>Ga0222714_10000274_pt1 | contig 61418 bp, 71 predicted proteins | sample C33_3DmetaG_FD_165048 | JGI IMG/M metagenome (GOLD analysis project Ga0222714, IMG submission 165048) | Estuarine water microbial communities from San Francisco Bay, California, United States - C33_3D | ecosystem: Environmental > Aquatic > Marine > Unclassified | place: USA: California... | reverse complement strand
ACGTGTGGGCCATGGGCGTCATCATGTTTTTGATGGGTTCTGGACAGATGCCATTCAATTCTGAAAATGATTACATCAATGACGTGATTGACAATATCAAGGAAAAGGAACCAAACTACAACTGGATAGAGTCACCCGAATTGAGAGAACTCGTCAAGTGGATGCTCATGAAGAATCCCGAAGATCGTCCAAATGCGGTGGATATACTGAATCACCCGTATTTGAAAGGAGATATTTGGGATCGCTATGAAGGAAAACTTTATCCTGATGAGCGCATCGAAAACTTCAAGCGTCCAAAGAATACCTTCGTCTACTTTGGGCAAGGTTTGACCTTGTAAAACATCTTGTCCACCAGCCAGTTGCGATCCGCGCAGAAGACCTTGGAGGACTTCACGACGTCATTGAATTATAGAATTGTATTGTAGGTGCCATCGATGTAGTAAACCTTTTCCCTACCGAATGACATTATCACCTCGGCGCCTTTTCTTGCCCGGCTTCCAGTGTTACAATATGTCAAAATTCCCCCATTTGGAAGCCTATCAACCTTAGCCTTCGTGATGGACCCCACTGGCATGTGGACGGCACCTGGGTAGTGCCCGAAGTCCCATTCGACCTTGGAGCGGACGTCCACCACGGTCTTGATCTCACCTGACCTAATCATCTTCTTTGCCTTGGCGGCACTGACCAACTGCGACCCGGACAGGGAATAGTAGCGAAGGGCCGCGAACCCCGAGTAGAGGAGACCTGCGATGCCCGAGTAGAAATAGAAGGAGGAACTCATTACTAAAAGCCTATATTATAAGTTGTGTATTCCTGAAAGCCACCCACGAAGCCCCCGTCGATGAACACGAAGGGGTATGTCTTGTGTCCGGTCTCCCTCTTGATAGCCTCGATGTCCACGTCAATGCTGTCATAGAGTTTGTAGGGCGTATTTTGTTGGAAGAGGAACTCCTTGAGCATGTCGCAGTAAATGCACCCGTCCTTTGCGATGACTACCAATCCCTCTCCCTCAAACATTATTACTAATAATAACTTAAACATTTAAAATAATTTAAAAGAAATGTGGGATTACGCAAGAAATGCTATGGGAAACATCTTATGGGGTTTTGGTGCCGGTACCCTTTCGGCGCTATTCCTATCGTGGGTTCCTTCGCTACAAGCTAAAATGATACACAGCATCATCCAAGAACCCTCATTTCCGGTGGAGGTCGTGCTCTCCTACCTTATATACAAGGGCGTGGGGAATATCCTCACCGGTGTAAGGGTGGGATTTGTATCCTACGCGATCGCACAAACCACGCAGGAGGTAAAGTCTCGAGCCGTTTCGAAGAGCTACTCCCTCCCGTACGACTATTTCGTAAAGCACTCATTTCACGACACCATCGAGACCGTCAACAACGAGATGGAATATGCGGTGGAGGGGTTCACTTCGCTCATGAATTTCACGATGCGCATGGGAATGCAAATGTCATTCACCCTATTCATTCTCATGAGGAAGTCATTTCGCCTCACCCTCCTCTGTTTGCTGTGCAGCTTGGGTCACGTATTCGCGCAGGTGGAGTTTTCCAAGCGCTTATACATTCCATCAATACAACCTATTCAAGCGCTGAAGGAGAAACAAGCCAACATCGTCAGGGACCTCTACGAAAAGCTCGAAATCTACCGGACCTACGCAAGAGAGATGGAGGTCTTCTCGGCGTGGGAGAATATTCAAACCGATGTCATGAAGCACCGATTTCTGGAATCCTTCACCTTCGGGGGCATGATCGCCCTCAACTACACCTCCGGCGCCCTCATGGTGGGGCTTTTCACCTTGCTGGGAAAGAATGTTCTGGATAGGGAGACCCTTCACGAATTCATCGTCTACATGCTTACCATCATCCAGTTATTGGAACAGATGGTGGATGTCATCAGGGACACGGAGAAGCGAAAACTGAAGACCAAGAAGATGGAGGCTTTCATGAATTCCGACAGCGAATACGAATGGGGGTTCAGGCATTCGGACAAACCCATGCTATCCCTCGTGAATGTGTCTTTCGGCTACAGCGACGACGACATCTTCATAAGGAATTTCAATCTCAAGGTTCCATACGGAAGGAAGGCGGGTCTCTATGGCATGTCCGGCGCCGGAAAGAGCACCCTTCTAAAACTGATGATGGGTCTCTATGAACAGAACGAGGGCGAGATCCTACTGAACTCCATGCCACTGAAGGAGCACGACAAGGACTGGTACTACACCCGATGCATGTGCTACGTTCCACAGACTCCGGTGCTATTCAAGGACGAACCCATCGCGGACCACGAATTGACGGAAGACATTCCTCGTTCGGGACCCCTCTCGGGTGGCCAACAGCAAAGGGCTGCCCTCGCCTACGCACTCAATCGCAAGCCCGACATCCTATTTCTGGACGAGCCCACATGCCATCAAGACCCAAAGAATACGGAGAAGATTATCCGAATTCTTAAGGAATTCAAGGGTTCCATCGTGGTCATAAGTCACGACCACACCTTTCTAAAACACTTCTGCGACATCACGAAGCAGGTCAGCAGGAAGTGATTTCAAAACGATTGCCAAGTTTCCGACGAATGTCTTTCTCGTGCTTGTCATAAATACCATCGGGACCGATGAAAACCACCGTAGGATTCTCATATCTATGGATGTGTTTTTTCAACTTATCCAACCATTCACATTTTCTCTGTTCAACCCATGGTCCAAAAATACGTATGAGTGATTGACCTTCTTTTAGTAATAGTTTTGTTTTGGTAAGATCATGTGCTTGTGTAAGTTCTGGTGGATACCAATTAAAAACTTGTACAAAATGCTGACTTCCATCAAGTTCAATATGAAGATTTAGTTCAACGATAAAGAAGTCTGTTTTGAGCGATTTCGTTCCGTTTTCATGAACTATCTTCTGTTTAATTATGGTGTAATGTGGAAATAGTTCCTCAATAACCAAAAATAAATATCCCTCTGTTTTGTTGTAACAATAACGACAACCACGCATATTTCTAAGATGATTATCGGGTTTAACTGGAAATGCTCCATGTTTGCGACAATTTATAATAACAGGCGTGCGAATATTTACATAATCCACATCACTGTAGTCGTATGTGTCGCCATGTTTTTCTTTAGCCTGTTCTATGAACTCTTTTGTGCAGTATCTCCGATCACCCCATCTACATTCTGGGACTGGACAACCTGCACCATTCCAATGATTAGAGGGCATTTGAGGAAATTCACCATGACCTTCTACTGGACAAATTATTGTTACAGGCGTACTATTATTTTTGTAATCTACAAGTGAATAATCATATAGGTCACCATGCTTAAGTCTAGATTTTTCAATAAAATCTTCCGTGGTTAGTCTTACGCGTCCACCACATTTCGGGCACCCAGAACCAGCGCTGACATGACTACTAGGCGTTTGAGGAAATTCGCCGTGACCTTCTATTGGACAAATGATAGTTAGTGGTATGTCAGAAAGTAAATATTTAGATTTGGAATAATCATACTTGTCGCCATGCACCTCCCTTGCTTCTTCTATGAATTTTTCTGTAGTTTTCTTTCTACATGTACGACATCCACCATATCCAATGAGGTGTAGTCTGGCTCGTGTCGTAAATTCACCATGTTCTGGACAATTGATGGTGATATTTGAACGACCGTTTGTATAAATGCTTTTTGAATAATCATACCTGTTGCCGTGAACTTCTTTTGCCTTCTCTATGAATTTTTCTGTTGTAAGGAGAACTGGCATTCTGTATTAGTTTATTAATCCAAATTTTTAAATAAAAGACTAAGAAAGTTAGGCGGTGAGAGATATCCTGTCGCTGTTCCTCACCGAACCCCTAGGGGCATCGAACGCCCTCTCCACGGACTTGAGAACGGATTTGCTCACAGCACCATCGTAGCGGATGAATCCCTGCTTGTGACCAAATTCAAACATGTTCATCGTGAATATCTTGGTGAATACACCGTTGGAGTCAAACACCTTCTCGGGTCTCTTTCCGGAAAGTCTTATTATCTCCTTTATACGGAATTCCTTTGAACACCTGTACCCCGTATCGAAACCGAACCCTTTTCCAACGAGACGATTTCCTATTTCAGCGTATATCATCTGAATAACAGGTTTCTTTACCTTTTCCCACGGCGTCACGAAGGGGTCGTTGTTGATTCGGACCCCGTGCTTGTAGGACCCCTTCCCCTCGGCGAGGTACATCGTGACCTTGATTCGCTTTGTCCTTTTCTTGGCATCCTTGACGGTCTTAACGCGGGTCTCCTTTTTGGAGAGGGGAATTTTGCTAGGATTCTTGGATTGCATAATTTTCCTCACGAACTTGGGTGCCCTTATGGCCATGACGGCTCCATCCACGCCCCTTTTCTGCACGAGGGGTTTTCGGGTGAAGGGATCCCTAGGGTTATTGGCTTTCAGCAACCTCAAAACGGTCTTGTTGGAGTAGACATCGGGTCTAATCATTTTCCCCGTCTTGGAGTTCGCAAGCACAAATGCATTCCTCCTATTCACGGGATCCATGGTGACGGCATTAGTTATTTCGTCTTGTTCCTGAAGTGCTTGCTGTATTTCCTTGTCCTGCATTATGATTAATAATAGGTTTGAATATTTTTTCTCTAACCATGTACAGTCTTTTAATATAATTTTTTACATTTTGATTATTAAGATTAATAATTTTTCCAATAGTATTCATATTTTTTCCTTGACTTAATTGTTCTATTATCTGATTAGCCATATCATTATTCACCCCATTTGGTCTACTTACTTTTGAGAGCGCTTTCATCAATAATCTTTCGCGTTCGATTTGAGGTTTAAGGTATCTACAATATACTTTGTTTACATTATGCGAACATTCCATTATTTTAGTTTGGGTAATATTTTCTATTTTATTTGCTTTAAAATTATTTACAATAATACCTTGTATCTGTGGTTTTAAATTTATTTTTATATTTTCTGTTTTATTTACACTTAAAAAAATATAATTATCGTCATTTGAATCGTATAAGATATTTAATGGGTTTTTGCTACTTTTAGCTATACTTATAGCTATATTTACCGCAGAGCTATCTCCGGATGCAAATATTTTTTTATTTATAATACAATATACAATTTGACCAATATCTCCTAATGTTTTTGCTGAAACTGGACTATTCGGATTTACTACTTCTACTCCACTACGTCTTTTTGTTTCTATGTTTTCTCTAGTAGGCATAAGAAAAATATGATTTGATGTAGTTTTTTTGGTTGGGTATCCCGAATCAAGTTTCCATCCTGAATAAACGTCTCCTAAATTAAATTCATCCCACAATTTATAAAAAAGTTGTTCTTCATTATAATAATTTTTATTCCTAAGGAATTTAAAATCGTCGTGGATTATGTCGTTATAAAAACTTCTAAATAATTCTGGATCATCTAGATCCACCGTGAAAACATCTTTTCCATTTTTTCCATAATAAAAATTATCATCAATATCAAGTAGTTTTAAATCCTCCGTTAAGAACTTAAAAAATTGGTCTGTATCATCATTTTTAATAATTTTTGAAATTTGTCTTTTTATAAGTTCACGAAGTTCCTTTTTAGTTCTTTGATGTTTAAACATACCAGTAGTTAATGTTCCATTCTTTGTTATTATTTGATTTCGATATTCATCTTTCATTATTTCGATACTAACTTTACGTTTTTCTACATTTGATGCATTAGAATAATTATATATAACCCAAATAAACTTATTGCTAAATTTTATCCTAAAAATTATAGGGGAAAAATTTATTATGTATCTTGGGTAAATTTCTGATTCGGTTATTCTATAATTTTTATTTTTTATGGAATCCCATATTTTATAATTTTTTCTTATGAATTTTTCAAAATTATGTTGTTTCAAGAATACTTGACCATTGTCATAAAGCCTTGCTAGATTATTATCCACCGGACAACCAAGATCTACCAATTTTGTGAATCTTCTGTCATCTTGATTTTCATGGTCAATACTCAAAATAAATTTTTTATAATTATTTTTGTCAACCTTTATATAATATGCAGAATTAAACGTTTTAAAATTTATTATATTTTTATTTTTTTTAAAAGTATTTTCTAAAAGTATCTTATTAGTTGTTGATGTACTTGAAACTACTTCCTTCCCCTTGTGTTTTATAAAAGTGCCATTGAAAACATTTTCATTTATATTTATTTTTCTTTTCTTCACGCTATTTTGTATATTTTTTTTAGTTTTGGGATTGGTGTTTTTTGTAATTGTGCCATAGTAAGACTTTCCGGAATTTACTAACTTTCTAGAAAATTTTATCCAATCTGCTTCTTTTCGAGATTTATTTAAATTTTTTGAGTATACAACCATTTTTTTACGAATATCTTTTTTTATCAATCCTTTTCTTAATTTTACACCATCCCACATTTTTTCAATCAAAGAATTTGTGGCATTAGGATGCAAGGTTTTAATTTTTATTGCGAATTTGTTATAATTATTCCCTTTACTTGAACCAATTGCAGCATTTTTTTTCTTACTTTCTTTTTCCAACTTCATCATCCTCCACAATTTTGCAAGCAATTCTTTTTTTGCTGTAATGTGATAGTTTTCAAATCTTTCGTCATTTTTCAATTTTTCAAGTTCACTTGTCATGAAATTTTTATATCCTTCATTATTTCTAATATTTGTATTATTAATATTATTATTACTATTATTACTATTGCTATTACTATTGGTATTGGTATTACTATTACTATTACTATTGGTACTACTATTACTATTATTACTATTTCTTGTTATCCTTTTTCCTAATACTCTTTTTTCATATAGTTTTTTAGCCTCATTCATAGTCATATTTGGGTTTTTGTAGTCATATTTATAGTATCTAAGTATACTATTTCGTTCTTGATTTTCAAGATTTTTCCATTCTTTTTTTTTTAAAGTTGTTTTAATAGGAGGAGACATATCCTTATTAAAATAATGATTGAAATTAATTCTTGACCATTCCGGCTTCCCTTGCGAGGTGGACCCTTCACCAAAGATAGGTTGATAACTTCGTGAAGCAAGTCAAATTTTTCATTCAGGTTCTGTTTGAAGGGAAGGCGGTCAGGCACAGAAAGAGGTTGAGACATGTTTCTTCCTTATGACTACGAGAGTTATACTTTTGAACAAATAAAGGAAAGTCTATTCTTAGGAAAAATAAAAATAAACAAGGTGGACATCAAGGGGGAAACTCTACTTTGTTATTGTTCAAAAATGGGATATGAAACACTAGTAAAAATAATACTAGAAAACCCGGAAGTTGATGTGAACTTGGGTAACGACTGCAATACTACGCCCCTGATAAACGCGTGCATGAATGAACATTTGAATATTATCAAGCTTCTTTTGGACATGCCCGAAATTGATATCAACCTCTCAGACGAATTTGGAATGACTCCACTCGCCTCTGCAACTATAACCGGGAATAAAGAAATCATAGACATTTTGAAGAAGAAGGGGGCTCATGTCGACCATACGCCCATAACGGCGAGCAAGCTGGGTTTGGTTGACGAATTGAAAAAATCAATTAGAGTTTCGGGGTGTGATGTGAACATGCGCGACGAGTTCGACAGAACCGCTCTCCATTGGGCGACAAACAACGGACATTTGGAAGCTGTAAAAATTCTTCTAGATAATGGCGCCAAATTATTCATCAAGGACGAGGATGATAATCAACCATTGGATTTGGCTCGTGACGAAAATATAAAATGTCTTTTGATTGAAAAAATTTATAATATAAAAAAATCAAAAAATATAAGAGAAAAAATCCCTCTTCCTCATAATTAATTCTTGACCATTCCGGCTTCCCTTGCGAGGTGGCGATCGGGTCCGTGGAAGGTGGGTCCCTTCATCAAAAAGGAGTGCACCCTAGCGTAGCCCCACTGCTGCCCCGTGGCACCCGGTCGGTGACCTGTCCTCCACGCAGCCAGTCCCTTGTTGTAGACCCTTTGAATGATGTTGAGCGTAACTCCGGTGGCTTTCGCCTTCTCGTTAAGGGACTTCGCATTCGGGTATTTCTTCATGAACTTTCTAGTCCACGAAGAGGTGCGCGTCTTCATCCCCTCGTCCGTCTTGAACGGTCGGTAGTTTTTCAAAAGGATCTTCTCCACCCGATCCTTGACCTGTTTTTTAAATTTCAAGCCACGGAAATATTTCAATGGGACGTATACCTTTCTCGTTCCTTTGGCTTTTTTGATTGCATCCCTCAGTTCCTTATCGGTTAGCATTCTACTATACTACTCCATTTTAAGTTTCCCTAGGATGGGTTTTCTGCACATGGGACACTTTTCTATGTTCTTGTTGCATTCCAAGTGAAAGCAGCAGTGACCGCACGGATAGGCGACGCAGTTTGGGTCGGGTTCGAAGCATATGACACAATTCGGTTCCCTTCTAATGGTTGAGGGTACGCTATCCATCCCCATGAGGAGTTCCCTCGTTTCCAAATCGTAGGCTACCATCTCGGGCGTTTCATCGTCTTCATTTCTGAGTTCCGGATTGGCTCCGGCTTCCATGAGCATCTTCACTATCTCCTTGTTCCCATCTTCAGCAGCCCTGTGAAGGGGAGTGCAATCGCTTTCGTCCCCTAGATCCACGTCCACGCCGTCCACGGACAGAATGTATTCCACGAATTCCGTATATTCCAGATCCACGGCTCCGTAGAGAAGGGTGTAACCATACGTGTCCATTTCGTTGATGTCCTCTAACTCCAACTTTTTGAATTCCTCTAGGTTCCTACATTCCAATGCCGATCTCGGCGTGAACCTATATTCCGCTCCAGCTTTCAACAGTTCTTCCTTTATCATTTCATAATTTTCACTATGATTCGTGATTCTTTGAATTACTTCTTCCGCGGTGGAGAGAGGTGTGTATCCGAAGTCGTCCAATAGGTTAAGATCTACACCGGGAGTTTCAATAAACAGCTTCACCAATTCCACATTATTCCTTTTGACTGCGATGTGCAGCGGTGTTTCTCCGTTCGTGTTTGTGGCGTTAACGTCGATGTTGGGAAGTGTCAGAAGTATCTTTGCGATGTCCACCTTCCCTTTCATTCCGGTGGTGTAGTGGAGTGCCGTGAAACCCATGCCGTCCTTGATGTTGGGATCCACCCCAGGCACCTTGGCGATTTCCTCGACGATTTCTTTGACGACCTTGAACCTAGAGCAAGCCGCTATGAGTGGCGTTTCCTTATCATTTTCATCTTTACCGATCGTATTTATATCGTATCCCTCTTCTATAGCCTTTTTTACATTGTCTACGTCACCGTAGTTGATGTATTTGAACAACATCCCTCTTAAGAATTATAACCAAAACTCTAAATAGGATGACCGAGTGCAGCATATGCTTTGATGACATCACCGACAAATCTATCACCATCATGAAGCCGTGCGGGCATTTCTTCTGCTACGACTGCATAAGGGATTGGAATGAGAAGGGAAACCAGACGTGCCCCCTTTGTCGCGAAGTCACGCTGAGCCCCATGGAGCGTTCTACTCACGAGGAGGTGGTTCGTGATGACCCCATCGTGGATAAAATGAGTGCCGTGATATGTCTTCTATCAACCGTAATTTTTTGTTTGGTATACTGAGGTTTATTTTATAATGTAATTAATAATGCCAGACCACGATCACAAGGAATGCGACAGGACTCCGCCGGCGGTGAACTGGAAGTGCATCTGGTTCACATTTGCACTGGCAGGGGGCTACTGGTACCTTCCCCCAAAAAATAAATGGGTTCTCCTTGCCCTACTGTACTTCCCTTACTTGGTTTTGGCTTACTACGATCACTATTATAGTTGTAGGCGCAATATGGGACCAACGGTGCTTGCCCTATTCTATTCTTGGGCAAAGCCTCAAGATTCCGAACAAATCAAGGTCTACAAAAATTGGTGCCCGGACATCAAAAATAAGGTATTCATGGTGGACATGGTGGTTCTTGCCGTCCTAGTTGCGATTGCACCGGCATTCCTTAGATGGAAACCATCTTAATTATACCCTCTTTTAGTGTCACCATGGGTTCCCAGTTCAGGGTTTCCTTTATCTTGGTGATGTCCGGCCTCCTTCGCATGGGGTCGTTCTCCGTCATGGGAATGTATTGGACTTCTAGTTTCTTATTCGTGACATCTTCCAAGACTTTAACGAGTTCATTTATTGTGATTTCACTGGGATTTCCCACATTGAATGGACCCGAGTGTTCGGATTCCATGACCTTGATGAGGCCCTCCACGCAGTCGGTGACATATTGGAAGGATCGGGTCTGTGTTCCGTCGCCCATCACGGTAAGTGGCGCGTTATTCTTCGCCTGTTCCAGAAATGTGGAGATGACCCTTCCGTCATTCTTCGCCATTCTGGGTCCGTAGGTGTTGAAGATGCGCACTATCTTCGCGTCGGTTCCGTGGTTTCTTCGGAAATCCATCGCGAGGGTCTCTCCCACCCTCTTTCCCTCGTCGTAGCACGCCCTCTCGCCCAGGGTGTTCACATTCCCGTAGTATTCTTCCCTCTGTGGATGTTCGGTGGGTTCTCCGTATATTTCCGAGGTGCTTGCGATGAGTACCCTCGCCTTCCTTTTTTTGGCGAGTTCTAGCACGTTGAGGGTTCCCAAAAAGCAGGTCTTGGTGGTGTAGACGGGATCCCTTTTATATTGGACGGGACTGGCGGGGCACGCGAGGTGATAGATTCTGTCCACCTCATAATCCATGGGTTCGCATACATCCCTTAGAACGAATTTGAAGCGTTCGTTGTATATGTTGTGCGAGACATTTCCAGCGTTCCCCGTATAATAGTTGTCTAGGACGGTGACATGGTGTCCCTGCTCGAGGAGTTTATCCACGAGGTGACTTCCCAAGAACCCGCACCCCCCGGTGACAAGTATTTTCATTGAGTAACTAGTTTTCTATTTATTTAAAAGAATAAGTTTTATAAATTCTATATAAAATGTCTTTTAATAGACTAAGTAAACATCATGTTTACACTAGCAAAACCGATTGGGTGATAAATGTTCCTGACACGGGAAAAAATACCTGTCCATATAACGTTCCCGGTAATAAATTGAAGAAATTAATAAGTGTTAATAACGAAGAAGATAAAAACCCTATAATATATTGTGCTCATTATGGATGTAATAATTTAGCTGAGTGTGGAGGTCACGTGTATCGTTATGACGAGCAAGGTGATGTTTCGGAAGATGAAGTATATATCGTGCATATATGTTCAAAATGTAATCACCATACAAAAACGGAAGGGTATCCCTTGAAAAGAGGTAGTGTTTATGCCCAAGTATTGCCAGTTTATTAATCGTCTAAAAAAGAGTCCTCTTCACCGTATTTCTTCTCTTTATCGTCTTCTTGCGAGGTCTTTTGGGCGCACCTGGAGGCGTTCTGGGTGAAGTTTTTGGAGAAGACTTTGGCGTAGTCTGCATGGTCTTCTTCTCATACATGTTCACTATCTTCATCTTGATGTCAACCGGAAGGTTCTTGAACCACTTGGTGAGTGTTATGTCCGTATTTCTGTTATAGTTTCCAAACATCTTTCTGTTAATTTCCCTCCGGGTGCTTTCTGGGATGCGCATTTAACAAAAAGAAACAAAAAATATTTAATGAAGGAAGAGTTCGTTGACGAGTGCAAGAGACTTTCCCGTCTGTCCAACCTTTCACACAAGCACGGCGCCGTGATCATAATGAACGGTGAGATTGTGGGGAGGGGGTACAATTACTTCGAGAGGACTCACGCATCCCTGAGTATTCACTCCGAGGCGGCAGCCATCATCGATGCCAGGAAGAGGATTTCCAGAAAGGACTTCAAGAAGTGCACGCTTCTGGTGGTGAGGACAAACAACAGTCACGAGCTGAAACTTTCCCGCCCGTGCGAAATGTGTAGGGAACTTTGTGAAAATTATAAGATTGACCGAATTGTGTATTCAACTTAAAGAGAAGGGACAAATAGTAATCACGAAAACAATGAACAATCTGGTAGTGCAGAAGATGCATTCGGACGCTATGATTCCCACCCGTGGAACGGAACTATCGGCAGGATATGATCTCTACGCCTGTTCGGACTGCGTGGTTCACGAGGGGAAGCGTTTCGTGGTTTCTACGGGCATTCGCATAAAGATTCCCGACGGGTGTTATGCCCGCATAGCAAGTAGGTCGGGACTGACGGTGAAGCACGGGATTGAGGTGGGTGCCGGAGTGATTGATAGGGACTACGAGGGTGAGATTAGGGTGGTTCTCTTCAATCACGGGAACCGTCCATTCCATGTTCGGCAAGGGTATCGTATTGCCCAGCTCATCTTGGAGCGTTACGAGCACGTCCCTGTGGTGGAGGATCCCAACCTTTACCCCCAAATTCCGGTTCAGGCTCCAAATCCCGAGGATGTTCCTTTGCCTTCATTCGTATCTGCAAGAGATAGACCTGATTTAATTGATTGCGCCGAGGAACAGGGTTTTATCCCAAGAAGTGTGGGTGGTTTTGGTTCAACGGGCGTTTGATTTTTAGTTAAATAATTAATTCGGGTAGTTATTATACTTGCTAAAGCAAACTATAATGACTTACTTTCCATGGCTTTACCACAAGGATGACAAGGGTGTCCAGATGTGGTGGGTGTGTCCGGAAAATGATAAACTCAAAATAACATACGGAACGATTGGAAAGTTTCACAAGACGATATATAAGAATAATAAAGGCGAAAAGGAAGCGGCTTCCATGTTTAGGGAAAAGGTCGACAGGGGATACCTGATGGCGACGGAGTTAAAAGATAAGTTGGAATTGCGTCCCATGTTGATGAATTCTTACAAGTATTACCCCTTTGCCCTTGAGGGAACCGTCTGCTTCCAGCCAAAGATGAAGGGAGAGCACATGCTAGTTGGAAGGATGTTTGCCGTGAATGCCAGGGGTGAGGAAAGGGAACCTCCGAGGGTTGAATTGGAGGAGGGTGAGTTTCTCGACGTGTGTTTTCGCGATGGGGTCTATTACGCTTCAGATTATTTCAAGTTGACCCAATTAGATTCTCCCTTTACCCAGCGATACCACGAACTCCTATTGAAGCGGCTTCCCGAAAACATTAAGGTGGTGGAGGTGGTGATGCGGGACAAAAGGGACACGGAAACACTTTACACTAAATACGCAAGCGAGGGTCACGACGGAATTGTATTGAAGCACCCCAAGGGCAAGTACCTTCTCGACCGAAGGAGCATGCACTGTCTGGAGAAGACGGTGGAGAAGATGATAACGGTGGAAATAGTCGGCGTGGAGATGGGCGAGGACGGAACACCCACCTGGCTATGTGAGGACGAGAACATGGATGAATACAAGGTAAAGTCTGTAAACTGCACTTGGGAGGAGAGGGGTGCGATGATCGGCACTGAAATAAATATACCAAAACATTAGTAATGTGGATAATATTAACAACCTTAGCATTAGGTACTTTCTATGTGTACATGATGGTAAGGTTCATAATTGTGGCTATAAAAAATACAAGATAATATTAGAACATGATAGTAAACATAAATTCCTACGACGATTTCGTGAAGAGGCGTCTTCCCTTTGCCGTCAACATTCCGTGGGAGGATATAAGGGAGGTGCTAAACAATATGAAGAAGCACAAGTTGAGTTTTTTCAGGTTGGAGATGGTCGGTTTGGGTTTGTTTTCCAAAAAGGGTCGCATGCTTCCCCACCCGGACGAGGAATTTATTTTCTACGCAAACGAACGTTTCTCCAACGAACCACAATATGCGGCAGATGCTTTTCGATCGTTTGGATACAAAAATGTGAGCGTCCTTCAAGAAGGGCTTTATAGATGGGATTACTATGTGGAGAAAGATAATGAGTTTCCCCTTAGGGACTATGAGGAGTATTAGGGTTTACATAAATGACATTTACATCCTCGTTTTATATCATATAACCAACGCGACCCAGACATTTAAATATTATTTTTCCTTCTTGTTTAAATAAGATTTGAAATCACAACTAAAACATTTATCATTCTTTAAGTTTCATTGTCATGATGGCCATGGCTGCGTAGTTGTGGAGGTCGATGAGTGTGTCCCTCAAACCTTCATCGTCAATCAGGGTGATCCCCTTGTTGGTGATGGATTGAAGCCTTTGGAGCTTGTCACCTATGCGGACGAGAACCCCCACGGGCCCGTAGGTGGCAAATGCGTCACCGTAGTCTGCATTCTTGCGCTTGAACAGTTCGAGACCCTCTGCTTGGATCTCCTTCATCTGTTCAACTCGGTCTGCCATCGTTATTAACTATTTTTTCTTTTTTGTTTAAAATCTGTATGTAATCCACATGACATTTTTCTCATTTGTAAAATCTTCATATATATAATCATCTTTACAAAAATCTAAGTTATATTCGTTCTCATTGCCACTTTGTGAAATAGTGTTAAATCTTACATGTGCATCGTGGAAATTTTTAAATCTTCTGGAACTTGTACTGTCTCCTTCTTTATACATCCTTACATTGTTTAACGACCTGTTTTCGATGTTAAATTTCTTTACATTATTAACATCAAAAATACTTATTTTTTTAGTCAAAATTCCTTTGACCAAATGTTCGTGAAATAATTTCTTGTAGCCTCTTTTCCCGTTTAATTTTAAATTTACGAGACTAGATAAAATTTCTTCATCGTGTACTTCTAATTTCACTGGAATAGCTTTATCTGAATTTTCAAAGTCGGTTTTGTTATAGTACTCGAGTTTCAAAGACATTAAATCTTTCATATTTTTTATATTTTTTTCAATGCATTTCTTAATTTCAGAAGTACAAAATACATTCATTTTTTTCACATATTTTTTTGCTCCGGTGCCTCTTCCTGCCATTTGCATCAATCTGTTTTCTAAAAGTAGATGGTAATTTGACAAAACAAAATGGGTAAAATTAAATCCCGTGGTATTGAAAGTTATTCCCCTTTCAATAAGATAATTGCCAGTTAACGCAAGATTGACGTTTGGATTAAGTTCGCACCATTTTACTAGAACGTCTCTTAACTCACCTTCTATATTGTGGTCATTTTTGAATTTAGACTCTTCAATTTTTTTCCCGTCGGGATATATGAATCCCTTAAAATCGCCATTCATAAGGAAAGAACAATAATTTTTATTCTTAAAAAATGTCACCAACTCTTCGTGACTTCCAACTCCTTCTTTATCTTTATACACATGACCGGGAGCAAAAATAATAACTCTACCATTATTTTCGTCTATAAAACCCTTTGAGAAGAGTTCCTTTATATATTCAAGTGGGTTCTGTGTTTGATTGTTGAATTCTATGATGTTATGTTCACTAAAAGACATATAATTTTCAAAATCGCTAAAAAACATAGTATTCATTTCATTCATATTCAATAATTTGATAATACCATGTTTACTTAGCATTTCCCAAAATTTTTTATATGGAGTAGCAGTGATAAACAATATACCTACTATACATTTTAAATATTTTTTTATTTTGGTTATAAACTTTTTCGTTACCTCTAGATTAACATCCGCTTCGTCAAAAGAAATATGAAATTTTAATTTTTTGTTGGAATTTGTCTCCAAATATGTTGGATCTGAACCGGAAATTGAATCTATTAATTTTACTATATCCTGACATACTCTTTTTTGGTGATAACAGACAATAAGAATATTAGGCAAATCTTTCTTATTTTTAGTTTTAACTATATCTACAATATAGCTATCGATATTTTTGTACTTGACACTCTTTGATGACAAAATATTAATTTTCACGTCTTCGATGTCTCTAAACTTTTTTTCCGTTCTATATTTCCATTGTTCCGTCTCTGCTAAACTTTTGTTAGTAACCACAATATCCAACATATGAAATTTAGTTTCTTCTGAATTTATAATGTATCTTTTAAAGATGTCGCTCAAAACATCTTCAGTTTTTCCCTTAACAAATTGCGTAAATTTTGTACACAATTTGAAACGACACTCTTCTTCGTTTTCGTACATACTATCTGTACGAGTTTTTTCTTTAAAAGTAAATTACGCACCTCAATAATTTTTTTAACTTTTTAAAGATTTTCGCGCATGGTAAGTAAATGCCAAAGGGCGGTGAGCAGACAGACAGGGATCGCAAGAGGGAGACGAAAAAGAAGGAGAAGGACAAGTCGAAGTTTAGTCAAAAGCACATTAGGATTAAGCAATTAGAGAGAAGCGACTAAATGCTTAGTATCATGAAACAAGTACATAGGCACGGGTTCGTTAGGTTGGTCGACACCATGCCGAGGGAAGACCTTGACCACGCCATCGTTCAAGCCGCGAGGGTGAGTTACGGGGAGGGCACAAAGAGCGTTCGGAGTGACCGAGGACTCATCCGCTACCTCCTACGAAACGATCACTCCACGCCCTTCGAGATGGTAGAGTTTAAATTCCACATTAAGATGCCCGTTTTCCTAGCACGGCAACATATGCGACACAGAACCGCAAGCATCAATGAGATCTCGGGAAGGTACTCGGAACTGCCCGAGGAATTCCATGTCCCTGAGGACCTTCGTGGACAGTCCAAGGTGAACCATCAAGGGTCTGAAGGGGTTCTGGAGACGCCAGAAGCCATGGTGCTCCTTCGTGATCAAAAGGCGTCGTGCGAACATGCGTTTGACGTCTATCACAAGATGCTGGAACAGGGCGTGGCAAGGGAAACGGCACGAGAGCACCTTCCTCTTTCAACTTACACTATTTTTTATTGGAAAATTAATCTGAAAAATCTTTTACATTATTTGCGTCTCAGGTTGGATTCGCACGCTCAATCAGAGATTAGAGAGTACGCTAACGCAATCTACGATATCATCAAACCCTTGGTGCCAGCTGTTTGTGAAGCCTATGAGGATTATGTTCTGGGTTCTGTCACTTTAAGTAGGTTGGAGATTGAGAAAATCAACAATTTACTTCTAAAGCGCAAGGTGGAGATGTTCGTTTCAAAAGAGGAGGAGTCGAATTTCCAAAAAAAATTAAAGAGGTTGGGAATTCCGATTTAAGCTTAAAGGGACGGGTTTAGTACACTATTAGAATGAAGACCTGTTCGAAGTGTAATTTAGAATTGCATTTGGAACAGTTCAACAAATATAAGAAATCTAAGGACGGACACAGGCCCCAGTGTAAGGCATGTGATAAAATATACCGCAAAGAAAACAAGCAAAAGATAAGCGAACAAAATAAGAAATACCGCGAAGATCACAAGCAAAAGATAAGCGAACAAAATAATAAATATCGTGAAGAACACAAGCAAAAGATAAGTGAATACGGAAAGAAATACAATGAAGAACATAGGGAGGAGAAGAGAGAATATAGTAAGAAATACAGCGAAGAAAACAAGGAGAAAATAAGAGAACAGCAAAAGAAATACCGTGAAGAAAATAAGGAGGTTATAAAAATAAGGAATAAGAAATACAACAAAGAAAACAAGGAGAAAATAAGCGAACAGCAAAAGAAATACATTAAAAACCGAAGGAAGACGGATGAGGGATACAGAATATTGGATAATCTTCGACGCAGATTAAACCTCGCCCTAAAAGGAGCCAACAAGTCCGCATCGACCATGGAGTTAGTGGGGTGTTCCATCGAATTTCTACAGGAATACCTAGAGAAGACCAAGGTGGAGGGGAAGGACTACACCGATGGCGAGGTAGACCACATTCGCCCGTGCGCCTCCTTCGACATGTCTGATCCGGAACAGCAGAGGGAGTGCTTCCACTACACCAACCTCCAGTGGCTCACCAAGGAGGAGAACAGGAAAAAAGGAGCTAAACTATACCGGTCTTGAAAAAATGGAAAGATCGTGGACTCTGTTTTTTACAGATTTCGGGACGACGGATTTCAGGAATTCACCATGTTCTCTTGCTCTCCTCGATCTGTTAGGTGGTTTGTAGCGTTCGCCTGGTGCCAACTCCCTAGGTTCGTAGTATTTTGGTTCTGGTATGACAAGTGGTTTGGATGACGAAATTGTGGTTGGTTTGACAAATTCTTCATTTTCATCCTTGAGTGGATTAAGGCACTGCAGAATGCGATCCCATTCCTCTTCGGTGAGTTCGGGTCTTTTGCACTCCTCTTCCTTGAAACCGAATTTCTCGTATATTTCAATTCTATCTTCGTAGTCCAATCCCTCAATTTTTTGGAGCAAATCTTCCATTTCTCGGTTTCTGAGTTTGTTTCTCATCGTTGCTTTTTCGTTGCATATGGGGCACCTTTTGATGACCCTCTGCCTTGCGTTCTTGTTGCAGAAGTCGTGGCACGGTTGATCGTTCTCGTCGTACCTGAGAATGTATTCGTTGGTGATGACGAGTTTGCACTTCGCGCAGTGTATTTTGGGGTGTTCGTAAGGGATGCAGTAGTTGTGGAGATCGTGTTCGCACCGGGTTCTCGCCATGTTGACCCTCCTGATGGGTTCTTCGCACGCGGAACAACACATCATTCTATAAAAGCAATCTATTATTCCTTTAAGTCTACCTCTTCATGACATTTCCGCAGGCGTGGCAGCTCACGAAGATGGTCATGGGTTCGTCTGCGGATCGGGTTTGCTTTTCCACATAGCTCGTTTTCCACGAGAAGCACTTGTTGCACTTGAACATTCCATCGGGTCTGTCTTCGAGTCTGGTGACCACCTCCTCTTCTTTCTTCGGGGGCACGATGTCCCAAGGTTCCACGTTGTGGAGTTCCTTGAGTTTGAATTCATTTTTTACAATTTTGTCTAGCAATTTTGTGGTTTCATTGTGTCTGATAGCGAATATAAGGGATCTAACTCTGGAATTAAAAAGTTCCAAGAAGTTTGGATTTTTCCAGTTTGCCCTCGTGTCTGTTTTCACATAGGGCATGTTCTTGAATGGATTGGGAGGAGACACCATCGTGTCGCTTAGGTTTTCCTCGGTGATGAAGTTTATGGCTGCCAACTCTTCCTTTTTCGTTTCCTTATTTGCATGAACCTTTTCCACCTCCTCCCTATACTTGATGCTTCTCCACAGTTCCTTCGACCTCATGTAGTTGTCCTTGTCGATGGTGACTATGGTTTCGTGGAGGGACTTTCTCATGAAAGAGAGCGTCTCTAACTCTTTCTCCATTTCTTCAATTTCTCTCTTTTTCGCCAAGACTGCCAGCCTGTAAATGATTCGTTTCTTGACGGGCGCCTCCCTTTGGATGACATCATCGAATTCCGTCGGTTGCGTCAGGTAGATGTTGGGTTTGAATGTTCTTTTGGGTTTGTAGAATTGTTCATAGTTTTTGATCTTGACGAGGTTGAGTTTGATTTCGCTTTTGATTCGCTTGATGTCTTCCATCGTCCTCGCGTGCAGTATCTCCGCGTCAGCCTTTTCCTGAATTTTTTTCGGTTCGGAATCTTTGGGTGGCACGAGTTCCTTCACGCCTTTAGGGAACACGCGTTTCTTTTTGAGTTCTATGAGTTTTCTTTGATTGTCGAGAAGGGTTCTCGGTGCCCTTTGAAGTTTTCCGTTCACGTTTACGAAAGCTCTGGGGTGTTCCTGAACGAAGTCCCACCAGGGGCTATTCTTCCAATCCCCGTCTTTCCCCATTTTCCTTCCAGTGTCCAGATACTTGGTCTCTGCGGGGAATTCCATGTTTCTGAGGTGCTTCACCGCCCAGTTTTTCGCACTCTTGACTAATCCAACTGACAACTTCTTATGAATGTCTTCATTTTTATCCCTCCCCAACACATTCATAAAAAGTTCCACGGCTTTGGTTTCGTGGCTCATGTTCAAAGATATCCTTTTCGTAGGATCTGACCTACCTGAATAATTATTTTAACTTTTTCACCTTCAATTGCTGTGAGTTTCTGTTTCGTTTTACCTCGTTTGGGTCTTGCGTCTTCTTTCCCAACTTGTTTGAGTTGTATGTCTTTTGGTGTAGATTCCAGAACTGCTGTGACCCCACCCTGAATGATTTTCTCACCTTGGCCTTGTACCAGAAAACGCAATCTTCGATCTTATTGGACTTGGATGTATTGTCAAGTACCAGAACTTCGTAGTTTTCCGTGCAGGCATTCATGACCTGATTGAACATGTCGAAATTTGGGAATATACCGAAGAATGATTTATAAATCTTTTCCCTATTCTGAATGACATTTTCCCTCGCAACGAACACGTAGTCCACGTTCGCGCGCAAATCGGGGCTTAGATCCATACAATACTGCATCGTCAACATAAAAAATATCTTCCAGTGTCTTCCATTCATGAAGCACTGGCGTATGCACGAGTCTTTTAGGAATTTCTTATCGTACATGCAGTCGTCCATGAGTATGAAGCTTCCTATGTCCTTCGATGTGAGGGGTGGCTTTCCCGGGGGCGTCTTGAGATTCACCATCTTCCTCTGCCTGTCTATCACCCTTTCCACTATTTCCTTGTCATATTCTCCGTAGATGAATAGGTCTGGTATGAATTGTTGATACCAGTGATTTCCCTCCTCCGTCGCCGACATGACCACTCCGGCGGGTAAATACTTCTTGTGGTAGAGAATATCCGTCACCAGGGTCGATTTTCCTGTGCCTCTTTTTCCAATAAAAACACACACCTTGTCGTCCGGGATGGTCGTTGGGTCAAATTTTTTGAGTTGAATGTTCATTCTACAAGTAAATACGCATTTTTTCCAATCTTTTTTTAACACATCTTAGTAGAATGCGGCTTGCCGTTAAGGGACTTCAAGATACAATATTGACAGGGACCCCCGTGGTTTCCTACTACCAGAAAATTTTCACGAAGCGTTCCACCTACACTTCGGAAATGATAAGACTGCCATTCGATTCGGTGATACGCTTCGGGGGAGAGGCATTCTGCACCATTTCCAACGACATCTGTGACATCATCACCGGTTTCTATTTGGATTTCAATTACGATAATTCCCAAAGTATCCCCCAAGATGCGGGTCACGCCCTGCTGGATAAGGTAGAACTTCTTGTGGGAGGTCAGACCATAATATCCCTTACTGGCGAGATCATTTCCATCCAGTCAAACCTCACGGACGACCAGCGAACTCGAGACAATTACAATGCAATGTGTCTGAGATCGGCTTCGGAAAATGGCTACGGATACAGCGTTTCCGGAAAGAAATTCATGGTAGAGCTTCCATTTTTCGGTAAGGGATATAAAAATTCCTTCCCCCTTCTTGCCCTAAATAGACACTCCCTTCAGGTGAGAATTTACCTCCGACCGGAGTCGGAACTCCCCGACGTCGTTTTGCCACAGGTTGAGTTGTACATTCAGGCTGTGTATTTGGAAAGGGAGCACCGCAATTTCTTTTTGGGGAGACCCCTCGACTATGTGATCGTTCAGGCACAACTTGCCAGGGTCACCCTTGGAAATCTAAACCAGATTCGATTCACCACAGATTTCAAGAACCCCGTCAAGGAACTCATTCTCCTTGTTCAGAACGATTCCGGTACGGATGGTGTATTTGATTATTCTTCGCATAATTCATCAACCTACAGCCACTTCGCAAACGACCAGGTGGATAACTGGAAAATGTTTTTAAATGGAGAACTCTACTTCGATATGGATCGTATTAACTCCATGGCTATACAACTTTACGAACATTACACACAGGCACCTACTTACAAGGTAAATGTGTTTAATGTGGGTCAAAAGATTGGAGGAGACCCCTCCGGAACCATCAACATGAGCAGAATATCAAAACAGATGTTCCAACTCGATTTGCTGAGCGCATCCACTACGAGAACGGCAAGACTTTACGCCATGTCATTCAATGTATTTAGATGCTTTGGAGGAATGGGGGGTGTATTATTCTAATTAATTGTGAGGTTCCTTCGGCTCGCAGTGGGGTTCTTCTTGCTGAATACAAGTTTGAGAACACCGTCCACATAGGATGCCTTGTATCCCTCGTCCGTCACATCCACATTGTCCGGAAGATTGAAAACTACCTCTTGATCCTCCGGCCAAGCCACCGCTACCTGCCTGTCCTCTGTGAGAAGTTCCACCTTGATGTTGTCCTTTCCAACGCCCGGCAGGTGAACAACCACCTCAAACCCCTCATCCGTGTGGGAAGTCTTTCGGTAGGCGTAGCGATTGGAGAATTTGTGAACCAGATCCTTCTCCACTAGAGGGATCTCATTTAGAAACTTGGTCGTGGTATCAAGCAGATCAAACAATTCGCGATTACGAAGAAGAGGAAGAAAAGCCATTGTACTCTATGTGGGCTTCATTTCTTTAAATCAAGAACCAGTCGCTTGGGTCGAGTGACGTCGTGTCGGCTATCCTCAGTTCCGCAAGCATCCTGTAAGGTTTATCCACCTTTATGTCGTCAAAATTTGGATAAGTTCGTCTGTCATAGCGCACGCTCATGTGGGGGATGTGTGGAGTCCTGAGACCATCGATAAGGCACGGAAATCCTGCCGCGTAGAGGGGATCCACCTCATACTGGCGAGGAATGTTCTGAATGCCCTTGAAGTGAACAATATCGTAATATGGCTTGAGGTGGGAGATGTCGGGAACCTTTTCGTGATTCGTAGAGATCGTCACGTGCGGGATGTGTTTCATCTTATACACCCTCCTATAAATATTATGACTCAAAGGAACCAACCACACACTAAAGCCGTACCCCGTGACCATTAAAATTAACTTCTTATTTTATTGTATGCCGGATTTCTCTAAGCTCGATATGGACAAGGTGAAGGTCCTTCTCGCCATCGCCCCCGCGTGCTGTCTCATGGGACCCATCCCCATCATCATGGCTTCGAGATATCTGCTTCAAAAAAAAGGTGACCAATAATTAATGGTGAACAGATATTACACCGTAATGTTGGGTGAAAGCGGTAGCATCATACTGCAACGAGGACGCGAGCAGATAGAGGTCACGAGGAGAAACCTTCCCAGCAGACCTAATCTCCTCCGCATAGCCTCGGCAGTAAGAAGGGCGTCTGAATCCGTGCGAACGAACAACCTGCGGGCGATGACGAAGAGGGAGCTATTCAATTCCATCCTCCACTCCATGGAAATAGTCTACCATCACAGATATGATTACCCCGGCGTAAGGTTGAACCTCGACAGATCATCCCTATCATCCAGTTCCAATTCCAGTTCAGGTTCCAGAACACGCTCGAGCCCTAGAAGTCACTTCAACAGGTCTCTTTAGAAAAAAAAGAATGTGTTTATTAATGGCAAGGTATAGAGTAAGTACAACAAATGGAAGTATTATTCTCACATCGGTGTCAACTAGACAAAGAGTGACAATTAGAAAAAACGATTTGAGAGGAAGAAAAGAACTTCTCAAATATATCGTGAGAAAACTTGATGATTCAAATGCTATAAATAATTTAAGAACGAATAATAATTATTACAACATGGCAAATAAATTATTAGGTAATACTACACGAATTATAAACATAAATAGAGGTATAATTAGTCCACCTTCTCGCAATTCAATTGAAAATGCGACTGAAAGTTTGAGAAATAATATTAGAAATTCCGAAAGAAATATTGAAATAGGTAGAAATGTAATAAGGAACTTGCCAGTGAATCGACGTAATAATACTTTTAATCAATTTTTTTTACCTAGAGAGGGGGAAAATACTACTTGGTATTGGAATAATCGGTCAAGGGAAATATCAAGGCGTATTCGAGAAGATGAAATACAACGACAAAGACTTATAAATGAACTCCGAAGGCTAATTGAAAATGAACTCCGAAAAATTCAAAGCATGAAAAGGCATCATCAAGGACCACCCGCCGCATAATTATGAAATTCGCGTTAAATTTCCGTGAAAATCATCCAGCGTAATGTTGTGAGCAATCACACCAAGTTTCTTCCTTAGTTTAGTTGGTAAAGAACGTGAGACTGTTACGCCTTTTAGTAGTCATCTCAAGGTCATGGGTTCGAATCCCATAGGAAGAACAAACCCTTTACACTATATCGTATCTATCGTTATATTGTAGAGTTTCGCAGTAGTATTCGGCAGATTTCTTATCTCCAAAAGATGCCAGGTCTTTTGCTTGCTTGCTTATATTGTCGTATGTTTTTACGATGTAAAGACTATAATTTTCTCTGTATTTTTGTTTAGAATTGGTTCTTGTATGTTCATATACATAGAATTTAGGTTTTGATTTCACTTCAGTCTTGGTGAAATTTTCAGGATCCATTTTGTATTCTTCGAGAACTCTTTCGGCTTCTTCTTTGGTTTCATAACTCCCCAGATAAACATTCCCTGGAGGTTGGGCAAGCCATTTATTTCTATTTTTTTGAAAATATAACCCAGTCGCCTTTCCATTCCCGACCCGTGATGGTTCAGGGAGAGTAAAATTGTCTGGGTCATCGGTGTATTCCTTCTGTGCCTTCTGTGCCTCCTCGAGTGTTTTGAAATTCATGATGCGATGGACATTATTTACCATAAATCTGAACGAGAATGAACATTTGTTCTGTATTATGTAACCCAGGTATCCGCCTCTCCTCATCGAGATTTCTCTCTGTTTGTCTATCATAATCTTCCGTGACGAATCGCTGACCTTTTCACTCCTTCCACCCCCTTCCCTAATGTTCAGACCGCTGGGTTCTAATGTATTGTGTTCCATGATGAGATGCCTTTCCATGTCCCCCAGCTGTGAGTTGTCTCCCTCCCACAGGATTTCATGTTTGAAATTTTCCCATCCGTGTTCGTTTATTTCCTTTGACAGCAAACGACAGTATGATTTCTTATCTCTGTGTTGTCTCAATCTTACTTTGACACTTTTGATTGTTTTGCCAATGTAAGACAGATTTGTTTTTAGGCAAGTAATTTTGTAAATTACTCCCATAATCAACTAATTATAGTTATATGTTTAAGTTAGAAATACCTTCTCGCGAGGTAGAAACCCAGCGCCACGATGGCTCCGCTGACGACCAGACCCAGAACGCTTCGGTTTCCGTCCTTGTCCATGAAGTTCGGCACGTAGATTGCCAACTTTTCCTGAATGAGGGGATAGAAGACGAGTGCCACCATGGCCACGAGGGTGATTGCCTCGAACTGATCCTTGGTGAGACCTAGGGGGTAGGTCTTTTCTGGGGGCGGGGGTGGCAGAACCTCCTTTTCCTGTTGCTGGGGTGCTGCCGGCTGTTGATACTGAGACTTTTGTGCTAGCATTTCGTGGGGTGCCACCGAGTACTGGGGTTGGAACATTGGTTCCTCCATGGGTTCGTCGTATCCAAGTTCTTCGATGGGTGTTGAAAAGGACATACTGCTAAGCATATTACTCTGTTGTTTACCGCTATTATTTTTGCGGTCAACCATTTCCCTTTGAGAGTCGTAGCCCGTCGTCCTCTTTTTATTTCTGTCCGTCACCGGGACATTGAGACCTGTTCCCGCCCCGTTGTCGGGAATGCTCGGGCTGTATGTGAGCGGCGTTCCTCCTGAACCTCCTGAATTAAGATCGTAAGTGTCCATTTATAAATTCAAAACATTCGGTTTATCGTCTCGTTAGCGCAGTGTTCCTCCATTGCCACGATGTCATCGCATAGTTCGTCGAGTGATACATTTGCGTGGTGTATGAATAGGGATAGGCATTTTTTCACCCCCGTGGAATCGTCTTCCAATTTTTCCACGAGGAGCCTTCTTCTCCATTCCACGTCGGGGTCTCTGAGTGGATTGCACAATTCCAGTATTTTTGCGAAGGTGTAGTTTGATATTTTGAGTAGGTCTCTTTTGTCCAGAGCGTTGTGTCTGACCATTTGTTCGAAGAGTTCCACGTCGAGGGATTGTTCCACGTTTTGGTTGAATTCTGAATTTTCTGGCAATACGATCATGAGTCTTTTTTTGATGTCTTCGAATAGATCCTTAATCCATTCCACGTCTGCGGGTTCTTTCATGATTCGTTCTTCCATGTACCCGTAAAAGTAGTTCCTTAGCATATCTATGTTAAAGCTTTTTTGTGTGTTATATTTAATGGGATATTCCAAAAAGACTTCAAGTTTGAGTGTTCAGGATAGGATGAAATTCAAGAGGATGGGTGAGATTCGTGGCGAGATAAGGGAGCTGGAGAAGGTTATAGCTGACACGAAGAAGTATGGCGTGAAAGAGCACAAGAAGGCTCTTGAGTGGGTTCTGAAGGATCGCAAGAAGGATTACGGTTCTCTCTTCAATGAACTGAGCGTTCGCTTTAAATCTTCTTCTTAATTAGTATGGTGAAACCAACCGAGAGGAGGGGTTTTCAGACTCCAGTGTGGGGTCCCGCCGCGTGGGTATTTTTGCACACGATAACCTTTTCATATCCCGACAAGCCAAGCGGTGAGATGAAGAGGACATTCAGGAATTTCTTCAAGTCCCTATGTTCCATATTGCCGTGCGTTTACTGCAGGCAGAGTTATTCCAAGTATTGCATGTCCAAGGGGGGGTCCCTTTCTCTCACGAACGATGTTCTGTCTTCTCGCAAGAGTTTGACCACCTGGCTCTACAATATACACGATGCCGTGAATGAGCGGCTTGAAAAGGAAGACCGTCCAAGCTACGAAGCCGTGAAGAAGATGTATTCTTCTTTCGAGGCTCAGTGCAGTTCCAAAAAGAATAAGGTAAAGCACGGGTGCATTGTTCCTGTAAACGGAAACCGCAAGATGCGCACCGTGATTCGCTTCATCCCAAGGGATTGTAGGATCAAGGGAAAGACATTAAAGATATTGCGTTCTTGTAAGAGTAATGCCATATAGTCGGGGTAGAATGAGCAGACCCCTTTACGAGACGGACAGTGGAAGGATGTACATTATGGTTGACGGCGAACAGATTAAGGTTCCATGGCGTTACGGGAGGCCCTACGGAATCCAGTGTGACAACCTGAAGACCATCATGGAATACGGAACGGGAGATTCGGTGGAGATTTGGTATGCGGTTCGTTCCGGTCGTAAGATTCTTGAGCGAATAAATTTTATTAGTCAATACTAAACTGAAATGTCGGGAGGTATAACTCAGCTAGTCGCCACAGGAGCACAGGATACGCATTTGGTGGGTCAGCCAGAAATTTCTTTTTGGCAATCATCCTACAAGCGTCACACCAATTTTTCCAGCGTGATTGAGAGACAGACCATCGTGAATACCGCTTCCGCCGGAAGCATCTCATCGGTTCGCTTTGAGCGGAAGGGTGACCTTCTTTCTTACTGCTACCTCACCTGCACTAACAGTAGCGATGCAACTAAAAATATTGCTTGGGATGAAGCTATTGACAAGGTGGAACTTTATCTGGGAGGTCAGTTGATTGACACCCAGAATTACGAATTTTCCACCAAGATCATGTCCGACGTGATGGCATCGTCCTTTTCCCGTTCCGTTCAGGGATCTGCACAGGGATCAGGTTACTTCTATCCCATCAAGTTCTGGTTCTGTGAGAACTGGCAGTCTGCTCTCCCGTTGGTAGCCCTCCAGTATCATGACGTGGAAATGAGGATCTACTGGAGTTCTTCTTCTTCTTTTCCAGACGGAACTTACGAGATGTGGTCTCGCTTCGTTTACCTCGATACGATGGAGCGCCAGCACTTTTCCAATCGCACCACCGACTATCTCATTCAACAGGTTCAGAAGATTCCCGCAACAAATTCTTCAACTGCCGATTTGACCTTCAACCATCCATGCAAATTTATTGCAACAAATTCCACAATAGCCACTAATACTCGGGTTCTTTTACAGCTCAATGGAACGGATGTGGGAGACAGCATTCACGTCATTCCTCATTACAATCAGGCGTCTGCATACTGGCACACCCAGTTTGGTCACAACGTCGATTATCCCAGTGAAGGTTTCGAGTACGTAAGAATCATGATTCCCTTCTGTCTGGATGCCAGCAAGCTTCAGCCAACCGGAACCGTGAACTTCTCTCGCATCGATTCGGCTCGCCTCATTCTCAATAAGTCGTCTGGAAGTAAATTCGACGAGCAAATTTATGCCGTAAATTACAACATCCTCAGGGTACAGAATGGGATGGCGGGTTTGCTTTATGCGAACTAAAGGATTTAGCTTGTTGATAAGCCTTTTCCGCCTTATCTTTGGGCATGAACATGAGCCACGCCACGGTCATGCGTTCGGGCGTCAGGGTTCCATCCTTTTTCATGGCCGTGCAGGCCTCTTGAAATTGCTTTACGTGTTCCATCGTACTGTAATTTCAAGTGGTGTATATTATTTAAGTCTAGTTCGTCTTGGGCACCTTGAGAAGGGGCACGTCGGCGGAGAAGCATCGGGTGACGCTGTTTGCGGGCACGGGTCCCACCTTCTGCTGTGAGAAGATGGGTGAGAGGAGGCTGGGACCCATTCTGGCGATGAGTTGCCTGTACTGATAGTTGAGTGGGTAGGCAATTCCATTCCTCTTCATGATCTCGTCGTTGAGCAGACCGCTCGATGTGCATATGGTGAAAGCTCTTCCATCGGCCATTCCTAGTCTTTGAGACATTCCGTTTTAGTATTACCGTATATAAAAATATTGTAGCGTTCCTTGATTTTATTTATGAATTTTTCAGTCTGGTAGTAGTTATGAGGTTCCTTTTCCCTTATTGCCACCTTTCCTTCTACCAAATTCGGTTCGTAGAGTATTTTTTCCAGTAGGAAGTGGTAGGTCTTCGCCAAGCTTTCCAGATCCTTCGCCCCGGACAATACTACACTACCGGTCTTGAAAACGCTCACCGACAGTCCATAGACTCTGGCCTTCACCGCAGAATATGTTTCTGGGTGAAATGATGTTTGCGTCACCATATTTTTGAATGTATTATAGTGTTCAACTAGAGCCAACTGATCAATGAGATGAGGAACCTTGAAGGTCGCATTAATCATTTGCGTCTGGATGTCGATGTTTTCGAAATTGGTAATTCCCTTGAAAAGCGGGTCAACTAATGTTTGTATTTCATTTACTACTTCTTTCGCTTCCATAGGTGTCGCGCATCCCGTTACGTGGATTAATCCATTTGGGAAAAATTTTACTGACCTTTTTTTGTTGTTCTCGATGACCTTAAAAACGGTGATGGAATTGTTGAATGACTTCTGTTTCAGTGTCCATCCTCGTTTCGGTTCCCCGAAGAATTCTTTGTATATTTCCAGCGGCGTGCTTGCTCCCTTTCTCCCTCCCATCACGGTCATGGTGGATATTCGAAGCAATAGAGGTTTTTCGTGCCTAACATTATGACGAATCTTTATGATATTTGCGACGAAGTGTTTGAACTTCATCTAACTTAAAAAATAAATCCCTTTAATCTTTAAATGAGGTGTGTACAATGTTTAAAGAAATATGGAGTATATCTTGAATGCAGCGAATGTGGTTATCGATTTTGCACTAATTGTATTCAGCTTGAGTTACACAACTGTGATGGATACCTGAATAAAATTAATGACTTAAAAAAAAGTTTGGAAAGGAGCAATCCCGAAATACGAAGGGACAAAGTTCCTTACCGTCTAGAATAGAGTGAATATAGACCTATAAATGAAAGGAGTGTGAGGGAAGCCAGACCTGTCATCTGGTTGGTGGGAATTCCAAAGAGACCCACCCTTCCCGTGCCATTTTGTCTGAGCATCCTATCGTGCATTTCCCAAGGAGGGCTGTCGTATCGTCTAGTGGGGTATATTTCTCCCATCGGCAAATCCGGCTTTCTCCACCCCACCGCATTAATCTCCTTCGATCCTGGTGAGATTTCTCCTGCTTGTGGGTAGATGGATCCTCCCAGGGCATCTTCCTTTGGGTTCACGATGTTCACGAGGGGCTGCGTTACATTTCCACCTAACACCTTTCCGTAGGAATTTCCCATAGTAGCTCCCGGAGGTGTAAACATGGTGCTCATGTAGTAAGGGTTTATCTTATCCATGTGCACTTTATCGTCAATTCTTATGTAAGAACTCATACCTACTTACATAAAAGATCTTTTTTAGCAGGTCTTTATGAATTCCCATCTTAGTATTTCACACATTCCCTTCCATATCTCGTCTTGCTGGGTGAGTTTTTCTTTGGACTTTAGTAGGGGGAAAAAGGGCAAGTACTTATCCTCTCCGAGCAATTCACAGAACTTGTATAGAACGTAGGGATAACTCAAAAAGTTCTTCCTATTCTTGGGACACACCTTGTCGAATGGCTCCTGGATCTCGTTGAACATGAGTCTGAGTTTCTCTTCCAGGGCTATGTCCATGTTGGGCGGATTAACGCCCGTGAGTATGTTGCATATGTAGGGAATGTGTTCGTAATACTTATTCTGCCTCAACTTCTTCAGAAGTCCCCTCACCTTGGCGTGCGTGATCATTTTTATGTTGTCCACCCTTTGCTTCTTCAGTTCGTATCTAAGCTGCTCGATGATGTCTCCTGGGATGTTTGCCGTCTCCTTTCCTTGGAATTGTTGCACCCATTCATTGAAGTGATTTTGTCTCTTGTATGAATATTGGCTTATCTTGGTGGCATTCTGTTCGTCTTGAAATGAGAGACCGAATTCCAGATTCATCATGCAGTATCCACAGTCGTGACATACTAAATCTCCGTCCGTAGAATTTTCAAATATGTTGGAAGAGTCACACGACTCGCAATTCATGATGGACGTTTCCGTTATGGTATCTTCGTTGACGACACTCAAATCCATTTCCACATTTCTCATGTATTCCACGTAGACGTCCTTTCTCTTGGTGCTGTCTTCCTGATATCTCTTTATATAAGGTGCGGCGGCATTTATGTAGTCCGTGAGTTTTATAATGTCATTTTCATATTCCTTTATTTTGTTGTGATACCTCTCAAGAAAACTCATTTAAAAAGATGGTGCCTTTTTACTTTAAATGTTTGAAACTCACCTAATCAGACTTTTCAACTGGTGGTACGCACCGGATGAGAGATACCAAAAGCTCATGCCTCTCAAGATGATATACGACGTAGACACAAGCAAGGAGTGTATGTTCCCCTCGGGTTCCTGGAGGGACGTTATGCAGCACTGGCCCGAGATGGAAAGGGGTGAGAAGAGAACCCTTTTCTGTTATCCGGGAAACGCATTTGCAAAAATGATTAGGAACAAGCCACAGATCGTGGACAATATTCGCTTTGAAATTGAATACATTTACAAGGATTGTCCCTTCAATCTTATTTCTCGAAGTCCCTTCAGGGAACCGGACATCGCAAGCGAGAACGACAATTTTTCGGGGGACTTGAGTTACCCCAAGATGATTACAAAGGTATTTGCTCACTATGGCGACCGAATTGTGTGGGACACAGAGCGCTTCCTACGCTATGCAGGTCCGAAATTGGATTTTCACGATTCCAAAGACATCCGTTTGGCGGATCTATTTGAATCGGAAGACATGGTTCCCGACAAATGGGAAATCCACACACTCACTAGTTTTGAGCCGTTATTCATTGAAAGGGATGCGTTGCTCAATCGTCAGACTTTGGAGCCAGATAGAACTTGAGATCTCCCAGAGAAGTGACTTTGTATTCCAACACTAGGGGCATATCCTCCCCGTGGTGTAGGATTTTCATGTTGGCGCACATGGATGTCGCCTTGGTGAACAGATTTAGATACTTTAGGGAGAATGTATCCTTCATTGTCTTAAATTTTTTGGTGTCGGACTCTATGTCATATTCCGTGTATTGTTCCGCAAAATCGCCCTTGCACCGGAAGCTTATCTTCTTGTAGGATCGTTCTATGGCGAGTTCCGAACCAATGTGGGATATGTCTCTGCACAGTCGTTGGAATTCCATGGTTTGGAAAGTGGTGATGGAAATCAGGGGGAGAGAGGGTGTGTTGAAAATCTCTTCATTTATGTCCAGAAGTTTCAATTTGAAATTGCTTCGGCTCTTCTTGGAACTGTTTTCGATGGATATGGTGAGAAGGTGGTCGTCCTTTATCTCCATGATGAGAACGTCCTGGGCCGAAACGGACTTCAACACCCTGAACACATTGGTCGTATTTATACCCACTATTATCTCGTCATTGCACGAGTACTCCTCAAATTGGTCTGCCTCGAGGAGAAGTTCCACCATGGCCGTCCTAGCATTGTCAAGGGTGATCATGTGAATTCCCTTCTTGCTGAATGAGACATTCACGTCGTTTAGAATGTCCTTAAGCACCTCGAAGATGTTCTTGAATGCAGAAGCCTGTATCGTTTTCAAAAACATTTTTATTTAAATCGCGTTAAATCTTTAATTATTCTTCAACTTTTTGGAAATTTTTGCTTCTATTTCTGGTGTCATGGGTGGAGCGAGGGGCGAACCGTAAAGATCAAGGTTGTAGAGGTTGGGCACGAGGTTCGGGTTTCCGTCAAAGGAAGCGAATTTGGAGTTGGAGAAGGATTCCACCTCGCACGGGATGAGTTCGGTCGCCCACCGCTTAACCTCCTCCCCCAGAAGGAGGGCACCGTCCTTGGTGATTATCGCCGGGACGTGGGTGAGCATTTTACTGTGCTCCTCTGGAATGGGTTTCTCGTGAATGTTGTGGAGCTGTATTTTGTCAAGGTAAGGAGTCTGTTTCAGAATTCCATATACCTCGTTGCAATGGGGACACTTTGGACTAAATACGAGTATGGCGAACATGCCTTTAAAGTAATGTCTATTTTATCCTCAAGATAATTTCGCAACCCATAGTAAGATGCGTATGCAGACAGTCCTAATCATCATTCTCGTGCTGGTGGGTGCCTACTTCATCGCGACCTCCCGAGAGGGTCTCAAGTGGGATAGGGGGTTTGCGGGTTTCATGCCAGCCGTTTCGGGTGAGATCAATCTTGGTTCCCTAGAGGTTTCTGGCGACCGTTTGGACAAGGTGGCTGTCAGCGACAAGGTGATCAAGAAGATGGTGGAAGGCATCAGCAACAAAATTGCTTCAGCACATAATCTCACCGTATTCCCAATCGAAACCGTCTTCATAGAAGTCTACGGCTCTAAGGGTTCTTTGGATAAACTGGAGAAGGAACGTCCCGATGTCTACAAGGCTTACATAAAGTACATAGAGGAAATTCAAGAATCAAAGGCAAAGGAGATTGAAGAAGAACGCCCGTTGGTTAGGGCATCCCTCATTACCTACATGGATGCCCTCAAGAACCATGACATTGAGAGAATCCCCGATGGCGTACCTCTCACCTACAGAACACGCATGCTCCTCATGGAGACAAAGCGCTACTATGGAATCGAGGTGGACGCAATCTGCATGGGAAATGGAAATGAAATGAGGGTCGTTGGAATCACCACCAAGACCGTCGAACAAGACGCGAAGATCCAACCTTTCGTGGAAGATCTCAAGGCGGGTGAGTGGATTCCCTATTCGGACATCCTCAAGAAGAGCTTCGGGAACAAATCCATCTTGGACAGGGCAAATGAAATCATCGATGCAAAATTAAAGAGGTAAAATATAGTTAATTCATTATGGAAGAAATTCATGAAGTCGTAACGAAATGCTACAAGGAATTTGAGAAAAAACTCAAGAGCGAGTGCAAGAAGAGGAATTGGAAATTGGATTTCAAAAATAACAAAATAAATTCCATAAACGGTAAAGACGGAAGGTTATTCGCTTACAAGTTTAAAAAAGACTACATCGAGATTGACGAAGACTGGCGCGTGAGACTCGACTATGGATTCAGAGAATGGCACTACGCACCGAGAAATGACGAGTGTGATAAAATATATCAAGCCGCGTTCGATGGTGCAGTAGTGGGAAGGCAAAAGGAATACCCCTTCAGTTTCAACGGAGAATTCTTTCACTGCCATTGCAGCGGAGAGAATGAACCAGGAGAATGGTTTTTTGAAATGGAGGGGAAAGACGAGATCCCGTGTTGGGATGAAATAGATGAAGAACTGCAGAATTACGTTGTTCGTGAAATGTAATTGCGCCACAAGGAAATTAGTAAAACCTCTTTTTCTTTTAGAATGCCTCTCACCATCGAGGATGTACAAAGAATCGACATTCGAAAGAGGGAGCTTAAGAAGAAACTCTATAAGGAATTATACGAACGAGCGAGTTCCAAGGTCAGGGAGATATCCAACATGGGACTCCACGAGACTTGGGTTACCGTACCATCGTTCCTTATGGGGTATCCGTCGTTTGACATCGAAATTGCGACCGCCTACGTGGAAAGGCAGTTCAAAAATGGAGGTTTCTACACGAAAAACTACGGAAACGGACAACTTTTCATCTCATGGTACCCAGATCCAAAGAAAAAGATGAAGAAGAAGGAGGAACCTTTCAGACCGCAACCCCCCAAGAAAGAGGATCCCTACGATTTGAGCGTTCTCGCAAACTTGAAGAAATCCGCGGACAAATATAAGAACTTTAAATAGGGTTAAACTAATAATGGACAACCTTAACGTTCTCGTGGAAGCCAAGAAGGAGTTGCTCGCACAGCTCACCAACACAATCCTACCCAATGCACTCAACTGCATGGAAAACCTCTACATGGAAGCAAAACAGGAATCCAAGGGAACAAAGACACTCAAACTGTTCCAGGAGAACCTCGCGGACATCCCCAAGTGGAATAACTACCAGATTGAAGGAGAGGTGGCAAAGTGCGTAGACACTTGCGGAGGGTGCCTCGACGAGATGATCGCAGCCGTATTTGTTGCCACGGTCAAGATTATTTCGTCAGTGCGCCTCTCGAAGGATTCCAGGAAGGTGAAGCTCAAGATTCCCACCAACGACGTGTTCATCCTCGGGGTATACACCAACATCGCCAAGAGGATCTACGAAGACCCCTACGTGTTCCAGGAAATGAATCGCACCGAACGCACGAAGGAACTCTATAAGAGGATGGACGGAGTCATGGAGGAGACGGTGAAGGGAATGCTACCCCTCAACCAGATCTTGAAGACATACCTGAACAAGAATCCAACCGAAATGATGAACACGCCAACGGAGGCAGAGGTGGGAGGAGACGATTCCGACGAAGAGGACGTATTTCCCGGAACCGCGGAGCACCCCGTTGACGGTGAGGGTTCTGCCGGAATGGAAGAGAATGACGAGGAAAACGAAAACAACGATGAGAGCATAGCAAATCAGATGGAGGGGGAAAATGAGGATATCTCCAACTTGGAAGAGGAGGGGAAAGAGGAGATCAAACACGTCACCTTAAATCAAAAGATAGGACAACCCAAAAGCGCACCTTCACCTCTAGAGGAAGCAGACGACGGGGACGACTTCATCAACTCGAGTGCAAGTCGTTAAAACAATAAAATTCTATTTGCCGTTATTAGTATATGTTAAGTGATTCTTTGAAAAACCCTTTCATTTCAGGCCTGCTCGGCTCGGTCATCACAATGCTTTACATCCATCTGGTGGGCAAGATGAACAAGGAGCCCGTCAGAAATGCAGACATGATAAAGCCCGCCATCTTGAACGGCATACTCGTGGGGATGATTGTATTTTTGGGTATTTCCCAGAAGGAAGAAATCTATGAGACACCCTATCCGGAGCCAGGGGTGCGTATGTAATTAAATAAATATATACAAGTTAGTAGTAATAAAATGGCTAGCGTAGAGACCTTCAATGAGCTACTGCTTCAGTTCGTTGACGAGCTTGCATTCACATTCCCCGAGAATACCATCGTGAAGACATACAGAACCACGGTAGCCAGTTTGATTAAGAAGGACCCCGGCGTGTGTCTCCAGACTTTCATGCAGAACGTTAAACCCCACGAGGATCTCATTCGCAATCAAGACGAACGCATATTCGAGGAGTTCTCCAAGAACTACGGTATTCTCAAGTCCCTCGACTTGGAGACCCTTTGGAAGTCTGAGCTTTCGGAGAAGAGCAGGAAAGCCATATGGCAGTACGTTCAGGGTCTCTATGTGTTGGGAAGCAACGTGGATCCAGAGGAGGTGGAACGGTCGAGAAAAACAGACATGGATTTCTCGCCGGAAGTTCTTCAGCAGGCGCTCGCCCAGTTTGACCTGGGAGGTGGCGAAGACGGGAATCCACTGGCAGATATGATGAAGAATTTGGCCAATCCCGAGTTCATGGACAAGATCAACCGCACCGTTGAGGAACAGTTCGGTGACGGGAAGGGTGGAATTGACGAATCTAAAATCATGAAAATGATGGGTCCACTCATGGGAAATCTCGGAAAGTTGTTCCAGGGACCTCATGGAAAGCTAGAGTAATTAAATAGATAATTAGATAAGTGTCGAGATGAAGACCTGTTCGAAGTGTAAATTGGAATTGCCATTCGAACAGTTCAGCAAAGATAAGTCAAAAAAGGATGGGCTTAGAGGCGATTGTAAGGTGTGTAGCAGTGAATATCAAAAGAAATACCATAAAGAAAACAAAGACAAAGTAAAAGAAAATAGAAAGAAATACTACGAAGAGCACAAGGAAGATATAAGTGAACAGCAAAAGAAATACTACGAAGAGCACAAGGAGGATATAAGTGAATATCAAAAGAAATACCGTGAAGAAAACAAAGACAAAGTAAAAGAAAATAAAAAGAAATACTATGAAGAGCACAAGGAGGATATAAGTGAACAGCAAAAGAAATACCGTGAAGAAAACAAGGAGGATATAAGTGAATGGAGAAAGAAATACTACAAAGAAAACAAGGAGAAGATAAGCGAAAGGATAAAGAAATGCCGAGAAGAGCACAAGGATAAAATTAGAGAATGCCAAAAGAAATACCGTGAAGAAAATAAGGAAAAGTTGAGTGAATGGAGAAAGAAATACCGTAAAGAAAATAAGGAGAGTATAAATGAGAAGGCAAATAAATACAATAAAAAAAGAAGGAAGACGGACGAAGGATATAGGATACTCGGATGTCTTCGAAGCCGATTACGCAACGCCCTCAAAGGAACAAATAAATCCGCATCCACCATGGAGTTGGTTGGGTGTTCCATCGAATTTCTGAGGGACTACCTCGATAATACCAAGGTGGAGGGTAAGGACTACTCGGATGCGCATGTCGACCACATTAAACCGTGTGCCTCCTTCGACCTGACAGACCCAGAACAGCAGAGGGAGTGCTTCCACTACACCAACCTCCAATACCTTCCAGCCAAGGAAAACATTTCAAAGGGCACACGATTGGAATATAATATTTAATACTAATAGTAAAGAATGCAAGAGCAACCTTGGTTCAAAAATCCTTTACACCTCGCCGCCCGCAATCGGATTCATGTTTTTTGGCCGCTGGCTAAGCAAGATCCCGTGGAGAGGCTTAACGCGGCCACCCGGTTTATCATCTATGCATTGTGTATATTATATCTGATAAACAGGGACGTCCGTGTGGTGTATCTCGGATTGACAGTCATTCTTGTGATGGCCACCATGTTCATTGTCGGTGGCGTGAAGGAAGGGATGCGCCCGGCAGCTTTCATGAACGAAGGTTCTATTTTCGGTTTTAACAAAGAGAAGTGCACGCAGCCCACGATTGACAATCCCATGGGAAATGTTTTACTCAATGAATACACGGACAACGCCAAGCGACCCGCCGCGTGCTACTACCCCACGGTGAAGGACAAGGTGAAGAGTTTGTTGAAGCAGAATGTTCCCATCGACCAGGCTGACATTTATTCGAGTCGGAATCAGTCCTTCCGTGCCTTTTACAGCATGCCTTCCACCACCATTCCTAACGACCAGGAGGCTTTTGCCAGGGCTGCCTACGGTTCCGCGGTGGACAAGACCTGCAGAAACGACAACGGTTCGTGCTACCCCGACACGGGTTCCATGTTCGGTCAGTCCAGAATGCCCGAAATTCAGCATATTAGGGGTTCTTTCGGAGGAACTGTCCGTGCTTCAACTTAAAATATTGGGTGATAGTAATATGAGTAAAGCACTTGATACTTCTAACCATGTTCTTGACACAGACGCTCTCCCCAGTGATTGTGCTACTAAGTGGCTTATGACGCCCCCCGAGGTCACCAACCTCAACTACGCGGGATCCGGAAGGGCGAGCACGCCTATCTACGGAACCGCACCTTATATGGGTGGCAAGGGTGCACCTGGCAATCTTATTTTGGTAGATGACATGCTTAGGCCCCAGTCCACATCTTACTTCAAGAAGGGTTATCAGGGTCGGCCCTACGATACGCTCAGCGACATGTCGTGCTCGGTTCCTCTTCGTACGCCAGACGCCAATCCCACTAGCACCCGCGCCGATGCACAGAATGTTATGTTTTCAAGGAGATATAATTAAGTAGATGATTGTCTTTATTGAAGACCTGTTCGAAGTGCAAATTTACATGCAATTCTAACAGTTCAGTTGAAATAACCAACTAATTTATAATATTTTATAGTAATAATATGGATCCTGTTGGTCTTGTAGCCCTTCTCGGGATAGCAATTGCTGGAAGACAAATTGCCAATGGCGGAGAACGCAAAGAAGGTTATGTGAGTGAGCCAATTCCTAACCGCGAAACCATGCCTTTTTTTGGTAATAATTTGAATACTCCCGGTGAAAATTTGACACTTGCCACCAATAGACTGAATGGTCCTTATATTAACCCGCCGTCCAATAAGAAGGAGATTGTTGTGTCTATGGGAGACGTCTCTCCTAACGTTCAGCACCCATTTGGTCAGCCTGTATACAATCTCTATAACCGCCAGAATGTTTCGAGTCGCATGAACAACCTTTCTTCCGTGGAGAGGAGGTTCGTGGGTCCCGGTCTCGGCGTTCCTGCCTCGGTTCCAGCCTACGGTGGATACCAACAGGAGTTCAGAATCATGCCAAACAATGTGGGTGCCTATCGTCTCACCACCCTTCCTGGACGAACGGGTCCCGGCAAGAGCTTTGTGGACGCTGGTCAAACCAGGATGGTCACAACGCAGAACAGGGCGCCAAAGAGTTATCAGCTTCTCGGGAAGGATGGGGTGAGACCTCTCGAGAAGGGTAGGGCGCAGGGTCAGGGCGGTGCTGTTACGGGAGGTTCCGTTCGCGAGCAGTACATCAAGACCATGAGACCCACGGTGAGGTCTGAGACTGGTTTCCGCGGAGACGGTCTCAGTTACGGAACTGCCAAGAGGGTGGTGAGTTTCCAGTCACCTCAGGAAAATCCCACCCGCAACAAGGCTTCCTTGGTTTCTAGGATCAACGATGTTGCCGCTCCTGGCATTCATTCCTTCGTGGGTGGATACGAAAACGTTAGGAATGGCATCCATCTCGACCCCACCGATCGTGGAAAGTCTGGTCGAGCCAACCCAGGAGGTAGAATGAACATTCCAAGGAATTCTCTTGGCGGGATCACCGCAAACCGTTCAAGCGCTTCCACCGATCGCATGGGAGGCGCTGGCAATCAGTCTATGAGTCAAAATTACCATATCACTTGGTCACAGGATAACAATGCATTCAAGGGAAATGCAAACCCTTTGGCGAGTGATCTTGATATTGCGAAGAGGCAGCTGAGAGGTAATCCCTTTTCGAGATCCATCAATTGAAGAGTTTGCATTCTTTTTCCCAGGGGTAAATCTTACAGAACCCCTCAATTCCTCCGTTTTCCCTGTCCCTCACCTTCTGGTCGTGTAGGCGGGACATGATTTCCTCGTGAGCCTCCCATTCGTGCACGTACTTTACTGGGTTCTCTATCATCTTTCTCGTGGGTCTTACGACCTCTACCCTCTTTTTTAACATGTACATTCTCGTCGGACCGAACGAGCAGGTGTAGTAGTGCATTTTAAAAAAGAAAGTGCTTTTATTTTTAACTATAATGATCGTGTCCATGTCCGTTTCCCCTAGACAATACGAAGGCATCAAGGAGATTGAGTTGGAGTTGACCGTGAATGAAGAAATCAAAAAGGTCACTGTATTCGTGGAACGCTATTTTTACGAAATGGCGAAGGACGATTGCAGATCCTTTGTGTCCAAGATGTACCCAGAATACGAGGTCTCCGTCAAGTATCCCTAGGTGGGATGTGGGCATCTTCGGTGTGAAGGACTGACTTTGCATACTTGTTACCCATGATGGAGTGTTCGAACCACCAGTCCCTAAATTTGGAATCCGAAAGTTTGTATCCGAACGTATTATCGTTAATTGTGTCAAATAGTTTTTTAGTGTCCTTCTTCACGTTGGGATCCATGAATTTGTCTATGGCAATATAAGTTTTTTTTAGCCAAAGAACATGATCTTTGTTTTTTGGGTCAAAGTACTCCATTTAATTCTACTGTTTTTTTATGTTTAATTAGTAGAATAATGAGTTCATTTGGTGAATCCGACTTTACAGTAGAAGGTCGTAGAGGGTACATGCTGTTTGCGGACGGCGCCGGTTCTCTGACGAGTTCGAGGTTGATGACTGGAGATTTGAGGACAGGAACTATTACGGTGACCGACGTGGTGAGTGGAAATATTAGCACCCCATCTATTCAGGTGACATCGGACGCCACCATAAGCAATCTCACCGTGAACAACATATATTCTACGAATGACTTGAGAATCTCCACCGCCAACAAAAACATATACTTGTTCAATTCAAATGTGGGTATAGGGACTACAAGCCTCCTTGACGACAAACTTTACATATATGGAAACGCTAGGGTGAGCAACACCCTCATAGCTCAATATGTCGGAGTGGGAACTTCTCCCACCACGAACCTTCATGTTGTGGGAACCGTTTCCGCGACGAAGGATGTATTTATAGATGGGTTATTCAGCGGCGCCAAGATGCGGCTGGGTTCTTTGATAAGCCTTGGCGGCCCCGTAGACTCCAATCTGAGTTCCAATCTTAACGTTGCGGGTTACGTCTCTGCATCCAACGTAATAACTTCCAATTTGGACGTGCATTACATTACTTCTTCTTATAACGAAATAATCATGGAAACGAATGTCAATCTGGAGCAAAACCTCGTAGTGGATGGAAAAATCACTACCACCGAGTTGGAGATTTCTAATTTGATCATTTCTAACATATATTCTCCTTCCTCGTTAACATTGACAGCGCCACAGGATCTCATTCTGAGCACTTCAAATGTGGGAATAGGCACCACCGAACCCCTATACGAGGTTCACATAAATAAGGATGTCCTGGTGAACAATGTAAAGATTGAGAATTCGCTTACGGCTGCCGGAGATGTCACTATCGGGGGAACCTACCAAGGAACCAAAATTAGGGTGGGTAGTCAGCTTATTTCGAACTTGGTTTCTTCTACAGGTTCCACCGTCGTTCAAGGAAGTTTGACGGTAGACGATGGAATAAGTTCCGGACCCATTACCGCCACCGAAATAATTACTTCAAATATTTCGTCCGTCCTCTCGGATTACGATTCCAATTCGCAGATTGAGGTCGTGAATACGCTTGGAGAAGCCGGAATGTCATTGAAGAGTGCATCTCAGAGTCCTACCTACATTAGTCAGTCCAACATAGGTGACTGCCGAATGGAGAACAACGGAACGGGTAACGTTTACATTTCGCAGCGAAACGGGGGGAACATATACATGCAAGTGCTTAACCGAAGTAACCTTCTCGTACTGGATTCCAGCGGAAGGGTCGGCATATCTTCTTCCACGCCAGCCTACACTTTTGACGTGTCTTCCGGAACTTCCAGGATATCGAGCTTTTACGCGAACCCATTCAATTCCACCAACGAGCCCCAGTTTTACTTTAGCAACAACCTCTTCGGGAAGGATCAGGTAACTTTCATAAACGCGGACGCTCGAATCAACATAAAGGATTACGGTGGAAGATTCATTCGTTTTTTCGACGAGACACAACTGGCGGGAAGCATCACGCAGACCGGAGGAACCACCAATTACAATTCAAATTCGGATTACAGAATAAAGAATAACATTGAACCCTTGGACGATCCCCTTAATACGATATGCTCCCTAAATCCAGTTCAATTTACATTCAGGAACCACAACACGATAATTCCGGGTTTCCTCGCCCACGAGGTTCAGAGTTTTATTCCTTCAGCCGTGGTGGGATTAAAAGATGCTATCACAGAAAATGGAGACATATTGCCTCAACAGATGGACAAGACACACATAATTCCGTATCTTGTTGCGGCGGTAAAGGAATTGAAAACGAGATTGGAGGCGTTGGAAAATAAACAATAAAAATCTTCTTAATTATTAGAAAAAATGCCTACATATGACGGTATCGGCAATAATGTAACTCACGATCTCGAGGTGGTGGGTGACGCAATTATTGAGGGTATCGAGGGAGGGGATGCATCGACAAATGTTCCTTTTGAAATTTTTAGCAACGCATTCAGCGTAACCGACAGAACTGCATCCAGAATGTTTAGACTTAGGGTTCAGCCGTCCGCGGAATCTAACATCGACCTGTCTACGGTGGTGGACATGGGTATACAAAATACCACGGACAACTACTTTTTCCTTACGGCGCCGCAAAGTGGTTCCAATGTGGGGGTGCAAAACACTTTCGTAATAACCACGACCGGGAATGTGGGAATAGGCACGACGAATCCCCTACACAAGCTTAGCGTGGACGGAAATATATTTGTGACGGAGACCATAGTCACGCCGTTTGGAGAATTCGGAGGAGCCGACATAACCACGGCAAATATCAACGCATTATACTCCAATATATTCATTAACGCGTCTAACGTGGGAATAGGAACGAGTCAGCCACAATACAAGCTCCACGTTCTCGGGAATACGTTACTCGAAGGAAACGCCATCACTACCAACATTCTTAACTCGGGGTCTGTCGGAATAGGAACTGACGCGGCGCTCGCAAATCTCCACGTGGTGGGAGACATCCTTATTGAAGGGACGACAACCCTTAGCGGAAACATAGACACTCCTAACATCAACGCCACGGGGTCGGTGGGGGTGGGAACCACTCAATCCACGAGCAACCTCCATGTGATTGGAACATCAAACCTCTTTGGGAATACCGAGGTCACGGATATATTCGCAAGTGGAAATGTAGGAATAGGTACGACCATACCATTATCCAAATTTCACGTTGTAGGGGATTCAAATATATATGGAAACATATATACACCCAACGTCAACGTCGCGGGTTCGGTGGGAGTGGGAATCGCTCAATCCACCAGCAACCTCCATGTGGTCGGAACCTCGAACCTATTCGGAAATGCTTCTACCACAAATGTATACACATCCTACGCGGTGGGAGTGGGAACTACCATCCCCCTTGCCAATCTCCACGTCACCGGTACGACGCTGGTGGACGGAATCTCGACCCTTGCGGACATCATCGTTCCGGGAACCGTGGGCGTCGGAACCTCACTTCCCTTGGCCGACCTCCACGTAGCGGGGGACATCCTTATCGAAGGAACGACGTCTCTGGAGGGAAATGTAGACATCGCCAACATCAGCGCCATGGGTTCGGTGGGAGTGGGAATTGCTCAATCCACCAGCAACCTCCACGTGGTTGGAACCTCGAACCTATTCGGAAATGCTTCTACCACGAATGTATACACATCCTACGCGGTGGGTGTGGGAACGACCATCCCCCTTGCCAATCTCCACGTCACGGGCACGACGCTGGTGGACGGAGTTTCTACCCTTGCGAATGTATACGTTCCCGGAAAGGTGGGCGTGGGAACGACCATTCCCCTCGCAGATCTTCACATCGTGGGAAATGTTATCATGGAAGGCTCTGTCAACTTCAGTTCGGGAGCTGGCAGCACGGGCACGGACTCCGTTTTCACGGGTTCGGTGGGAATAGGAACCACCGTACCTCTTTCCAACCTCCACGTGGTGGGAACCTCAAATCTCTATGGAAATACCGATATTTCGGAACTGATTGTCTCGGGAAATGTGGGCGTGGGAACAGCCACACCCCTTGCCGACCTACACGTTCAGGGTACGGCTAGGGTTGACGGAATTTCTACCCTTGCGGACATCATCGTTTCGGGAACCGTGGGCGTCGGAACCTCACTTCCCTTGGCCGACCTCCACGTAGCGGGGGACATCCTTATCGAAGGAACCACGACCCTCGACGGAAATATAGACACCACCAACATAAACGCCACGGGGTCTGTGGGCATTGGAACCACGCAATCCACCAGCAACCTCCACGTGGTTGGAACATCAAATCTATTCGGGGATACAGAAATTTTAGATCTCCTGGTCGCGGAAAATGTGGGAATAGGCACGGCCAGTTCCCTGGCGAACCTTCACGTCAAGGGGTCAACCCTCGTGGAAGGAATAGCGACCATAACGGATATCATCGTTCCGGGAAAGGTGGGCGTGGGAACTTCGTTTGCCCTCACAGATGTCCACGTCGTGGGAGACATCCTTATCGATGGAACTTCGCACCTCAGCGGGAACATAAATACCTCCAACGTCAACGTATTGGGTTCGGTGGGCGTGGGAACCCCACAATCCACAAGCAACCTTCATGTGATTGGAACCTCAAATCTCTACGGAAACGCCTTAATTTCGGAACTGGTGATCACGGGAAATGTGGGAATAGGTACTTCAAACACCATTACGAATTTCCACGTGGTGGGAGATGGCTTTGTGGACGGTCTCATGATCCTCGAGGAATCCATTGTATCCGGAAATGTGGGTATTGGAACCACATTCTCCCTCGCAAATCTCCACGTCATAGGAACCTCACTTATAGAGGGAGTGATCACGGTAAGTAATCTGGAGGTAAATGGAACGACGACTCTGAACGACAATACAACGGTAACAAACCTCCACGCATCCGAATTCGTTGGAATCGGAACAACACAAGCTCTATCAAATCTTCACGTGTTTGGAACAACAAATCTCTACGGAACAACCTATCTCACCAATTCCTATTCCACGGGAACCATTTCATTAAATACGCCGGTTCCTACCGTACCATTCCACGTCACGGGTGAAAGCATCTTAGACGGAAAAACCACCTCGGAGTCAATCATAGCCAATTCGAATATCGGCATCAATACAAGTTCCCCAACCTCGAACCTCCACGTGATTGGAACGTCGAACCTTTTCGGAAATTCTCAAACCTCTAACTTATTGGTGTCCGGAAAGGTTGGGATGGGAACAACAGAGGTTCCCAGTGGATACAATTTTATGTCCACGACCTCCAATGGTATTCCCTTGTTTGCAATTCCCGACGTAACCACCAATCTTCAGGCGGGGTACACACTCGTATACGACGGAAGCCGTTGGGACTACGGAGCTTCCGGAGGCGGCAGTAGCAGCAACACGGGTGCGGAAGTTATTTCATCTTACATGAGGGCTGCAGTAACCGCCGACACCACCACCACAACCGATTACTACAGATATGACGGAGACGACATGCTATTTAACAATTTCACATTTTATGGTTCCGGTATCACAAGATCACAAACGGGGGCGGGATCTCCCGCGGGAACCGTGTTTACTCTCGGCGCCAATAAGACATTTAGTATATCATTCACAACAACCGATCAGTCTGGCAATACTTTCAGCTATGTTTACATCCATCACGACATAAACGGGGTTACTATTCAAAAACAGCTCATTCTCCCTGTAGAAGGTGCCGGAACTGGCAACCAGTTTGTGAGTCAAAGTACCATAAGCTTTGTCTACAGGACTGGAGATTCGGACGAGGATTATGTCATAAATATTTTCGATGCGGTTGGTCAGTCATACTTCAATCCCAGACACGATCATACGACGGTTACAATCTTTGAGATTCACGGTTACGCGGCATCGTACGCTCTTCCGAATGGTTCGGTCACGGGAGATACACTCGCATGGAACGGATCACTGTGGGTTACTTCCTCGACACTTAACTATTCAAGTCCCTCATTCTTGAGAGCAACGGTCGCATCAGACACCACGAGCGTCCAGGTAACCGCCCAAGAAGACATGATTTTTGATACCTTCACCGTAGAAGGAAGCAAAATTTCCTATTCAAACACGGGAGCTGCAAATGGAACCGTGTTTACGCTTGCCGCCAACACTACCTTCTCTATCTCATTCTTCACCAGCGATCGTCCGTCCAATGATTTTGACTACATTTACATGGATCACCTTATAGACTCCGTTGCAGTGGCTAAGCAAGTAATAATGCCCGTATCCGGCTACAGCGGAGACTACGTAAGTACTCCTTCTATAAATTTTACCTACAGAACGGGCTCCCTTTCGGAAAATTATAGCATCAGAATCGTATCAGCTTCCGATGGCGGGGCTCTCAGTAGTTTCCGACCCCGAAACGATTCATTCACCGTATTGAGTATCACCGAGTTGGGTGCGAATGCTTACAAAACGTCCTCTAATTTGGTTGGAGCCACATCCACGGCTGACGGCGACAGCGGTTTTGTTCCCAAACCCTTGGCGGGAGATGACGACGCTTTATTGGTGGGATCTGCAAATTGGTTAAGCACTGACCCTGAAACTTTTGTCGACTTATTCGGAACATACATCGTAAGATGGACTGCCAACGAATCTGTTAGTTCACTCAATATAGCGGGAAGTGCTTCTTATAACACTAGCACGAACAACAATTATTATATAGAAATGACTAATGCTGCATCTCAAACCGGATATGTAAATTTCGATGCCTTGACTTCTTATTCGAGATGGAAATTCGAGATACAGTATAGAATTACAAATACGAACCAACCTTCTGAATATTTATGGATATTCGGACAAGGAAACCAGACTAACGTCGGAGACATCACGGGACACGGTGGAGTAGCTTTCTTTACGGATTACGATAACGGCGCAACTTATCAATACAGGTCAAGAGGAAATTATTATAACACTTTGGGTAATTATTCAGATTTAGGTTTATATCAGTTAAATGGTTTGGATGATGTGACTGGAATATGCCACACGCTGACGATGACACGTTATGATAATGATTTAATCGTTACTAATAAATCTTCTACGGGTTCTTACAAATTTAGTTATAATAGTTCCAGTTTGGTAAATTTGTCCGGAACTCGTTGGGGCGTGGGAGTCTTAACCGGATCATCTGACTATATCACGGTTCAAATCAAGTCAATAAGTCTTAAAGTTATATCATGAAGTTAGAGTAGATGCTGGATTTTGAGGGAAGTTGCAAGTGGTGCGATTGCCCCATCCAACTTGAGAGCGAAAACCCCTTCGTGCTATTTTGCTTAAAATACTACGAAGGAGATAAATTTATGAGAAAATACCTTAGGAAGCGCGGAAGGAGATGCTACGACGAGGTTTGCCTCAGGTGCAAGGATATCAAGTTGCCTAAGATGGACGAAAGAGAATTGGGGAGGGAAGGGAAAATGCCACCCGTTCTCGACACCTACGACTACTACTTCGATTTCATAAACCTTATAGGCGACCAACTCACCCTGCACCACTTCTACCTCAAGTACATGAGAAGAAAACGATACAGGTTAGAACCCTTCTTGGACTACCTGGCATTCAGGGAATTCCTGTTGGGAAACGATTGGGAATGGATATACGAGGAAGAATACATTTTGCGTTGGTATGAAAATATGGTGAGATTTCATTTAGATAAGCCATTCAGTCAATACGAATGTGTTTGGGACGGAGAGTACAATATCGTTAATTTTTACTTGAAATAAAAAAGGTTTTCTTTATAGTAGAAGTATCAGTAATGAGCTACATAGGGATTGGCACTACGGACCCCAACCATCCCCTCGAAGTTGCGGGACAAGTTTACGTGGAAGCGGTTGAAGATGGTTCCAGTTCCCAGAAGGTTCCATTCGAGGTATACAGCAACTACACCGGACTTCCTCAACTTCAATATTCACGGCAATTGCGCCTTAGAGTTAGACCTTCTTCTTTGGAAAGCAATGTGAATATGGACATGGGAATAGACAACACGAACGGAAACTACTTTTTCATCTCGCAACCCGTCATGAATAGTACAAATGGGAATAAGGAGACTTTCGCCATCACTCGGTCTTCTAAGATAGGTGTGGGGACAACAAATCCCCAAGAATTGGTGCACATGAACACCTCGGGAAATTCCTACTTACAGCTTAATACGAGTCAAACTTCGAATGAGACTGGAATAAAGTTTTCGAAGGGTGGAAATGTCTTGTGGAAGGAATACATGAAGTCAGGTGACGAAAATTTATACTTCAATAACGGAACCACAGACATTCTAAAAATTGAAAAAGGGGGTACGCTGAGTACATCCGGATCCATAGTCACGCAAGGGGGGTCCTTGAATTCAGGAGGAACCCTAAGCATTTCAGGTCCAATCCAGGGAAATGGAGGTATTAATATGGGAGCATTTCAAGTAAATTCAGAAGGTAATCTAAGTTCCTCAGGATCCGCGACATTCAGCGGATCGGTCAGTATGGGAAATAATCTCTCTGTATCTGGGACGGTTCGTGCTCAAACAGCAATATTTGATGATTTTTCATATCCCTCGAATATATCCCTAGCCGAATGGTTGCCCAAAGCCGGTAACATCACCACCGCATTCGGATACCCCCCAGACGCGGGCAGTGTATTTGCCATTAAATTAAATGATGTCGAGAAATTTAGGGTGCATTCTAACGGTTACGTGGGAATAAGCAAGAGCGCCCCCGAAAAGGCACTGGACGTGACCGGTGACATCCGTTCCACCCTTAACATGTACACTACCAATCTATATCTGGGTTCGGAGTCAAATAGAGGACTCACCACGCCTGCCACCGGAAAGGGTGGAAATGTGGTGACTGTGGGAACCGGAAATGGAAGTCAAAATGGTTACAGCATAGATAACGAGGTGGGATTACTAAAACAGGACACTTATTACGGTCTATACAACCAGGTTCAAAATCGCTGGGACGTAAAGGTGAACTCAAACGAATCAACCGGTGCAGTTTATCTTAACTATAACGGAAGCCCTAAACTTGAAACTACGGCGGGAGGGGTGAACGTGACAGGTACGCTGAGTGCGTCGGGGGGTGTTGTAATAGAAAGCATTAACATCTCCGGAAACATCAATTCCACGGGAACCATTTCTGGTTCTGCCATCACTTCCTCGGGATCCATTTCGGGAACTTCTGCCACAGTTTCGGGAAACATCACTTCCACGGGAACAGTTTCGGGGGAGGTGATCAAGTCATCCAGTTCCATCACGGGAACTTCCGCCACGATATCGGGTAATATATCTTCCACTGGAATCGTTTCGGGCGAGTCCATTACTTCCTCGGGAGCCATCTCGGGTGCTTCGGCGACGACAACGGGAAACATCGTTTCCGAGGGGACCGTCTCGGGAGCTGTCATAAAGTCCTCGGGCTCTCTTACGGGAACTTCCGCTACCATCTCGGGAAACATCGTTTCCGAGGGAACCGTCTCGGGATCCGCTATCACGTCCACGGGTTCCATTTCAGGTTCTTCTGCCACCATTACGGGTAACATCATTTCCAGTTCGGGAACAGTTACGGGAGCCGTGATATCGGGTGAGTCCATTACTTCCTCGGGAGCCATCTCGGGTGCTTCTGCCACGACAACGGGAAACATCGTTTCCGAGGGGACCATTTCGGGGGCTGTCATAAAGTCCACCGGTTCCATATCGGGCGCGACGGCCACGGTGACGGGAGACATCCTTTCCTATGGAACCATCACTTGCGAGAGACTCATATCAAGTTCGGCGGGTGCTTCGACTGTCGTCACCGGAACTTCAGCCACTATAACGGGAGACATAGTTTCCGAGGGTACCATCTCGGGAGTTTCTATTACCTCCTCGGGAGCCATCTCGATGGCTTCGGCCACTGCATCGGGAAACATCCTTTCAGAGGGAACCATATCGTCCCAGGTTATATCGTCCGTGGATGCCACTATAACTGGAAATATCATTTCCGTTATGGGAACTCTCACGGGTCCTGTCGTAAAGTCCACTGGTTCCATTTCGGGCGCTTCAGCCACCATTACGGGTAACATCGTTTCCGAGGGAACCATTTCGGGTGCCGTGATCTCGGGCGAGTCCATCACCTCCTCGGGCGCCATATCCGGCGCTTCAGCCACCATGTCCGGGAACATCGTATCCAGTTTCGGAACCGTATCGGGTGCCGTGATCTCGGGCGAGTCCATTACCTCCTCGGGCGCCATTTCCGCAGCTTCTGCGACAGTGTCTGGGAACATCATTACCGGTTCGGGAACAGTTACGGGTGCCGTAATATCGGGAGAGTCCATCACTTCCTCGGGCGCCATCTCGGGTGCTTCGGCCACCATGACGGGAAACATCTTTTCCGATGGAGTCATTTCGGGTGCTATAGTATCGTGCGAGGAATTCGCTTCTTCGGGTTCCATATCGGCAACTTCGGCCACGATATCCGGCGACGTATCTTCCACGGGAACAGTTTCGGGCGAGTCCATCACTTCCTCGGGTGCCATCACGGGCGCTTCGGCCACCATGACGGGAAATATCGTTTCCTCGGGAACCATTTCGGGTGCCGCTATTACTTCCACTGGATCCATTTCTGGAACTTCGGTCACCGTGACGGGAGACATCATCTCCAGTTCAGGAAACATATCGGGCGCGGAGGTATCGGGAGAGGTAATCAATTCCACTGGTTCCATTTCTGCGGCTTCGGCCACCATGACGGGGAACATCGTTTCGGAGGGAACCGTCTCGGGATCCGCTATCACGTCCACGGGTTCCATTTCCGGGGCTTCTGCCACCATTACGGGGGACATCATCTCCAGTTCAGGAAACATATCGGGTGCGGAGGTATCGGGAGAGGTAATCAATTCCACGGGATCCATTTCTGCGGCTTCTGCCACCATTACGGGGGACATCATATCCAGTTCAGGAAATATATCGGGTGCGGAGGTATCGGGAGAGGTAATCAATTCCACGGGATCCATTTCTGCGGCTTCGGCTACGATATCTGGTAATGTCTCTTCCACGGGAATCGTTTCGGGCGAGTCCATCACTTCCTCGGGTGCCATTTCTGCGGCTTCGGCCACCATGACGGGAAACATCGTTTCGGAGGGAACCATTTCGGGATCCGCTATCACGTCCACGGGTTCCATTTCTGGAGCCTCAGCCACCATGACGGGAGACATCATTTCCAGTTTCGGAACCATATCGGGTTCCGTGGTATCGGGTGAGGAGGCTGTCACGACCACCGGTTCCATTTCTGCGGCTTCTGCCACCATGACGGGGAACATCGTTTCCTCGGGAACCGTATCGGGTGCCGCTATTACTTCCACGGGATCCATTTCTGGAAACTCGGTCACCATTACGGAAGACATCATCTCCAGTTTCGGAACCATATCGGGTGCGGAGGTATCGGGAGAGGTAATCAATTCCACGGGATCCATTTCTGCGGCTTCTGCCACCATGACGGGGGATATCGTATCCAGTTCCGGAACCATATCGGGAGCGGAGGTATCGGGAGAGGTCATCAATTCCGTTGGATCCATTTCGGCAGCTTCTGCCACGATATCGGGTAATATATCTTCCACGGGAATCGTTTCGTGCGCTTCCATCACTTCCTCGGGTGCCATCACGGGCGAATCGGCTACCATGACAGAGAATATCGTTTCGGAGGGAACAGTCTCGGGTTCCGTGGTTACTTCTACAGGTTCCATTTCCGGAGCTTCTGCCACCATTACGGGGAATATTGTTTCCTCGGGAACCGTATCGGGCGATGTTTTGATGGGAACTTGGGCAAGCTTGACCGAAAACCTTTACTGCAACGAGACTGTTACTGGCGCGGCTTTCAACACAACGGGTTCCCTTTCTGGAACTTATGCCACCGTGACGGGGAACATCGTTTCCTCGGGAACCGTATCGGGTGCCGTGATATCGGGAGAAGAGGCTGTAACGACCACGGGATCCATTTCGGCAGCTTCTGCCACGATATCGGGAAACATCATTTCCAGTCTGGGGACTCTATCGGGTACTGCGGTATTTGGCACTGACATATACGGATTAAATGCTACTATATCTGGAGACTTGCTTTGCTACGAGACTATAACGACAAATGCATTCACCACCTCGGGTAACGTCGTTTCGGAGGCAACCGTTTCGGGTGCTGTGATTACTTCCACTGGTTCCATTTCCGGCGCTTCGGCCACCGTGTCTGGGAACATCGTGTCCAGTTTCGGAACCGTATCGGGTGCAGTGGTATCGGGTGAGGAGGCTGTCACGACCACCGGTTCCATTTCTGCGGCTTCTGCGACCGTGTCTGGAAACATCATTTCCAGTTTCGGAACCGTTACGGGAGCTGTAATATCGGGCGAGTCCATAACTTCCTCGGGCGCCATCACGGGTGCTTCAGCCACCATGTCTGGGAACATCTTATCCAGTTTCGGAACAGTTACGGGAGCTGTAATATCGGGCGAGTCCGTCACTTCCTCTGGAGCCATCTCGGGTGCTTCTGCCACCATGTCCGGGAACATCTTATCCAGTTTCGGAACAGTTACGGGAGCTGTAATATCGGGCGAGTCCGTCACTTCCTCGGGCGCCATCTCGGGTGCTTCGGCGACGATATCAGGAACCGTCACTTCCTCGGGGACGATTACGGGTGCCGGGTTCACGACCTCGGGCTCTGTCAAGTCTGGAGGAGCTACTACGGCGGATGTCGGTCTTGCCGTGAGAGGAACCGAAACGACTTGCATCGTAATAGAAAGATCTGGACTTGGGAATGCTACAATTGGAAAGAGCAGTTCCGGGGCTTTGCAAATCGTGAACGAATACAACGGAGTAAGTTTGTCGGAGGGTGGAACCAGTTGGTCTGGCATTTCGGATGAGCGGCTGAAAAAGAATATTGTCGTTTTGGATAATAATCTCGAAAAGCTTTCTAAAATCAGACCCGTATCTTACCATCTCAAAACGGACGACGATTCCGCGAAGAAGCGGATAGGTTTCATCGCCCAGGATTGGTTGGGTGTCCAGCCCGAGGTGGTTTCCACGGAAGATGTCGATAAGTATGGATTGATATATGATTCCACCATCCCCGTATTGTGCGGTGCTATACAAGAACTGATGTCACAGGTGGAAGAACTTAAATCCCTAATTAAATAATTAGTAAATTTATCTATAAATGCACATACTACTTTCGAGCAATGGAACTCCATTCTATGGTGCGAAAGGAGGATATCCATCCCAGCTAAAGCATCTCATTCGCATGTTTGTTGAGGAAGGACACACGGTCACCATGATTCTTTGGTCACTGTGTGGCGTAAAGCACACGGGAGTACTATTCTTCAAGGATCTTGTAAGGAATAACATATTAAACTTGGAGAACCGGGATCCCTATTCCCAGGCTTTGTTGGACAGACCCGAGGTAAGTTTCGTTCTCAGTCCTTACGACAATTTTCCGATTGAAATCAAGATAGATGACATCAATACTATAGTGAGAGAAACTCGTGCGGATATCATATTCTTTCTCCAAGACATTTTCATTATCGAGAAGACCCATTCGAAGAAAATATGTTGCCCCAGTTACCTATGGTTTCCACTTCACTACGACCCTATAGACACCCCCACGAAGAATGTGTTGACCAAGATAGACCACGTGATTTCCCTGTGCCCGTCCACCGCAAGTAGGTTAAAACAACAAACGGGAAAGGATAGTTTTACGGTTCCTCACATCATAGGATTTGGCACGCGTTTGGGAAAGGAGCATACTAAGGAGAGTGTGAGGAGGGAATTCCGTTTGGACTCAAGATATGTGTTCGGAACCATAGCGGGCAACTACGAGCAGAGCGGAAGGAAATCCCTTGACACCACACTACTGAGTTTTCAGATATTTCACAAGGACAATCCCAGGAGCCTGCTTTGGATTCACGCCCCCACTCTGAACCACCCTCCAATTTATGAGGTCTTCAACATGGTGAGGGAAATTGGATTGAGTGAAGATTCTGTGAAGATAACGGAAAACATATTGGACGAGGTCACCCTACAGAAGTTCTACCTTTCCTTAGACTGTTACATATGCGGTTCGTGTTCGGAAGGGTTCGGGATTCCTCAACTTGAGGCGCAATACATGGGTCTCCCCGTGGTCACAACTCAATTCGGAGCCATGGAAGACTACTGTTGGAATGGTGTTTCGGTTCCCTATTCCCATCGTAAATACAATCAGCTTCAGCGCGCATGGTGGGTTCAGCCTTCCGTCCATGGGATTGCGAAGGGCATGGAAATGATTTTTCAGGGAGAATATAACAACCTATCCGAAAATGCAATGGAACGCGTAAGGGATGTCATGGGATACGAACCCGTGAAAAAACAGATACTCGCCATATTAGAGAAAAAATAAGATGATTGATTATTAGTATGATTGAGGAAACGCCCTTTCGCTCGATATTTACAAAGAAATCAAATTTCCTCACGCAGTCGTTCGTCACGGATCCGGTGAACATACAGTACGGCTCGTCGGGAAAGTTTATAATTCCTCGGCACGGCGATTTCATTACCAGACTCTACCTTCTCGTGGATTACGAGAGTACCAAGTCCACCAGAGTGAATCAGGCACATGCCATGTTGGAATATGTGGAAATAGTTATAGGGGGTATCACAGTTCAAAGGGAGACTGGTGAGACACTCAACATGCGTTTGAATCTCAATACAATAGAGCAGCAGCGATTTGGAATCACCCAGTTGTATAGGATGCTGGGAGGAGGACCCAATTATCCCTTCACGGACGTGGCTCAATACGAGAGACCCTACAGGCTTGCCATCCCGGTGGACTTCTGGTTCCACGGAAAGACGGAATTGGCATTTCCCTTGGCGGCTCTTAGGTGGCAGGAGGTGGAGGTCAACGTGGGGTTTAGGAAATCGGATAGGTGGGGAGGAGTGGATGACGGCGTAAAGGGTTCGAAAGTAAGACTTCAGATTGAGTATGGCTACGTTAACGAAGAGGTGAGGAGAACTTTGATGAAGAGGACTTACATATTCCCCACGGAACAGTTTCAGGTTCAGCAGTCTCCCTTTTACGAGGGGGACGAAGAATTACAATTTCCTCCCAGAATCGTAGAAGAGAACACGGGAAGCTCTTTCGTGAATCCCGTTAAGGCGCTTTTTGTAATATATAGGTCAAAGGAAAATGAAACATCTTACATATTTGATTACTCGAGAGGATACAGCGTTTCAGAATTGACCAATTCGGACGGAAACGATTTCCTCAGAAACATGGAGGTGGAATTGGATGGAGAAATCCTCCTTCCATCGGAGGTGGGAACTCCCGAATTTCTTAGGGGATTTCAATACTACGCTCACTTCCCGGGTTCTACACAGAATATTGATTCGGGTTCGGATAGGTATTTCTCCTACATATACGCACTTGCTTTGTGTAAGGATCCCATGAGCAGGACTAAGTTGAATGGGGGGATAAATTTCACGGCGGTGAAGCGACCCCTAATCACTTTGAAAAGCAAGGGAAATGGTGTGACGTTGAAGACCACGAAAGTAGTTTCTGCCGGAACGGACAAGACCATTTTAGTTCCCGATACCACGGATTTGGAGGTGGGGCAGTATGTGAGGGGTCTCAATATAATAAATGACTGTAGGGTGTCCGTTATTGCTCCTTCCGGAACGGTATTTTACGGGAAATCAGATACCAGCAACGTCACCTTGGAGTCAAACACCATTGCGGGGTACTGCGTTCCGGGCGCAAAAATTTCGGCGGGTTCCCTCGAGACCACCATAAATTCTGTAAACAAGGGTTCGGGAGCGAAGGCTACTATAAAATACTCGGCTCTGGGTTCAAATGAAATGTCTATAATCCCCACCTACTCCATCCCGTCCGTGGGAGATCACATAACCCTTGACACCGAGGATTTCGGAAGGGAGGTCGAAGAGGTCTATGGAAGTGTTGTTATAAATGGTAGTGTTCTGGATAAGGATTCAAGCAATCATCTATTCTTTGTTGGAAAAAAAAGCTCCACTTCGGGGATGTTCACCAGCGATCATGCGGTGGTTCAAAACTACAACGAAAACATCGAAATCGTTTTCGGACAGGTTAATGACATTCTGGGTTCGGTGCCTTTGCCGACCAACGTTTCCAGTTTCGAATTGACGGATATTTCCGAAAAACCTCACCTATTAAACGTCCTAGTCAAAGGTACAAAGATACTATCGGACAAAGTGAGTTCGGATGCTACCATCGATAGGATAGAGGGAACTACTGTATATCTGGACGGGTTCTTTTTACAAATACCCACCTCAATTAAACTTTCCGTGGAATGGGTGACACTAGATCAAAATAGCACACTCGCGTCCGGTTCCGATGTTTCATTCTATCCCCGTGTTGTATTCGACACTCCCTCTGTCACTACTGCACCCGAAGGAAATGCCGTGTTCGGAAATAAAATCACACTAAACGATTCTCTCACCGAAGATTTGAATTCCATAACCCTAACCGATAGCGTTGTTCTAAGCAAAACGCTTGTAAATTCTTCAATACAATTCTCAAGAAATATTTATTTCTATAAAAGTTCTGAAATAATAGCAAAACTTTATGCACTAAGTGTGAACTTTATCTTTATTGAGGATGGTATGCTTGAATTGGTTTACGATAAATCGAATATGACCCTACCCAAATTCATCTAGGCTATTCCGCCGAATTCACTATATGATATGCGAATGTCTTTGTCGATGTCGTAACGTTCCAGATCCGCCCCGGGCTTGAAATTCTCGAGCTCATCCTTTTCAAGGTAACCGGATTTGTCCGTGTCGGCGCCGTCGAACATGTCTCTCTTATCTTTAATAATTGCTTTACCATCTTCGTAAATCATCTCAACGGTGGAAAAGTAATAAAAACTTATGCTGAAAACGGTGACTTCCTTAATCTTCTCATTTATTTGAACCCTGGAATCGCCTATGATCAAAAGAAACCCATTCACATCTAGGAGTCCTTCATCATTGGGGTAATACTTTCCCGATTCCCATGTTTCCGAGCCCAGTTCAGTAACGGATCCGGATATGTCATCTCCGTCCGATAGGGAGTAGATATTTCCGCTGTAGGTTCCCCACAGAGGTTTTCCAACCATTTTCTTTATGATGACGAGCGCCTGCGTGTTATTTGGACTATTAGACCAAGCCGAAAGTGCGATCACCTCGCCGTTATAGGTGAAACTCTGGTCGATTCGTATATAACCCGATTCCTCGTCGTAGTAGGTAGGGGCTGGGTTATCTTTGACGAAGTAGTCCACGCCGCCTCTCGTGTACTTGTATTCATAGGGGTTGAAACGAAGTGTGTAGGGTATAGTTTCTAGCGTGTTTGTGTATGCAGTAGAGGGAATACCCACCGAAGACTCATTCGTCCGAAGGAACCCCGCATTTAAAGCCACTATGCTATCCAAGAATCGTCCCGTCCCAAGACCCACCGTGGTATTAAGGTAAAGATTTCTGTCAAGTATATAATCCGACTGAACCGTGGGGTCGTAAACCTGAGACCAGTAGGAATAACTGTCGGGATTATCGGGATAAAAGGATATAGATATTTTTGCGGCTTGCGGCTTGGGCGACCTATACTCGTAGTCCCCCAATATCACCTGAAGGGGGAGTTCCGAAAAGGAAAACATGTAGAAAAACCCATTACAGTGATACCCGTGGGTGTATGCCTGATATTCCTGAAAGTACTTCTTCTCCCTGCTCTCTCCCCTGTCCGTTCTATTCGTAGTAATTACCGTTGCGCTCGTGATGGGAGTGTAGTATTCGGGAGCAAAACCGGAAGTTTTCTCCTTGAAATAAAACATAACGGCACGTGCAGAAAAGGTACTATTGAAGAAATAATTGAAAAAATAATTGTAGTAGAATGATGTAGGTGTCAAGTAGACCTTGTAAATGAATTCAAAATTCTCTCTTATTATCTTCTCGATGGGAAAACGAATGACTCTGTTCCTCATTGAGTTTCTCTCCTCCGAAGACAACACGGTCTCCTCCGTGACGAACTTCAGGTCAGTAATTTCATTTCCGTATAATGTTGAAGTGTCTTTCACTATCTGTTCCAAATTCTTGAACCTCACCACCAGAGTTAATTCGCTGTTGTAAAGGGCGCATAGGGGGAGGGGGGAACGAAAGGAATTTGTTTCCATGTTGGAATCCGAATAATGACTGTTGAAGAAAAATGGAAGTGGAACCAAAAAACGTTGTTTCTGATCTCCAACGGGGTAAGTGGGTTGAGTGTCATAACCGCAATTCATATTTACCATGAAATTCAGTGTGTTCTTCCTATCCACCTCACTGGAATACATAGACTCATAAATACCCATGAAGTCTCCGTTCAACCTTTGGATCTCCTCGCCGTTCAGCAAAAGGGACGCATCCTCTATAATAGAATACCCGTGATTGTAAAGACCGTATACGCCATAATTGTTCGACCCGGGCAATTCAAAACACAACATAATTGAGGTAAGAAGGTCACCCATCTCCTTCGGCCTTAAAGTTTGCCTTACCTCCAAACCGAGGAAGGAACTGCTGTCGGGTCTGTAGACCTTGTAGAATGTGTTTCCCTCTGTGTATTCCTTGTGAGAGTAGTCCGTTTGAAGATTCTTCTTCTTGCAATAGAGGTGTGTATCCTGTCCACCCACCGCACTCAGGGCAGTAAGAGCACCCGTGCCAGTTTTTCCGTGGTATCCAACTGGAGGCTTTGTGTTCATCCTCGCTTAATTATTATGAATATTTTTAAATAAATGGAAGCACGCGAAGAGATAATGATAAACTCCGCCATGGAATACATTCAGCCCATATTGGAAAATGCCCTAGTGTTGGGTGCCAAGTACTGCCACGCCACGGGGAGAAAAGTAGTGACTCCACTTGACATGGAGTACGCTTCCAAATACTGCGCAATCAACTCCAGGCAATTCACCGAAAGTGTACTCGGAGACGATGAAAGCGACGAAGACGAAGAGTGCCCGGACGATTTCTTGGTGGAAGAAAAGGACATGGGATTCGACGACGAATTCAGAAAATACGAAGGAGACGATGAACTCTTCAACGAAATAAATGAAGCCGTGGAAATGTGGAACGACTGGGAACCGGAATTCCCCTTTGAAATTGCGTTAAAAAATGCCATAAATAGAATGTAGTTAGAATAATGAAGTTATTAGACTTCGAACAAGAAGAAGAATTTTACCAAGTTAGCAAACCCAAAATTGAGTACTGCGAACTTGACGATGTATATTTCGAGGAAATTGAGGAAATAGACCTAATGTATTTTTTCGACGAAAAAAATAAAGAATTTATTATTAGAGAATGTCATCCTACGACATCGTCATTGACAGTTCCGCACGAGCAGATAGATCAAATACCCACTCAAATAGCTTCGCCGTCGCACTCAGCACGCCCCTCTACGGAACCCAAACCATAAGCTTCGTTAGCGGATCGGTGCCTTACATCAACAACCAAAGTCAGGTGAGCAACACAGTGAATTGCTACTACTTTGTGGTGGAGATTCCGAACTTCGGAATAGTATCAAACTACGTTCACAGCGCGAACAACGTCGACTTCGCATACACAGGAACTATAGCGGTTCCGAGGGCGACGGGTAACACTACCAACTACCTGGTAGGAGCCTTGAATGACCGATTCTTCGTTGACAAGACCATACCCATCATCGAAAGCGTAAAGATAAGTGTCTACTACTTCGATACAACGTCGGAAACATTCAAACTCTATCCCTTTGGGGGCGAAGAATTCATAATCAAATTATCAATGAACGGAACCAAAGACAAACTCAATGCCATGAAGACACAAGATCAAGAGGACAAGAGACTGGAGGTAGAGGTGGAAGAAGAAAAGGAAAAGGGATACAAACCAACCTTCGCCACCAGACTCATCAACTACTACAGAAATAACACTTCATCCAACGACCTCAAGGAAGAAAAGGAACCCGTGGGCGCTCTTCTTCCCAAAAGAGAATTCATGGGTATACCCACCCGAACCATACAAATCATCATACCCATAGCCGTCATCATCATGGTCATCGCATTCCTTTTGGCTAAAAATAAATCTCCAAAATTATCAGTATGACTTCGCCTTCCTATTTCACGCCGAATTTCCCAGACTTCAGATATGAATATCATACCCTAACGGTAAGCTCCGCAGATTCAACCTCCGAAAGCAGAAATACGTTCACCGTATACCTCACCACGCCCATCAACAACGTGGTTCAAGCATCCTTGGTGGCTGCACACATACACACCCTATCGACCGTGGAACACATATTCGTATCCGTAGATGAACTCAATACCCATTTCAATGACGTGGGAAGCCTGACGCAACCGAATGAATCCACGACACCCGCCAGCAGAAAAGCCTTTGCATCCCTACTAGTGGACTCGACGACCCACGGGAACTCGGACGTGGAAATAACATATAAAAACGATTACCCGAACACAACACAATACATTAGAGCTATAGACATAAATAAGTTGACGATTAAATTACTGGACGAAAATGGAAATACTATACCGAGGTCAACCAACGACACGAGAACTCACCTCATATTCAGGTTTGTGACAAGGTCGAAGAATATTCCTCCCTACTAAAAATCCTCCTTCGTCTCCACGATGTTCCATGTGGTGTTTCCCGTTCCACGCTCCTTCTTCAACTTTTCCAGACGCATCCCGACGGCCTTGGGCGTCCTCCTCAAGTGCTTCTCCAACTCGGACATGTCCCTTTCCTTGTTCTCCCACAACCAGTCCTCGTCGTCGCTCGTCCACCTTCCAGTCTTTAGATCACTCTGACTCTTGTTGAAATCCAAAAGCATCTTGTCAAACTCGGATACATGCTTCTTGATCTCATTGAACTTCTCCATAAGTTCTTCCATGGAAACCTTGGGCTTGGGAAGCAATTCCTGATGACCGTTCGCTCGGTGCCAGATCACCTTCTCCCAAAATGCCTTCATCACAGGCTTGTATTTAACCCACCACTCCCGATCCCTCTTTATTTCCACCACCACAAATTCAGCTGGCTGTGGGTAGGTGATACTCTCGGGACGGTACTGAACGAAGTCGCACACCTCCAAATCCAAAACCTCCATCAATACCTGAACCTGAGCCAAATACCACACTGGAGGCTGACCATCCCCTATGGGACGCGAACGAGGACACTTTATCTCGAGCAAACGAGCCGAATGGGTTATGCCGTCGGGTGAACCCCCTAACCATAACTCGGTGGGATGTTGCTCAAGACCAATCTCGAAGACCTTCTCACCAGTCCTCTTCTCGTATATCTCCCTAGCCTCATCCTCGTATTTCTGTCCGTGTCCCGTCGCCCAAGTGGACTGCTCCTTCTTCACACCACACTTTGACAATATAAGCTCCTCGGGCTTCTGATAAGGGTTTACGCCGATGGCAGTACCCGCGTCCGAAGCAGTGAGCATCGTGTTCCTCATGGCAAACCATGCCTCCGACCTCTGTTCGGGGTATTTTTTATCAAAGAACTTGCGAGCTTGCGGATGCATCTCCATCTTGACTACAATTCTAACCTGTCGTTTAAAATGTAAACCTGAATGAAATTTTTACATTTTAAATTATCTTAATTAATTACTATTTTAACCTGAAAACATCTCCTCGGGATCCATAACCTCCTCTACCACCTCGGGTTCCGGCTCGGGTTCCGGCTCGGGTTCCGGCTCGGGCTCAACAACCTCGGGTTCGGGTTCAGGCTCGGGCTCAACAACCTCGGGTTCGGGTTCAGGCTCGGGCTCAACAACCTCGGGTTCGGGTTCAGGCTCGGGTTCCG
>Ga0222714_10000273_pt1 | contig 61541 bp, 46 predicted proteins | sample C33_3DmetaG_FD_165048 | JGI IMG/M metagenome (GOLD analysis project Ga0222714, IMG submission 165048) | Estuarine water microbial communities from San Francisco Bay, California, United States - C33_3D | ecosystem: Environmental > Aquatic > Marine > Unclassified | place: USA: California... | reverse complement strand
GTACTCTTTGTGCTTGACGGTTTTGGTTGAAGGCAATATTTTGTAATAAACCGGGTACAAGGCTTTGTCGCATAATTGCCATATCAGAACTTAATGGATTGGAAATTTGTACCATATCGTCTGAGCCATACCAATCTGCCGAAGTTAAACTGTTGTTTGACGCTTCATAAAAACCCAAAGAAATTAAATGCTCGCGGATTTTATTTTCTTTCTGCTTTCGCTCCATTCCACCAAAACTCCCCATAGAAACCTGCATTTTACCGGTCATTGGTATTGCGTCATAACCCACAATTCGCATTATTTCTTCATATACATCTACATCAATTGATACATCGTTTTTCCAAGAAGGAATTGACACATTAAGCTGACCATTTGCTTCTGATACTTCGAACTTTAATGATTTTAGTATTTGTAACACTTGATCTTTGGAGTAGGCCATTCCAGCAAATGCGTTCAGTTTATCTATTGAGATTTGAATTGTACGAGGTTGAAAAGGAATTGGGTAATTTTCGTCACTTCCTACAATTTTGCCACCCGATAAATCAATAATAAGCTTAGCAAGTGCTTTACCAACAAACTCTATATTGTTTAAATCAATCTCTCTTTCAAATCTGAAAGCGGCATCGGTATGAATAACATGCCTTTTTGCAGTTTTTCTGACGCTTGCAGCATGGAAATGTGCGATTTCCAAAAAGACATTTTTTGTTGATTCGCTAACCGCAGACTCTTTCCCTCCCATTACACCAGCAATAGCTACTGGTCCTGATTGGTCCGCAATCACAATATCATCCGGATGTAATTCAACTTCTTTCCCATCTAACAATACAATTTTCTCTGAACTTTTTGCTTGACGGATTTCAATATTTCCTTTTAACTTATCAGAATCAAAAGCATGTACCGGTTGGCCGTAATGGTGAAGAATGTAATTGGTTGCATCAATTAAATTGTTCTTTGGATCAATACCAATTGCTTTGAGTCTGTTTTGAAGCCATTTTGGTGATGAAGCAACATTTACACCCTCAATAGATATTCCTATGTATCGATTGCATTTTAATGAATCTTCAATTTTTATTTCACGAACAGAATTTTTAGGAATTTCAATATTTCCCTTAATATCCTCATTCAATTCAATATTAAAAAGAGCAGCTATATCTCTGGCAACACCCAAATGAGAAGCAGCATCTCCGCGGTTAGCAGTTAATCCAATTTCTAAAACAGTATCAGTTTCAATTCCGAATAAATCTGCTGCAGGGATACCAACTTGAGTGCTGGGGTCTAATACTAAAATGCCATCATGGCTATTACCAATTCCCATCTCATCTTCGGCGCAAATCATTCCTTCGCTAACTTGACCGCGAATTTTCGCCTTTTTTATTTCAAAAGGCTCTTTTCCTGGGATATAAACCCAGCTTCCAACAGTTGCAACTACTACTTTTTGACCAGCAGCAACATTTGGTGCTCCGCATACAATATCAAGGGGTTCACCTGAACCAATATTTACGGTCGTTACTTTTAATCTATCCGCATCTGGATGAGGCTCACAGGTTAAAACTTCTCCAGTAACATAACCATTTAAACCGCCTTTAAGACTTTCCCAATTTTCTGTATGTTCAACCTCAAGCCCTGAAATTGAAAGCGCGTCAGCGATTTCAATAGGATTTGATTCAATAGGTAAAATTTCTTTGATCCAGCGAGTGGAAATATTCATGATAACACAAAGGTAGTATTTTTAGGGTGTTATATGAAGGTGGTTTTGCCCTTTGTGTTTGTGTAATTATTGCCAACACAATAGCACTTGCTTTCTATCCTTCACTAATTAAAAACTACCTTTACGATTCCAAAATGAAACAGCTTGCTCTGCTCATAGAAAACTTAGATTCCACTACCAAAACAACGGAAAAGGTAAATTCTTTATTAGAGTTTTTTAATAATTCTGAAGATGCTGACAAAATTTGGTTGATAGCTTTGTTTACAGGTCGCAGGCCTAGAAGAACAATTAAACTTGCCAATATTAGGTTATGGGCGGCAGAATTTAAACAAATTCCAAACTGGTTATTTGAAGAATCTTACAATGTGGTAGGAGATTTGGCAGAGACAATAGCTTTATTAATTGGTGCAGCAGAAATACCACAATATAAATCTTTAAACCGGTGGATGACGGAGTTAAAAGAGGTGAGAAATCTAGATGAAATTTTACAAAAAGACTGGCTTTTTCAGGCGTGGTCAATATTGGGAACTCGTGAGATTTTCATATTGAATAAATTGCTTACGGGTGGTTTTAGGATGGGTGTTTCTGAAGGTTTATTACTAAAAGCACTGGAGAAGCATACAGATATATCAAAGGATGAGTTGGCGTTAAAAATTACTGGAAACTGGGATCCATATTTGATAACATTTCAAGATTTAATACTATCGGAAAACAAGGATTTAGATTTATCGAAACCGTATCCATTTTATTTAGCACATCCTATAGAAAACAACCCAGAGGAAATCTTTCCAAACATTGAAAACTGCACGTTTGAGTATAAGTGGGACGGTATTCGTGGACAACTAATAAGTCGAGAACAAGCGGTTGCATTATGGAGCCGTGGGCAAGACTTAATTAACGATAGTTTTCCTGAGATAGTTGAGGTTGCTGCACAATTTTGTGATGATGTTGTTCTTGATGGTGAACTGGTTGTTTGGGATGAGGAAATGAATATCCCTCAAACTTTTGGAGAACTTCAAAAAAGATTAGGTCGTAAGAAAGTTGGTAAGGTAATTAGGAATAACTTACCTGTAAAATTTATTGTTTATGATATATTAGAAATTGACAAAGGTGATATCCGGCAAAAACCACTTGAAGAAAGAAGAAAAATACTACAGAATTGGTATGTAAAGCTTGAAGAGGAGGCGAAGCAAATACTATTTATTTCTCAGTCTTTAAAAGTAGAAGATTGGCAATGCGCAAAGAAATTACGCCTAGAAGCTAAGGAAAAACAAGCAGAAGGGTTAATGCTGAAGGCGAAAAAATCGCATTATGGTATAGGAAGAAAAAGAGGGGATTGGTGGAAATGGAAACTAGATCCTGAAACGATTGATGCGGTATTAATTTATGCTCAAAGAGGTCATGGTAGACGAGCTAACTTATATACAGATTTTACGTTTGCCTTAATGAAAGAGGGTGAATTGGTGCCCTTTGCAAAAGCATATAGTGGTTTAAGCAATACAGAAATTGAAGAGTTAAATAAGTGGATAAAAGATCACACTAGGGAAAGTTTTGGACCGGTAAGGAGTGTAGACGCTGAACAGGTTTTTGAAATTGCCTTTGAAGGGGTTAGCAAAAGTAAGCGTCACAAAAGTGGAGTTGCGGTGCGGTTTCCGAGAATTGTGAGATGGAGGAAAGACAAAACAATTAATGACATTAATTCAGTAGATGATTTAATAAAATAAGAATTTATTAAAAAGTTTATTTTGTATTTAATTTTAAATTATTTATTTTTCCAAGGATGAAAGATATAAAATTATTAGTTATTCCAACCCTATTTTCTTTAGTATTTATTTCCTGTGGAAATGGAAACGAAATAGACTTCACTTCTTCAGAGAGATTGAATTTTGAAGAGGTAAAAAAAGACAAGAAAAAATTTATGTATTATAAACATAAACCATTTACTGGTAAGGTGGTAAAATATGAGGGTGAATTTGTTGAGGAGTCAATAGAGGCTGTTGACGGCTTAAAGGATGGAGAAAGTTGTAAGTTTGATTCCAAAGGGCGTTTATATGAGCTGGTAACATATACGGCAGGTGAGAAAACAGGTCCTTGTGAAATGTACTACAGAGAAAACCGGGATGAAGACGAAATGACCGATGAGGATTTACCCATTATGTTTGAAGGAAATTACACCGATGGAGACAGAACAGGAAAATGGGTTGCTTACAAGCCAGATGGCACAGTGCTGAAAGAGATTGAAGATATTGAGAAGCTGAAGGATGAAGAAAAATATAAGATTATGGATAAAGTGCAAGAATTAGCAGAAAAGTATAGAAAGAAATAAATCAATAATACAAAAAAAAGAGGTCCTAAAACGGGCCTCTTTTTTTATTTAACTTTTAGAGTATTTATTATCTAGCTAGAGTCATTTCTTCGATAATGTTGCTTGCCTTACTATACTTGTCGATGATAAACAGTACATAGCGAATATCTACAGAGATGGTTCTCTGAACGTCTGGCATAAATCCGAAGTCAGATGCAATTGCCTCCCAGTTTCCATCGAATGCAATCCCAATAAGTTCTCCGTTTCCGTTAATTACAGGGCTACCTGAATTTCCTCCGGTTATGTCGTTATTACTAAGGAAGCATGTGTGAAGTTCGCCATCTGATGGATCTGCATATTGTCCGAAGTCTTTGTTTTTCACTAAGGTCATTAGTTCATCGGGCGCATCAAATTCAAAATCACCAGGAATGAATTTTTCCAAAATTCCTTTAGAGGTGGTGTAGTAGTTGAAGCTAACAGCATCACGGCCTTTGTAGCTCAAAATTTGACCATAACTTAAGCGCATTGTGGCATTAGCATCTGGAGCTACTACAGCGTCTGGATTCATTTCTGATTTTGCTGCCAAGAACAAGCGAGAAGCTCTATCGAGTTTTTCGTTCACTGCAGCATACTTAATTCCTAAATCACCACGTAATGTAGATAAATATTCAAATACAATTTTGAATATTGGATCTTTTCCAATTTTTTTAGCGCTCCCTTTGGCAAACAACTTCTTCAAATCTTCTTTATTTGAAAACGCGGATTTGCTCCAAACTCTTTCGGCCATCGCATCATAGTTATTGTTGTATTTGGAAGCTAATTCTTTTAAACTAGTGGGAAGATACATAGGATCTAGGTCTTCCAACATATGGCGGAATACCACAGCAACTACTTTCTTTTCGATTTCTGCATTGAATTCAGCATAAATACCGTCAATTTGAGCTGCAAATTGAGCCGCCATTGCCTTACCTTGGTCATTGTCTTTATTGTTCAACATTGTGTAAACACGACCGGCTCTGAAAGCGGTTAACATAGGCACGCTGTTAGCGATTCCATCTTGAAGATATACGTTGAATAATCCAATCTTGTTTAGTTCAGCGTATGCTTCGTCGTAAAGAGAAGTAACATCACCATAAACATCGCTTTTTCCATTTTCGCGAACCCAATTTTCAAATGAACGTTCTTCAGATTTTCGTGTTTCATAAATCTCAGGTCGAGATAATTCTTTTGCTTCACCATTAAACTTGTTCCAATAGTTTCCAATATTTGCCAACTTGGTTGAGTACATCAAACGGATGTCTTTATCAGCCTTCATATAGGACTCATATACATCCATGATGTCACGACGCAGTTGAACGCGCATTGGACGCTCTTTTGAACTTAAGTATTTAATGCCTTCGCTATATGTATTACGAGTAGTTCTACCTGGGTAACCCATGGTCATTGCAAAATCTCCTTCTTTTACACCTTTGATGCTAACAGGTAGGAAATGCTTTGGGTTATAAGGTTTATTGTCTTTATTGAAGTCTGCAGGCTTATTGTCAGAATTAGAATATATTCTGAACATTGAAAAGTCGCAAGTGTGACGAGGCCAACGCCAGTTATCCGTTTCACCACCAAATTTACCAATGTTTTCAGGAGGAGTACCTACCAAACGAATATCACGATACACTTCGTAATACATTGCTAGAAATTGGTTTCCATTAGAAAACTCGGCAATATCTATTTGGTAATTGCTTTTTTCATCGCCAAGAGCTTCATAAAGAGCATTTTGAAGTGCTTTTAAATTTTCAGCAACTGCTTTACTTCTTTCTGTTTCATCTCCGTTGATTGTTGTTCCTTCTAAAACCTTAGAGGTAACATCATCAATTTTTCTAAGTAGGCCAATTTGAAATTGTGCAGGTCTTTCCTCTTCCATTGAAGACGCCCAAAATCCATTTGATAAGATATTATCTTGTGGAGTTGATAAACTTTGGATGGCATCATAACCACAGTGGTGGTTGGTTAAAAACATTCCTTTATCGGAGATTATTTCACCTGAACAAAACATTCTTCCGTTAGACATCAAACGTACAATTGCATCCTTTACTGATGCGTTATTGATAGAGTAAATGTCTTCAGCCGAAAGGGTTAATCCACGAGCTTGCATCTTGTCTTGCATTTTGCTCAACAAGGTAAGTGGCCACATTCCTTCGTCGGCCTTTAGCGAGAAAACACTGCTAATCGCTACAAGTAATGAAAGTAAACGAATTTTCATGCTTGCGAAGATAATCAATTCACAACTAAACCTTAAGGATCAAATTTCAAAAACCGTTTGACTATTCCTCTTCATCATTTTCCTCTTCAGAATTCTTTGGTTCTTCCACAAACCAGGAGGCCACATAACCTGTAAACACACCAAATAATCCTACCCCTCCGGTCATTAAAACCAAAGCAATTAGTCTACCTTTTGTAGTAACAGGATATAAATCTCCATATCCAACGGTAGTTATTGTAACATAAGCCCACCATAGGGCGTCTTCAGCAGTTTTAATGTTTGATTTTGGAGATGTTTCAACCTCTAAAATTGCAATGGATGAGAAAAGAACCAGCATAATAGCTAATATCAAAGCAAAGGTTATGGTGCCTTTCATGTGGTTCCGGAAAATACTTTTTACTATATGTGAAACGGATTTGTAGGCTTTTATAACTCTAATTATTTGAATCACACGAGCAATTCTACCCAATCTAAAAACACCGTTAACAGGGACACTTGCGAGCAAGTCGATCCATCCCCATCTCATATATTTTAATTTGCTTTCAGCTTTAAAAAATCGAACTAAAAAGTCAATAAAAAACACAACGCATGCTATGTAATCGGTAAAAATTATCAATCTATGAACTTGTGGAGGTAATTTAATTAAGGCATCGATAATTAGTACTCCAAGAACATAAAAGGAAAGAACCAATACTAATAGATTTAAAAACCCTAAACTTTCGTTAATATTAGGTACTACTTTTTTTGCCCTCTTCCACTTCATAATTCCAAAAATACGGAACATAAAACAAAAAGTCCCGAGATTATTCGAGACTATATAATAACTGATAATTATAAAGTTTTTAAAACTACATTCCAAGCATCTGTTTTTTTAATTGGTATTCTTGTTGAAGCTTGATTCTAATATGATTTCCTGTTTTACTTAATAATGTGCCATTTTCTTTACAGGTATTTAACCAATTTTCTGTTGATAATACCCAATGTGGTGTATCACTAATAACTACTCCGCTCATCTGTGAGCATATTACTGCATTTTTATCCTTAATAGTGTGAAAAATCATGCTGTTATCGGCAGTAATCATCGGTGTGAAATACATTTTAATACGCGATCCTTTGTAATTAGGGATGTATGGATTCAGTTTTCTACCTTCTTCTGCTTGCTTGAAAATTAGGTCAATCAGTTGATCATATTCTCCTAATACCTTTCTGTAAGAATTATCAGAGTCAAACATACCACATTCTTTATAGTGCTTTATTTGATATAATGTCGAATATATAGTTTCATAACCCCAAATTTCATGTGAAACTACTTGTGTATACTTTTCTGCTAGCCTAATAAAAGGACTCTCCAATGAGGTAGGTTTTTCAAATGGCTTATTGGATAGAGAAGGGTCTTTTAGGAATTCCCTATTCCAAATGAAGTTCTTAAACGAGGATAATGCCGGGAACCATTGATAATAGAAAAAGGGTATTTCTTTTGCACCATAAGAAATCTGAGAATGAGGTAAAAATTTGCATCGTTCAACTAGCGATTCTAATTCTTTATAAAAATGATTATAGGTGTAATTTTCAAAATTTAATTCTTTCAATTTGACACGTGAATAGGTCTCGTTAATATCAGAAAATTGATTGAGATCTATATCTAACTCACGTGCGAGTTTAATCATTTCATCAGCTCGGAATGCTTGTGGATTTCGAATCCTACGATAAGCTGCATCCTCTGATATATTTAAAAGATCAGACATCATTGCTGCTGTACGAATTCCCATCTTCTTGGTTTTTTCGTTTAAAATTTGAGTAAATGTTTCAATCATATGTTTTTTCCTTTCGCTTTATGTTAGAAACACATAAATGACGAATATCACCCAAGGCATTTGTGAAAATTGCAAAAAGTTTTTTCTGGGGATTTTAAATTTAGCATTAATCACCAAGGCTTCTCAGTAGTCCATATTGAACTTTGTAACAACATAAAATAACAAACGTGTATGAATAAAATATACAAGAAAAACAGAATTGAAAAAATCGATGTTCGTAAATATAACGAGTTGTATTTGCGCACGCGTGGAAAGAGGTGTGTTGTGTTTTATAGTTTCAAAGTGATTGTTTGCTTTGCTGCTTTGTGGCTAGGAATTCAATCACCTCTTTTATCACAGGGTTTGGAATTACAAATGCTTGATAAGTTTAAGAAAATTCAACCCAACAATGGCACTTTGATGAACACTTGGATACCAACAATAGAGACCGAACACATTAATGGTACAAATGAAGATTGGACATCAACATTTACTGATGGCGAGGAAATTGAAAGATTAGGTTTGCTTTTGAAATATGGTACAGAAAACTTGAATATTATTGACAGTGTAAGAAGAAATATCAAAGGTCAACACATATTAGAAAATACAATTCCGTTGAGTTTGGTGGATGTTTATTACCAGAAACTTAATCCAATTTTGGAACAATCAAATAGGATAATTTATTTAGAGGACTCTACTTTAGATTTGAATTTGGAGGGTTTCACCGAGGATATTTATGTTGATCATTTGCTTTTTGGTGTGAACATACCTGTTCAATGGCTAAGATCGGATTTTACTCATTTAGTTATAGACTCTAATTTATATGTTGGTAATATTGGTTTTGCCTCAGATTTAACGGAGATTTATCTTATTTGTGACGGGAAATCAATTCCAATTAATTGGAATACTCCAATATTAATTACACCTGAGGTAAGGAGTGGTGCTCCAGTTGAGTTGAAAGTGGTTTTTCCTGAGTTGGATATAAGGTCAGGGTTTGTTGAAGCCACATTGCCAGAGAGGAAGGATTTTATACGTTTTAGTTCCAAATTTCAATTAGGTGATTGGATTTCTATGCTAAAACCGCCCAGCCTATCGGATCCGAATTTAGAGATTCACCATTTTATTGATCCACAATTAGGACTTCCTTATGCCGGTTTATATACAATTCATTACGGTATTGGAGATTTAGGCAAGACTCGAACATGTTTAGAAAAGCCAATAATTTTAGTTGAGGGTATAGACTTTGGCTATAAAGGTTATCCTTTAGGTAAGTTCGATAACAAATATGGGGAAAATGGATATATAGATTTGCTGGAGGGGAAGAGTTGGCATGTTCCATCACAAAATTGGAAAAAATGGGAATCTATTGAAGACGCTCCTGCCGTAGTTCAGAGGTTAAGAGATGAAGGATTTGATATTGTTTATGTAGATTTTTACGATGGCGCTGAAGATATGTCAGTTAATGCAGAGGTTTTAATTCAGATATTTAAAAGCCTTCAAGATCAGCTTTGTGGAAGAGAAATGCACGTGGTAGGTGTGAGCATGGGCGGTGTAATTGCCCAAAGGTCTATTAAACTTATGGAAAATAGGAAAATTCCTCATTGCATCACATCATTAACTGGATTTGATGCACCGTTTCAAGGAGCAAATATTGCCATGGGTTTACAACATTTAGTGAAATATTTAGAAAATTATTCTTCCGAAGCAAAAGACCTTTTTCATCGTGTATTAAGGAGGCCTGCAACTCGTCAGTTGTTAGTAAACCATGAATCTTCAAATTATAGACATAATAATGCACGACAGAAATGGCTTAGAGAGGACTCTCTTTTTGGCAAATATCCTACCAAACCTTGGTTATTTTCAATTTCAAATGGAAGTTCAAATGGTAAAAATTCTAGAATGAAAATGGATGGAAAGGTTGATGTCCAGCCCGGTGGATTCTTGGCTAGATTGCAATTGAGTTTTCCTTTATTTTTTGGTCTAACCAACAATTACCTGATAGATATATACGCTGAAAACTTCCATAATAAAACTAAGGATGAGTTCTATTCTGGGCGAGTACATTTTTTAAAGAAATTTTATTCTCACAAGGATAACTTGTTGTGGGACCACGTGGCTGGTTCATATGTGAAAAAGTTTGGTTTTTTTGAGGAGTTAGGTAAGTGCAAACTACTGAATAACAGCATATTATCAAATCAAGATTGCTTTATACCAACAGTAAGTTCTCTAGATTTAACACACGCCGATTACGATAAAAATCATATATCGGATGTAGCATTCAAGGTTAACTCAACTGGGATTTCAGATCAATTAACTGGTGAGATGATAAGTCCTTTTAATAGGATCTATACTCCAGAGTCAAATCAACCTCATGTTAAATTAGATAGTAGTAAAGGCGGAAATATTGATTGGTTAATAAAACAAATAAAATCGGTCTCGCATCATGAATACTCAATGAAACGAGATAGAGACTATAATTTCAAAGCACCAAATATTCGCGTGATTCCCTCGGTTGAAATGAGTGGGACAGGTACTTTAGAAATTAATGGGGTAGGTAACTTCCCGAAGTTAACAGCTGATGATTTTAAAAAATTGAAATCTGTACCAGAGCGCAAATTTTTCATAGGTGCGTGCACTTCTAGTGATATTATTATTGATGATTCTGCTAGTTTTTACGTCGGACAACATCAACAGAGAACAACGGTTTTTATTAACTCATTTTCGAATGTAAAAATCAAAAAAAATGGAAACTTCAATATTGTTAAGGGAGGTAATAAGGTAATTGTTCAAGCAGGATCGGTATTTGAGTTATCAGATAATTCTGAGTTATATATAGGAAACGGTTCTCAATTAATTATTGAATCTGGGGCAACAATAAAATTCGGTGGAAAAAGTAAAATTTATCTTGACGGAGATGGTTCATTACTTCATATTAAAGGTCATTTAGAACTTGATTCTGGTTATATATTCAAACCAATTAAAAAATATTTAAACCAAGTTGGCTTGGTGAAATTCACAAATGTGGGTTACGGTTATGGAAGTGCTGAAATTAGTGTTCAAAAACACTTTGCTAGTATGCATTTTGAGGGTAATGGACGAAATGGGCATCGAAATCTTCAAATAGAGGGAAATATTGTATTAGATACTAATATTAAAAGTATTGAGCTTCGCAGAAGTTCTTTAATATTTGCCCCTTCATCATGGTTGAAGGTATCCAAAAAACTTATAATGGATGAAGTACTTTGTACATCTGTAGAGTGGGCAAATGGACCAGCAGGTTCTTTGCAATTTTTTGGAAATGAACTGTTTCTTACAGATGTAGAATTCTTTTACATGGACACAGCTTGTTTTTTGAATCCTGTTGATGGTTCAAAATCCATAGTTTCTAAACGTTTAAATTTCTATAATAACAATGTTGGATTGCTTGCAAATAATTCCCGTATTAAGATAGAAAAAAGTGATTTTGCCAATAATTTAGTGGGAGTTTGGTTGTCCAATATATGGAAGGAAACCATGATTCAGGGGTGTACTTTTACAAGTAATTCTGCAGGGGTAAGAGCAAAAAATGCTACCGAGCAACTGGGTCAATTAATGTTAAATGATAATTTATTTGAAGAAAATAATGTTGGACTTCATGTTGTAAAAGTTTTAACTGGCGTTAAATGTAATGAGTTTAAAACGAATAATATTGGGGTATATAGCAAGGAGTCAATCTTACATCTTGACAAAAAATATCAATACCAGAGTACTGAATTTGAAAGTGATTTTAATTGTGGTTATAATGCCTTCGTAAATAATCGAATTAATGCAATGAAGCTTAACAAGTCAGAAATATATTTAAATGGAGATAATGCATTTTTTATAAACCGTAAGTTATACAATAATCAAAAGTATATTGTAGGTAGTATTAGAGTAATTGAAACTAAAGAGTATTATTCAAATCAAACTAAGAAGATTAAGTTAGGAGAAAACCTTTGGAGTCCAATTTCAAGCTCATTCACCACTGATTCAATAGGTTTGAAGTTTGTAAATCTTACAAATGCTTATAAAATTAACACCAGTTTGAATTATTCAACAGATTTAATAAGTGAATTTCCATTTGAAGCTTGTTATAAAGCGGATGAATACAGAAATTGGGATCGTTTTAAATGGGCGTCAGATGCAATTGATCAACCAGAAATGGATTCCGATTTAGGGCCAATTGTTCAGGGGAATAATATTGGTATTAATGATAAAATTAACAGAATTGAAGTTTATGATTTAAAAGGTTCATTATTACATACATTGAGTAAAAGCTTAATAACACATGTTGAATTAAGTGAAGGAGTGTACATCTTAGTAATAGAGGAAGGCAGTGAATGTCGTTCTATGAAGTTGGGTATTAGAAAATAATTTAAAAAGTAAAATTCGAACTAAAGAGGGGGGAATCTCCCTCTTTTTTCATTTAAGTGGTTAATATAAACGACAGTCGGAAAGGTGATTTAGGGAAATCTATTATTGAGTGTAATTTTGAAGAATGAAGTTAACCTTTTGGGGTGCAGCACAACAAGTAACTGGTAGTATGCATTTACTGCAACTAGAGAGCGGACTTAATGTGCTGGTTGATTGTGGTCTCGATTATGAAAATCGAAAAGAATTTGAAGCAAATAATGCAAAATTTCCTTTTGATCCAGCAAGTATAGATTTATTGATATTAACTCATGCACATATAGATCACTCTGGTAACATTCCGAATCTAATCAAACAGGGTTTTTCTGGTAATGTAATATGCTCAGAGCCAACGCTTGAATTAAGCGATTATCTACTTCAAGATAGTTTGAACATTCAAATGATGGAGGTTAGAAAGAAGCGTAAAAATTATTTTAAAAAGAAGAAATCAAAAAAGGTGTCAGCATCTGTTCCTCAGGCCTTGTATTCAAAAAAGCATATCATCGATTTTATTGATATGACAATAGCTTTAAAAGATGGAGAAGTTTTTGAAAGTGAAAATGGTGAAATTCAGATAGAATTGGTTCCGGCTGGACACATCTTAGGTGCAATGAGCGCTCGATTAACCATTAATGAAAATGGTGAAACAAAGGTTATAGGCTTCACAGGAGATTTGGGTAATCGAAATTCAAAATTAGTACCAGATCCAACCCCTATGGATGGTTTGAACTATTTAGTTTCTGAGAGCACTTACGGCGGCAGAAAACATATAAATGACAGCAGAAATGCCGAAGAAATTCTACTTGAAGAGGTTGTAGATACTTGTGTTAATAGAGGTGGAAAGTTAGTCATTCCGGCATTTAGTGTGGGTAGAACGCAGGCAATACTTTTTACTTTAAATCAGTTATTTGCAAGTAAGAAATTGCCAGAAATAAAAGTATTTACTGATAGTCCTTTGGCAATTAAGTCTACGCGTGTATATCAGCAGAATTTAGAATATCTCAACAAGGAAGCACACGAATTTCAACGCAAATATGGATCGCTTTTTGACTTTCCATTTCTGCATGTTGTTGAAGATGAAAGAGAAAGTGAGTATTTGAGTGTATTACCAGAGCCATGTATTATTGTGTCGGCTGCTGGTATGGTTGAAGGTGGAAGGATTCAAATGCATGTAAGAAATAATATTGGACACGCAGAGAATACTATATTAATTGCTGGTTTTTGCGCTGAAGGAACTTTAGGCGATAGACTTTTAAGAGGTCAGGATTTTGTAGAAATTAATAGAAAGGAGAGACCAGTTAAAGCAAAGGTTAGTAGGATTGATGTATTTAGCGCTCACCCTGATCACGAGCAATTGTTAGATTACTTTAGAGAATCAAATGCCGGATTTTTGGATTCGTTATTTTTAGTGCATGGAGAAGCTGAACAAATGAAAATACTTGCTGATGACGTTAAAGATTTAAAAGTTATTATGCCCCAAAAAGGGGAATCATTTGAATTATAAATATGTGGTTTTTCATTGCTTTCACCTTTGCCGCAATTTTGGTTAGAGGGTATGTTCTCGTAGCATATTTAAGAAGGTGGCAGTTCGAAAAATTTAAACTAAGAAAAACGCCAGGAAACATAAAAACCTTGGTTGTTGGTAACCTACAAGTGGGAGGAACGGGTAAAACACCGTTTGTGATCTTTTTATTAAATAACCTTCAATTAAACATCGCGGTTTTATCGAGAGGGTATGGTAGAAAATCCAAAGGTTTTTATAAGGTTTCCGATGATTCAAATGCCACAGATGTTGGCGATGAACCACTTGAAATTTTTAACAGCCACAATAAACAGTCCGTGTATGTTTGTGAAAACAGACTAGAAGGAATTAGTAATATTGAAAAGCTCGGGAATTACGACTTAGTTCTTTTAGATGATGGATATCAGCATCTACCGCTAAAGGCTCAAAAGAATATTATACTTACACCATTTAGTAGGTTATTTACCGATGAGTCATTTTCGTTACCAGTTGGCAGACTTAGAGAGTTGCCAGAGCTTGCTGGAAAGTCTGATATTATAGTTGTTACCAAATGTCCTATAGGATTAAATCAATCTGATGCTCAAAAATTGGAATACAAATTATTGAAGTACACAAATTCCGTGTTTTTTGCACATTATTCAGTAGTTGGTCCAATTATTGGTCATAATGGTGAAAAATTTAATTCAAAAAAAGCAATTCTTGTCACAGGAATTGCTCCCACTTCCCTTGAAATTAAAGGGGTAGACGTAGTAAAGCATTTCAAATACTCCGATCATTTTCAATTTTCACAAAAACAGGTTAATAAATGGTTGGATTTTTGTGAAAAGCACAAAATTCAGGGGATAATATTTACTAGGAAAGATAGGGTACGCATGTTGGCTGATGTAAATTTGTATGAACGATTAAATAATAATTTAGAGGTCGGAGAAATATTTACGGAAGTAGAAATTTTATTCAACCAAGCAAATCAATTGTTGTCGTTAATTAAAGAATAATAATTATGAAGCATTTTTTGTATTCAATTGTCATGATTAGTTTGTTCTCTGGGTGTACAGTCTCCGAAAATATATATTACGAACAGTTTGAAGCTGTAAATCCTGAATCATGGGAATGGGAAGATGTAAAGAAATTTGAATTCGAGGTAACGGACAGTTCACATTTGTATAATTTGTTTTGCGGCCTTCGCATTGATTCAGATTACTATTACAGTAATATATGGTTGATCTATGTATTGCGCGGTCCAAACGGATATATGCGTAAAGATCAATTTCAGGTAGTGTTATCGGATAATTTTGGAAAGTGGAAGGGAGAAGGAGTCTCGAATTTAATATCTTATAGAACTCCATTTATCAAAAATCAGCAATTGAAAAAGGGGAAATATACCTTAGAGGTTTTCCAAAATATGCGTGATGAAAGTCTTGAGCACGTAAATAATGTAGGCCTTCAAATTTTAAAAGGCCAACTTGTCTTGGCAAGTAATTAAAAAATAATTCATAGAGGGGATGGTAGTGAAAGGATATGCATCGGCATTGCATGGAGTAAATGCAATTACGATAACTGTAGAAGCGAATGCAACCAATAGTGCGGAATTAGGGACATTTATTATTGGTTTACCTGATGTTTCAGTAAAGGAGAGTTTATTTAGATGTGATGCGGCAATTAGAAATTGTGGGTACGAACCCTTAAGACAAAAGGCAGTAATAAATCTAGCTCCGGCAGACATTAGAAAAGAGGGAAGCGCATATGACTTACCCATTGCACTTTGCATGCTAGCAAGTGGTTTCCAAATTGCTCAGGACCATTTATCGGAATACATTATTATGGGTGAGTTGGGTTTGGATGGATCTGTTCTGCCAATCAAAGGGGCATTGCCAATTGCTATTCAAGCAATGAAAGATAAATTCAAAGGTATTATACTGCCTATGAGCAATGCAAAAGAGGCAGCAATTGTTAAAGATTTAGAAGTTTTTGGAGTAAATAATCTTCGCGAGGCTGCGGAATTTATTCACGGTAAACGGAAACTTGAAAGAGTAGTATCAGATGCTCGTGGAGATTTTCAATTGGCTTTAAACGATTATGAAGTTGACTTTGCAGATGTTCAAGGACAAGACAATGTAAAAAGAGCGATGGAGATTGCCGCTGCAGGTGGACATAATATTTTGCTTTTTGGTCCGCCAGGATCTGGAAAAACAATGCTGGCAAAGCGTTTGCCTACAATTATGCCAGCGATGAACCTGTATGAAGCCCTAGAGACAACAAAGATTCATTCTGTTGCGGGTCGATTAGGATCACATGCTAGTTTGATGGCTGTTAGGCCATTTCGTGCACCGCACCACACAGTTTCAGATGTTGCATTAGTTGGAGGAGGAACAAATCCTCAACCGGGTGAAATTTCATTAGCTCATAATGGGGTGTTATTTCTCGATGAAATGCCTGAATTTAAACGGTCAGTATTGGAAGTATTAAGACAGCCACTTGAAGAACGAAAAATAACCATATCACGTTCAAGATGGTCGGTTGATTATCCTTCTAATTTTATGTTAGTAGCCAGTATGAACCCTTGTCCTTGCGGTTATCATAATCATCCTACAAAAGATTGCAAATGCCCTCCAGGCTCGATAAGTAGATACATGAGTAAAATTTCTGGCCCACTTTTGGATAGAATGGATATTCATTTAGAAGTTATGCCAGTTTCACATGATGACCTAACAAATAGAAACAAAACGGGTAAAGAAACAAGCGAAGAAATACGAAGTAGAGTTATTAAAGCAAGGGAAATTCAACTAAAAAGATATGAGGAATTAAAGGGTGTTCATTGTAACGCAATGGTTGCTCCTAATAAATATAACCATTGGTTTGATCTACCAGCTGCGGGTCAACTTTTGTTAAAATCTGCAATGCAGAAATTAAATTTAAGTGCGCGTGCTTATGATAAAATTGTAAAACTTAGCCGAACCATTGCTGATCTTGCGCAATCTGAAGATATAAAAATTGAGCATGTAGCGGAAGCTATACACTTTCGTAGTTTAGATAGAGAAGAAAGAATTTAGAACTAAAAAAGTAGGTGCATTTTGGATTTTTCTCTCCATTTGGCGTCATATTTATTTTTAGCGAAATAAATGATTAAGTCAGCGTCGTATTTGTTCTCCACAAAGTAAATTGACTTTTTTGCGTCGTATTTACTATCTGTAAAAAACCAAACACCGTTATTGTCCCCACAATCGTATTTGTTTTTAGCTTTGAAAACCACAAGATCTGAGTCGTATTTGTTTTTTGCCACAAACACTTTAATATCCGCATCGTACTTATTGGATACAGAGAAAACAGTTTGTGCGTTGGTTTCTTGAAGAAAAAACAACAATAAAAATATTGCGAAATATTTCATAAGCTTGAATTTAATTTCCAGTAAAATTAGGTTTTCTTTTTTCATTAAATGAAGAAACACCTTCTTTATAGTCTTTTGAACGACCGGCTATTTCTTGACAATAGGCCTCATATTGAAGCATAGTATCCAAATCAGAGTGTGCCGCTTTGTTTAACATACCCTTAATCATTCCTATTGATTTAGTTGGAGCAGATGCGTAATATTCGGTAATCTGATTTATGGTTTCATCAAAGTTATCATCTGAACAAACTCTGTTGATTAAACCCCAATCAAGTGCTTGCTGTGCTGAAACTTTTGGTGCCATCGTTGCCATTTCAAAAGCTCTTGCGGGACTGATTGCTTTTGGTAAGAAATAACTGCTTCCACTATCTGGCACTAATCCCACATTTACAAAAACTTCAATTAATGAAGATTTTTCATGTGCAACGATAAAGTCACAAGCTAAAGCTAAGCTTGCTCCGGCACCAGCAGCTACACCGTTCAACCTACAAATGATTGGCTTTGGTAATTCTCGCATTGCCTTAATTATGGGATTATACCGCTTGTACAGACTATCCGAAAGTGAGCGGTTTTTTGAATTTGCAATTGCCTTTAAATCTTGGCCACTGCAAAAAGCTTTACCGGCTCCAGTAAGAACGACAACGCGGACCTCGGCATCTTTTTTTATCGCTTTCAATACTGATTGCAATTCATAGCTTTGCTCATCATTGAAGGCATTAAATACATCAGGTCTATTCAGTGTAACGTGAGCTACAGCGCCATTTTTCTCATAATTTACGCAAGTCAATTCCATAAACCCAAAGGTACTATCTAAAAGTAAAAGATAGAACCCAATTTCTCGTATACATAGAAATTGATGAATACAATTGAAACACCAATTGCGGCTCCAACAATTAACTCATCAGTTTTATGAGCCTTTAGTTGTTTCCTAGAAATGGCTATTAAAAGTGAAATAATAATTCCTAGATAAATTGCATATTCTTGATTCCAAAATCCATGTTGCTCCCAAAATTTATCCCAAGTAATGATCTTTCCCATCGAAAAGAAAAAGGTAAAAAACCCAACTACGGAAAGTACATGAATACTAATTTTAAATGAAAACCTATTAAATAACCATTGTATAATCAAGGATAATAAAATAAGTTGATTCCATATTATAAGGAATTCAAATTGTAGGCTGCTTAATGCTGCGGATTCAAGTGTTTCTGTGGTTATTCCAATGACATTTTCTTGCAGTGTAATAGTGAAAAAAACTAGAGCGCAAACCAATGAAAAAATTACCACCCAACTTCGATGTTTGGTTTGAGGAATTTCTATGGAATCAAATTTTCCGCGTTTCACCATAACCCAAACAAAAACTAGTGGAATAAACGAATGCAATAAAAACGAAAGCACAATATTTTGCCATAGAAAACCACTATTTACGCTTAAATAGGTTACTCCAATAGTTGCCCATAATGCTGGATAGCTAGCAAAGGATATAACTTTGAAAATGGATTTCATTTAGAATGATTTTTCGATACCAAAAATAAAGCGGAATTGTAAATTATCTGTATCAGAGGTATTGGTAACATTCAAGAAAAGCGGGAAGTCAATCCTGAATACTATTGGCTTAGTATCATTTAATATTTTGCTACTTATGAAGCGGTTGAGGTTGCTAAAGTGTAGTGTTGTTCCTATTCCTGCATCCATAAGTATACCACTATTTATAAATGTCTTTTCTTGCTCCCAACCTATTACACCTACATCATAAAACGCATACGGTGAAAGTTTAATGTATTTGTTTCTAAATAGGCCTTGGAATAGCTTTGAAAACTGCCATTCCAGATTAACTGATGCTCCTGAGGTTCCTCTAAAAAAGGCATATACACTGTCATTTGAACTTCTTCCAATAATTCTGTTTTGATAACCTCTTAAATTTAAACCACCACCATAATGAATAGTGTTAGGGAATCCGTTTCGAATAGCGGGTAGTGATTCTTGATATTTAAAGGGTAAAATTGGCACATTGCCCCAATTCCGCATGATTGAATTATCAAACTGTGTTTCTGGGTTTGCAGAAGCTGCATATAAAGCAGATTCGGGTGAGGGATTAATTCCACCTCCATATTGAGCAAAAGAACGAATCAGTAAATTCGTATTTGAAATTGGCTGATTATGCTTCAATTCAAAGTTAACAAACCCAAATTGAGTGTTACTCCACGGAGAAGGAAGCCTTGTTTCTATTAAAATAGAACCAGATTTACCCCATGAAATATAATTCAATTGCCAGAATAAATTAAAGGAAATATTTGATTGATTTCGCCATAGGGATTGAACTGGAATTAATCCTGAAAAGGATTTTTCATGGAAAGCAGAATTTTGTATTACTACGTTGTTATCAAAAGGCATTATAACTTCACTTGCAGTACCACCTAATATGCGACTATACAAACCAAATGTGTGTTGGTCTACTTTGAAATCCCATCCAATGTCATTTTTGAAATGCTGGTTCATGTAAATTAAATCAGCAAAGTATCTCCCTCCTTTTTTCACTTCATGTGACCAAGAAGCGTCGACACCAATTTTTTGTGCTGGCATGTGTAATCCTAGGGCGTCAATATTTGAATTATTCCAGTAGTAATATGTCCTGACATCAAAAACATGTTTCCGGGCTGCGTATTGTCCGCTCAATTTTAATCCGGTCCCTAACCCTGAATATTGGTTAAAATCCAATGTGGGTCGATATAATAATTGGTAAGGCCCTAAGAAGGAATAATTGGCTCCATTGCCCCAATCCAGACTCCAATGTCTTCTTCCTCGCCATACATTATCAGGCCTATAAACATCTGCAAGTTGTCCGCTAGCATCTATCCAAACCTGATCTAACTTACTATTTGGCTCAAGTTGAATTTCAAACGAAAAGTTCCTTCTCAAATTATTCCAACCATTCCAAATTTCTGTGTGTGATCGATTTGGAACTTTGAATTGTGTAACAGGAACGCGAACCTGGGTTACGGCAATTCGTTTTTTGTCATTTTTTAATACAGTAGCCAATAAATCAACGTCCAGAGGCATAATCATTTCTCCCTTTCGTTGAAGGTATATTTTATATTTTGAATCGCCTAAATCTTCAACTTTTTTCACCGCGTAATCTATGCTTTTGTTTGATTCAAACCATTGATCAAAAAACTTTGTAAGATCGGTTTGTGCACTTGACGTGATTGAGTTTCTAAAATCTTCAATATATGGATGGCAGAATTTCCATCTTTCAACATAGTCTTGCATAGCCCTGTAAAAGATAGAATCGCCGAGATAATATTTTAAATTATACAACATGGTTGCAGTTTTGTAATAAACATGGCCGTAGCCGCCTCCATGCCTTACTCCGTCTCCAAATTCGTTGCTATGAGTATTCAATAATGCGTCCTCACCATCAATAGCGTCATTGAGATAACCGGCAAAAACTCTGTTATATTCAGGGTATGACTCAACTCTTAGATTTCTCAAAGCGAAAGCAGTTAAAAATTGAGTAAAACCCTCGTCTAATGCGGCTCTGTATGTTTCATTGCTACCTAACATTCCCATAAACCAATTGTGGCCTACCTCATGAGCAATTAAACTTTTATGACTTGGATAATATCCACCACACAGGGTAAGCATTGGATATTCCATTCCGTCCGCAGCATCTGCGACAACTATTTTAGGATACTCGTAAAGTCCAAATGCACTGCTGTAAAGAGATATTACTTCTTTTAGGTAATTAGCAGTTTCTTGCCATTTACCAGCATTATTTTCCTGGGCAAGAGCCACACATTTTACACCATTCCAAATTACTTCTTCCTTTCGGTAGGTTGGATCTGCTGTCCAAGCAAAATCATGAACATTGTAGGCATAATATTTCCAGGTTTTTGATTGGTTTGATGGAGGTATAAGCTCAGAAGGACTTTCACCAATTGCTTTATCTTTAAAATTTTGTATTTCAATTTTCTTTTTTAATGATTCTGGAAGTACTTCTTCTTCATTAATAAGGGTTCCTGTTGCCTCTAAAATATATTGTTCAGGCAACTCTAACTCAACTAAGAACTCCCCAAAATCACCATAAAACTCTTTTTCGAGATGTTCATCTGTTTCCCAGCTAAACTTTTGATTATAAACACAAATTCTAGGATACCAATGAACGCCGTTAAAGTGTTTGACTCCATGGTGATCAAACACTTTCATCCTACGTCGGATGCTTCCTCTATCGAAGTATGTTTTGAAGTTAATATTGAATTTACAACTGTCTCCAGGTAGTAAGTGGTATGGAAGATCTACTTGCATGATTGTGCCATTAACACGATATCCTAAATATGGGTCGTTATTGCTATTTTTATGGTCTAGACTTTCCCCATTTACCTTAACTGTTGTAATTACAGTACCCAACTTTTGACTTTCATATGGACCATAATTTACGTTTAACTTATTCAATTTATATAGGTCATCTGTAAGGGATTCGGGTTGAAAAGAGTTTTGGTAAAGATGGAAGAAGGCTTCTGTTTGAGTGTGCGGGGAATTATTAAAATAGGTTAATTCTAGAGTGCCGTAAATGATTTCCTTTTCATCATCGAGTTTTGCTTTGATATGGTAAGATACATCTTGTTGCCAATAAGATCTATTTGGAGCCTTCTTCTTCCAATAACGCAAATTTTCGTTACTTCGGTAATAACCAAGCGTAGTTTGAGAAATAAGAGAAGTGTTAATTAAAACTGTAATAACGGCAATTAAAAATTTAATATTTTGCATAAAATCGCAATTTACAAAAACCTCACAACTCCTAATTATGCAATTGGTTTGAAAGAGCGAATAAGTTTATGCAACTTTGTAGAGTTGAAAAACTGGGAGTATCATACCGACAATAATAACGATGACCTAAAACTTATCGCTCTTAAAAGATCTGCGAGAGTTAATCAAATAGGGGTTAATTCTTTAGGTAAGGTTGAATATCATGTGGTTGATGATAAAAGCAAGATTGTTAAAGGCGGCCAATTTGCGGTATTAGATAATCCAATTCACATAGTTCCCGAGCCATTTTTAGGCGCTCAACCTCAAGGAATAAAATTAAATGTAAAAACTGAATTAATACCAGGTGTTTTTCTATGTTACGAGGGGAAGAATCGACAACATTTGTTTCAAGGAGTATTTCAGAAAGCAATTGAAATTTCACAACAAAATGCAAGTTTTACATTTGTTTGGCATCATGAGGGTGTGATGTATGTTATTTGCTTTAAAGAGAAGGAATTTGTTTTTGGAAATATTTTCAATGTTGAAGATATGGCTGAATGTATTTACTTTTCATTAACAGCAATACAAGAAAGTACTATTTCCAATCTGGATTTTGAATTTTTAATTGATGGTGATTCCAATTGGATTCATGGTTATTCTGAACAATTATTACCAATGGGCTTAAAACCTTCACCTGTGCAGCATATGGAACTTTACAATGGGTATTATAATTCTCCACAAAATCATATTGATTCTTATTTGTTTCAGTTGGTATCATGCGAGTTACCGGAGGAATATTAAAAGGAATGCAGTTTCCCCCCGGTTTTGCATCACATGTAAGACCTTCTACCGATAGAGTTAGGGAGAGTTTGTTTAATCAACTCATGCATCGGTATGATTTGGTTGGTATGGAAGTTTTAGACCTTTTTAGTGGCTCAGGAATAATTGCAGCTGAATTTTTCAGTAGAGGCGTAAATCAGGTGAATTCAATTGATTTAGACTTCAAGAATATTTCCTATCAAAAAGCCAGGAAAAAAGAAAGAGAGTTATTGGATAATTGGCATATTAATAAGGCCGATGTTTTTAAGTGGTTGAAGAATGATGACAGAAAATACGATATCATTTTTGCTGATCCACCTTATGAAATGCCCGATTTAAATCTATTTCCTTTGAAGGTCGCTCATCGACTAAAAGAAGAAGGAATATTGATTTTTGAGCATCAACCCAACCTATCGTTTTCCTTACCTTTCGATCATCAAAAGGATTACGGTAGCACAACAATTAGTATATTCGTTGTTAGTCAATTAAAAAATGCAAAATAGAATCGCGGTTTTTCCAGGATCATTTGACCCTGTAACAATTGGTCATGCAGACATAGTGAATAGAACTGCAGGATTATTTGATAAGATAATTATTGCAGTTGGAGTAAATACACAAAAAAAGACTTTATTTAGCCTAGATCAGAGAATAGCTTGGTTAGAGAAAACTTTTGAGCATTTAACTCATGTTGAAGTTGCTAGTTATCAGGGTTTGACAGTTGATTTTTGTAAATCAAAAAATGCAAACTATATACTAAGGGGATTACGAAATTCGTCTGACTTTAACTACGAGACTCACATTGCTCAATTAAACACGAATTTAGATTCAGAAATTGAGACAGTATTTGTACTCACCTCTCCAGAGTTGAGTTATATTTCGAGCACTTTGATAAGGGACCTAATCATCCATAAGGGTGAGTACAAGAAATACTTGCCGGAAGGTATACAGATTAATTAGATACTTTACTCTACTTTTTTAGAAGTATTTAAGGCTTTATCAATAATGTCTCTTACGCTTTTGTAGGTTTCAAATTCGGACGTTTCAAACCAATTTAATGATTCAAATTTTACTTCACTGATACCTTCTTCCGTCTGTGGTTTAAGGTTTGAATAGTTACTGCTATTCATCTTATACCAGTGCGTTTCCTTTAGAAAAATACTTTCTTCCTCTTGATACGCGTGATGTGTTTCTCCAATTTTATCGGAGATATTAATCATATTAATACCAGTTTCTTCCATTACCTCACGCAGTGCCGCCGCTCTTTGGTCTTCGTGTTTTTCAATCTTACCCTTTGGCAAATCCCACAAGCCATTGCGTTTAATTACGAGCAGTTGATTGTCTTTATCAAAAACTAATCCTCCCGCTGCCTGTATTAGCGTATAGTCTGACGCAAACTCTTTAAATGTTTCAGCGGGATCTGGACTCATTAACCCGAAAGTCATTGGCTTTCCCCAGTTTTCACTATTTGCTAGGATGTTGAAACTTTTATGAATTTCATCATCACCTATATAATACAGATTTGGTATTCCTCTCAGTGCTTCTTGAGAATCTGTTATAATGAGTGCACCCTCATTAAAGTAGATTTTGTAAGTTTGCGGCTCCATGTCACATCAAAGTGCAAAATTAGCAAAATTTCTATTGGAAATAAAGGCCGTTAAACTATCTCCGTCGAATCCTTTCATATGGACCTCGGGAATACAGTCTCCAATTTATTGTGATAACCGTATGGTTTTATCATATCCCAATGTTCGTGAATTTGTTGCCGAAGAGCTAGCAAATTTGGTCAAAGAACATTTTTCAGATTCAAACAAAATTGCAGGAATTGCAACTGCGGGAATTGCACACGGGATGCTTTGTGCTGATCGATTAGGAATGTCCTATTGTTATGTTCGCCCTGAACCCAAAAAACATGGTTTAAAAAATCAAGTAGAGGGTCAATTACAGGAAGGTGATAGAGTAGTGCTTATAGAGGATTTGATTTCTACAGGAAAAAGTTCATTTCAAGCCGTAGAGGGAGTAAGAAATGCAGGTGGGATCGTTGTTGGAGTTATTGCTTTATTTACATATGGATTTGATGAGGCAAAAAAACGTTTTGAAGATGAGGGAATTTCGGTGTATACAATATCAGATTTTTCTACATTAGCAGAAGTAGCTGCTAAGGAAGGATATATCAACGATGAAGATATTGAGAAGGTAAAAAACTTTGCGAAGAACCCAAAAAGTTGGGGTTCTAATTAATTAAAGTGTTTCAAGGCCTCTCTTTTGGATAGGGGTTTTAGGGGATATTTTTCAACAAAATCTAATACCCAATTCGGATTCGTTTTGGCATATTGTCGTAATGCCCAACCAATGGATTTTTGAATAAAAAACTCTTTTGATTCGGTGTGTGGAAGGATTGAAAATTCTAACAATTCAACATTTGTATCAGATTTAAAACCCAACTGTGAAATAATAGCACTTCGATTGATCCACATGTTTTCATGGGCCGTATATTCATGTATTTTCTGTTCCATGATCTGTGGATTATTATGTATAATTTCTCCTAGATTTTTCCCAGCTAACATATCTACAGTATCCCACCAACTTTTGGTGATAATTAGTTCTTCAATAAATGGAAGATCCTCAACTAATAACCATTTTTTGCGTTTTCCAAGTATTTCAAGAGCAACATATTGAAATTCTCTCTGTTCTTGATTCCACAATTGCTTAACCCAGTTTTTCAATTCTATTCTATCCATGGGTTTCCATTTTGAGTATAATTCAGCTTCTGCTAGTTTTCTGGATGGGGAACTTACTCCAAAATACACGAAATGATTTTTCATGTATTTTTCCATATTTGGTTTCTTTTCTGTGTTGGCGCGTTTTTTTAGGCTAACTTTTAATATGTTTAATTGATCTGTAAATTCCATAATTTCCTTCTACGAAAGTAATGGAATTAACCACCAATTTTATACCTATTTGTCAAGTGCAAAATGTATATTTGAATGCTATGAAATGGAAATTATTTTATCTTATATTGGTAGGATTAGCAGTAGGGTCTTGCGATGTATTAAATCAAACTGCTGGTGATATTGCCAATGAAGCTATAACGCAAATTCCAACCGGTGTACAAACCAAACCTCAGTTGACTTCAGGTGAGGCAGCAGGAGGTCTTAAAGAAGCACTAATAAAGGGTGTTGTTAATGGTACCGATAGACTTGGGCAGGTTGGAGCATTTGCAAATAATCCAAGTTTGAAGATTTTATTACCCCCAGAAGTTCAAAAAATTGAATCTAAAATAAGAGATAATGTAATTTTAAATAGAGTAGTTGGGCCTGAGTTAGATAAAGCTGTGGAAGCTATGAATAAAGGAGCTGAAAATTCTATGAAATTGGCAACTCCGGTGTTCAAAAAAGCGATTACAAACATGACTTTTTCTGATGCAATGAATATTTTAACCGGAGGAGACGGAGCGGCAACTCAATATTTGAAATCTTCTACAGAAACTGAATTACAGGGATTATTCAAGCCCGAGGTTAAGAAAGCCTTGGATGAGGTTAAGTTGAATGATATTTGGAATCCAGTAGTTACAAAGATTAACAAGAATAAAGCAATTTTGGGGTTGGATACTGATATTCAAACTGACTTAAATCAATACGTAACTGAGAAAGCAACATCAGCTCTATTTACTGAAATTGAGCAAGAGGAAAATCAGATTAGAAAAGACCCAATTCAGAGATCATCTGAATTATTAAAAAAAGTATTTGATTACGCCGACAAACATTAATCCGTAGAGTGGATACTTCGATTGAAATTTTCTCATGTCATACTGATTTTATTTGCGTTTATTGCAACTCTTAACGGTTGGGCACAAAGCATAGAATCCCTTGAGGAGAAAATCGACTTTGAGTATACTGGAAGAGATTTTCGAGAAATTCTGAGTCAATTTGAAGAAAAAACGGGATATTATTTTCAATTTGAGTCGGAATTGTTACCTAAAAAGAAGAATTTTAGATTTTCATATAGAAACAGAAAAGCGAGTATTATTCTGCAAGATATTCTTCAACAATCTGGTCTTAATTATAAAAAAGTAGTAGGTAAATCTTTAATTCTAACAAGGTGGAATCCAAAGGCTGAGGTATTGCAAATAAGTGGTAGGGTTAGCAATATAAACAATAGAGAAAGGATTGTGAATGCGAGTATTATTATTGAAGGAAGTGATGTAGTTGTCTATACTAATTCTCAGGGAATTTTTCAATTTAGTTCTCAAAAAAGTCCTGTGATTATTACCGCATATTCACCGGGTTTTTACCCTTTTCAAGATACAATATCGGGTATAGGTAAAAGTTATTACCTAGATGTAACTCTTCGCCCTGAAATTGATAGGATGCAAGTTGCGGAAGTTGTTGCAGAAAGTTCTAAAAAACTACCGTCTATAGAGAATGGTGAATTAGGGGTCTTAAATGTATCAGGTAAGCAATTGAAAAACATGAGTCATTTACTGGGTGAGCCAGATATTTTAAGGATGTTGAGTTTAAATCCTGGAGTTGTGGGTGGAAGTGAGGGTGTATTTGGAATGTATGTTAGAGGAGGAGCTGCTGATCAGAATCTTATTTTATTAGATGGGGTTCCGATTTATAATCCATATCATTTATTCGGTGTATTCGGTGTTTTTAATGGAGATATAGTAAAAAATACAACCTTTCATCGTGGATCATTTCCCGCAAAAAATGGTGGAAGAATGAGCTCAATAATAGATATAACCTCCAGAGAAGGGAGTCCTGAAAAATGGGAAACGGAAGCTTCTGTAGGTATTTTATCAAGCAGAATATACACAGGGGGACCTTTGTTAAGTGATAAAACTACATTGTTTCTATCTGCTCGCAGAAGTTTTTTTGATTTTCTTGTAAAGCCGGCAATTTCGTTATTCCCAGCCTTGAGTAATCAAATAGTAAATCGATATAATTTCTGGGATATTAATGCCAAATTAACCCATAGGTTTACCAATAAAAGTCGAATGAGCTTATCTTATTATTCGGGACAAGACTTTTCAGGGTTGGTAGATAGAGTAAGCTCAGGTGATGATAAGAATTTTTTGAGGGAAAATATAGAAGATGTTTCTTATTGGGGAAATGAACTATTAAGTCTTAATTGGGATGTAATGACTTCTCCTAGTAGTAATTTAATAGTAAAGGCTTACTACACTAACTATGATTTTAGTCATCAACATTTATATTCAAGAGTAATTGGGGAGGGTTTTAGTTCATTAGTTGAGCGATCAGATTTTATTGTTTCAAATGGTATTTACGATTACGAGGCGTCAATTCATTTTGCAAAAAACTGGAAGGACCGTATTAAATCTGAAACTGGAATGGGCTATATATATCATAGTTTTTTACCCAATCAAAGAAGTATTGTTACTGAAATTGATGGTGTAAGAATAACTAATAATGTAAATGACAACCCTGTAAACACACCAGAGTATTATGCATATTCTGAATTACAGATGCAGCTTGGTTATTTTGGGAATTATAATCTTGGAATTAGGGCAAGTTATTATGATTTAGGGTTGAATCAATTCTATCTGTTACCAGAACCTAGATTAAAGGCCAAATGGGACATAGGTAGAAGTTCTTGGATTAATTTTAGTCTTTCACAGAATAGACAATTTTTTCACCAGTTAAACAACCTTACCATGGGGCTTCCTTCGGACTTATGGGTCCCATCTACTGCAAATTATCGCCCAGCAAAAGCTACTCAACGAACATTAGGAATTGCCCATCAAATAAATAAGGAATACCAGTTTAGTGTAGAGGTCTTCGAAAAGACATTCCAGGATATTCTAGAATATAACGAGGACGCTATATACATAACATCAAATTTAGATTGGGAAAATTCAGTAACTTCTGGAGCAGGTAATGTTAGAGGATTTGAATTTTTATTTGAAAAAACAACTGGAAGATTAACAGGGTATTTGACATATACTTGGATGAAAAATCTACGCAGTTTTATTGAAATCAATAATGGTAAGGAATTTCCAGCCCGTTATGATAGGCGTCACAGTATTTATGCTATGCTTAATTATAGAGTCAATTCAGATTGGGCATTCTCTGCTAACTTTATTTTTAATACTGGTTTTGCTTACACTCTGCCTATCGGTGTTTACTCTTCAACAACAAGCAGTGATCCTGCTCAAGAAGTATTTATTTATGGTGAAAGGAATAATTCTCGTACTATCTCAAATCATAGAGTAGATTTTTCGTTTACTAAAAAAGCCAGTTTTTTTGGATATGATTCTAAATGGATTTTTGGTGTGTACAATGCCTACAATAGAAAAAATCCGTTTTATATAAACCTTGGATTAGGACAACAAGGAAATAGAACATTATATCAAGTGAGTCTGCTGCCTTTAATGCCTTTTATTAATTATCAATTGAAATTCTAATGAAGTTATTTGGATTAATAGGAGTTTCAATTTTGTTGACATTTACATCATGTGTGAAAGAATTGGATTATTACAATAATCAAAAATTAGATGTAAAAGCGTCCTTACATACCTTTCTTAATCCAGATAGTACATCTTCAATAGAATTGAATAGAGTTGTAAATATAACTGAGAACATTACAGGTATTGATGATGCTGTAATTGAAATTACTAATGTTACAAATAGCGTTAAGTCTAACTTTCTTCATTCAAAGGATGGCACCTACTCTGGAGTTATTAAAATTGCCTCAAATGACATCCTTACCCTTAATGTTCAATGGAATGACCAACAATATTTTGCACAAACTATTGTCCCAAATAAGCCTTTGATAGATACTGCATTTTCTGAATTAAATTTTGTGGGTAGTGTAGGATATACTCGTCTCTTTAATTTTACGCTTAAGGACTTAGCAGCGAGTAATGACTTTTATCGTTTGTATTTAATGACAAAGAAAATGGTTTACACATTAAATACAAATAATGCAATAATTGACAGCAATATTATTTGGGAAAAGTCCAGTATTTCGGGAGAGGAAATAGGATTTATTAGAAATTCATATAATACATACTCAACCAAAGAACTTTTGTTTTCCGATGAGAGTTTCAATGGACTAACATCATCTTTTGTATTCTACTTAACAAAGCCCGATAATGAGTCTAATTCAAAGGTAATTCAGCATAGAATTGTATTAGAAAACTTACCTGTAGAGTTATTTGATTATTATAATTCTAGAAATGCGCATTTGTGGCAACAAAGTTCAATTACTCAAAACCCAACGCCATTAAGTGGAAATATTCCCAAAATGTATGGTGTTTTTTCAGCATATAACCTAACTGAATACTTATTGAATTATTGATATATCTTTAATTCAACTTCTAGAATGCGGGCTCCTTCCATAGCTTTAATAGTGAATTCGATGTTTTCGTGTCTTATGACTTCGTCAACTTGAGGAATTCTCTCAGCAAAATATATAATAAAACCTCCCAGAGTATTGTAATCACCTTCAACTAAATTGAAGCTGTATTTTTCGTTTAAGTAACCAATTTCGAGTCTTGCAGAGAAGCGATAATGATTTGGGCTAAATTCAATTTCTTTGCCGTCTTCGTTATCAAATTCATCTTTTATTTCTCCAAAAATCTCTTCAACGATATCTTCTAATGTAGCAATACCTGCTATCCCACCAAATTCATCTACTACCACCGCCATACTTTTACGTTCATGAATGAACTTTTTTAATAACTCGTGTGCTTCTAAAGTTTCGCTTACAATTATTACTGGATGCAGTAATTCATGTATTTTATCTGGACGATCAAATAGGTCACTGTGATGCACAAACCCAATAATGTTTTCTACATTATCTTTAAAAATTAATATTCGAGATAATGAGGTTTCAATAAATGTATTTTTAAGTTCATCAATTGACGAATCCATATTCAATGCGACAATTTCAGTACGCGGAATCATAAAATCTCGAACAATAATTTCAGAAAAATCTAAAGCATTACGGAATGCTTCTGTGTCTATTTCTTGGTTTTCTGAATCTCCAGTAGATTCGATTGTTGCAATAAAATTATCGAGATCTACTCGTGAAAAAACTTTATTTCCTTCTTCTAATTTATTACCTCTTAGGAATGCCGTGGACAGACTTCTTGTAAAGGAGATAAAGGGCCATAGAATAATATTGGACAACTTAAAGGGTATAGCGAAGAGAAATAGAAATTTATCGGCTTGAGCTTTGAAAATAGTTTTAGGAATAAATTCAGCAGTTACTAAAACAATGAGAGTACTGAGTATAGTAGTAATAATAAAATTTATCAGCTCATTATCGAAGATTAATGACAAGTAATAGTGAAGAATATCACCCATTGCGATACCGTAAACAACAAGTGCGAGATTAGTGGCAACTAAAACAGTAGTAATAAACTCATCGGGTTTTTTTAAGTACTTCCCAATCCATTTTCCACCTATTACACCTTTTTTACTTTTTAACTCAATTCTTAATTTATTGGCAGATATAAAGGCAATTTCCATACCGGAAAAGAAACCAATTGTACTTAAGCAAAGCACAACTATAAACCAACTAAAAGTTGATATTTGAGCAATATAAATTGCTAAAAATGAATAAGGGAGAGGGTCATCCATTAAATCAAAGATACAAATTTTTCAAAATGCTATTCAATTCTTTTTGGGAAGTACCTTTGTGGTATGATACAGAAAAAAGTAGGAATTATTGGTGGTGGTCAATTGGGAATGATGTTGTTAGAGTCTGCTCAAGAAAATAAAAGGGCGCAGTATACAATTCTCGAGACATCAAAAGATTGTCCTGCCTTTGATTTGTGCGATCATTTTATTGAAGGAAAGTTAACAGATGCCGAAGCAATTAAGGAACTTTCCAAAAATTGTGATGTAATAACTTGGGAAATTGAACACATTAATGTAGATGCTTTAATTGAATTAGAAAATTCTGGAAAACAGATAATACCAAGCCCTAAAGTTTTAGAAATAATACACGATAAAGGAATACAAAAGGAGTTTTATATCTCCCACAAAGTACCAACATCTCCCTTCGTACTTTTACAGGATAATGAATTGTTAGCCTATTTAGAAAATCATCCTGAATTTATTGTTGCTGGGAAAGTAGTTGTTAAGTCTAGGACCGGAGGATATGATGGAAAGGGTGTTCAGATATTAGATATAGATCAAATCAGGGCGGGACAGTTAGCTTTTGATGGGGATATTTTACTTGAGCAATTTGTACCTGATGTACTTGAATTATCTGTAATTGTTGCGGTTGGACAAGACCTGGAAGTTGAAGTCTTCCCTTCAATTGAAATGTATTTTAACCCTGAAAGTAATCTTGTTGAGTTTTTATTTTCTCCTGCACAGGTAAGCCAAGAAATTGAAGATAATGCTAGAAAAACAGCCTTCAAAGCTGTTGAGTCACTAAACTCTCCAGGATTATTTGCAGTTGAGATGTTTGTAATAGGTACGGGAGAGATCTGGATTAATGAAATTGCACCAAGACCCCATAATAGTGGGCATCATACTATTGAGGGTTGCGAGTCTAGTCAATTTGAACAATTGAATAAAATACTTCTTGGTGAGGCATTAGGAGAACCGAACTTAATTCAACCTGCGGCTATGATTAATATTGTTGGTCCTAAAGATTTTTCAGGTCCTTATGCATTAAAAGATGAATTATATTGGCTAGAACAAACAGATGTCTTTGTTCATATGTATAGAAAAACTGAGTCACGCCCGAATAGGAAGTTAGGACATGTAACTGTGACCGCTCCTACTTTTAAAGACTTAATGAAACGTGCAAAGGAAGTAAAAGAAATGATACAAATTATACAGTCATAATTTCTTTTTCTTTTGAAGAAAGAACTTCTTCAGTTTTAGAAATGTACGAATCAATCATTTTCTGAACTCTTTCTTCACCACCGGCAATTTCGTCTTCGCTTACACCATCCCCTTTTAGCTTTTTCAATTTTTCATTGGCCTCCTTACGAAGGTTTCGGATACCAATTTTTGAATGTTCAGATTCGTTTTTTGCTCTTTTTACAAGTTCTTTACGTCTTTCTTCTGTCACCGGTGGAATATTAATTCTAATAGTTTCACCGTCGTTCTGAGGAGCAAAGCCTAAGTTAGCATTTATGATTGCGGTTTCAATATCTCTTAAAATGCTTTTATCCCAAGGCTGAATCATAATTGTTCGAGCATCAGGTGTGTTAATGTTTGCCGCTTGATTTAATGGAGTCATGGCACCATAAAATTCTAAGGAAACACCTTCTAACATATCAGGGGTCGCTTTACCAGCGCGAATTCTATGAAATTCCGACTTTGTATGCTCGATATTTTTTTCTAGTTGATTCTTCAGTTGATCCAATATTTCGTTAACACTGCTCATGGTCGCAAATTTAGATGATTTATATAATTGTAAAAATGGTTAATATGCTCTTTCTTTTTTACCTTCAAAATAATAAACAAAACTGCGGTTGGCAACTGCAGTTCCGCCTGGAGTTGGGAAGTTTCCTGTGAAATACCAATCACCTAAGTCATTTGGGCATGCCTCGTGAAGGTTTTCAATAGATTGAAATAAAATATCAAATTCTGATCTCAAATTTTTAGGTTTTACCATTTTTGAAATCTTCTTAGATATATCAGTAACTGATAATTCTTCATACAGATCTTTTACCACATTTCTCTGTTCATGATTGGGTTTCAGTAACTCAGATTTGGCATCTTCATATATGCGTTTTAAGATATCTATATTACCTCGTTCATTGTGCAGTTCAACAGCGGCCTTGAACGCTGCAAAATCTCCAAGTTTACTCATGTCAATACCATAACAATCCGGGTATCTGATTTGAGGGGCTGAGCTTACCAGGATTATACGTTTGGGTTCCAAACGATCAAGTAATCGAAGAATACTTGTACGCAACGTAGTACCACGAACAATTGAGTCATCCATGATAACTAAAGTGTCTTGCCAAGATTTGATTACACCGAAAGTAATATCATAAACATGGGTAACTAAATCTTCACGATCTGTATCATTGGTGATGAAGGTTCTCATTTTTACATCTTTCACCAATATTTTCTCTCTTCTTGGACGCCAACTAAGAATTTCCTCAGCCTTTTCTGGCTCCTTTTCAATATCAATTTTTTTAAGTGCTTCTATTTGAAGCTCTTTACGGATTTCATGTATGCCGTCGACTAAGCCATAAAAGCTAGTAGAAGCCGTATTAGGAACATAGCTAAAAACAGTATTGAGTAATTCGTTATCAAGCATGTCCATTACCGGACGTGCGAGTAATCTTCCTAATTCTTTTCTTTCCGAATAAATATATTGATCGTTACCACGAGAAAAATAAATACGCTCGAAACTACAGCTCTTTCTTCCTAGTGGTTCCATTATCTCTTCTATGGAATAGGAGCCATCTTTTTTTACAATTAGTGCATTTCCTGGATCAAGCTCATTTACATCCTCCGGGTATACATTAAAAGCCATTTGAATAGGCGCTCTTTCCGATGCAACTACAATTACTTCATCGTCAGCATACCAGTGTGAAGGCCTTATCCCGGAAGGGTCACGAATAATAAAGGCATCACCATGCCCCAACAGACCAATCATATTAAATCCACCATCAATATTCTTGAAGCTTCGTTTTAATATTCTCGGAAGTGAAAGTTCAGATTTTATCTTTTTTGAGATTTGAAGGTTATCAAAACCTTGAGACTTGAAAATACCAAATAACCTCTGATTTTCCTCATCGATGAAATGCCCAATTTTCTCAAGCATTAATACGTTATCGCTTTTTTCTTTTGGTTGCTGGCCCAGTCCAATAAGAGCTTGAAAGAGTTCTTCGGTATTAGTGATGTTATAATTTCCAGCAAGCATTAGGTTTCTTGCCATCCAGTTGTTCTGGCGCAAGAAAGGGTGAATATTTTCAAGAGAATTGCCTCCATAGGTTCCATATCTTAGATGTCCTAAAAGTAATTCTCCTGCATACGGATAATACTTTTTCAGATATTCAACATCGTCAATTTTGTTCTCAGGAATTGAATCTAAGTCTTTAAAAACGGATTCAAAAATATCTGAAAGAGCTGTTTTACTCGCACTTCTTTGTCTTGCTAAATAACGGTCTCCAAATTCAGGGTCAAGTTTAACCACACCAATACCCGCTCCATCTTGTCCTCTGTTTAATTGTTTTGTCATTAAGAACTGCAACTTGTGCAGCCCATACCAATAAGAACCATATTTTTCTTTGTAGTATTGAAGTGGTTTTCTAAGTCGAATAAAAGCCACTCCACATTCGTGCTGAATCGCGTCGCTCATGGATTTGAAAAACAAAATTATGCATTCATGAGTAAAATGCTCAATAGAAATTCAATTTTGGTGAAAATATGTACTTTTGTGAGTATCACCAAAGAACAAAAAATATGGCAATTCAAGCACCATTCAACCTTCAAAAATGGATAGAAGACAATAAACATTTACTAAAACCACCGGTGGCAAATAAAAATTTATATCCACTTGGGGAGGACTATATTGTAATGATTGTTGGGGGACCAAATTCAAGAAAGGACTATCATTACAATGAGACCGAGGAACTGTTTTATCAACTTGAAGGAAATATTAACGTAAAGATCCAAGAAGACGGGAAACAAAGGGATGTTAATTTGGGTCCTGGTGATATGTTTTTATTACCCCCAAAAGTGCCGCACTCTCCTGGAAGAACCGAAGGAAGTATCGGTTTAGTAATTGAAAGAGTTAGAGAGGGAAAAGGATTTACAGATGGTCTTCAATGGTATTGTGATAAATGTAACAATAAATTACATGAAGTATATTTCGAGTTGAAGAATATTGAAACAGATTTTATCGTACATTTTAATCATTATTACAACTCTGAAGAATTAAGAACTTGCAGTAGTTGTGGTCATACAATGGAAAAACCCTAACGTTTTATGTACGAATTTCACGGCGATAAACGTCGATATTTCGATATGACCTATGAGGTAACAAAAAACCATATTGTTCCCTACATTGATGGATATTTTCCAATTAAACAAGACATGAATGTTTTGGAAATTGGATGTGGTGAGGCAGGAGTTTTAAAAGCTTTTCTTGAGAAAGGTTGTAGATGCACAGGTATTGAGCTAGATCCATCGAGAATTGAATATGCAAAAGAATTTTTAAAGGATAACGTTGAAGAAGGTTCTATAGATTTTCTTAGCAAAGACATTTACCTAGTTGACCCGGTTAAAGAATTAGGTCGTACCTATGACATAATTATTCTTAAGGATGTAATTGAGCATATACACGAACAGGAGAAATTTGTTCCTCAACTTCATAAATTTTTAAAGGAGGGTGGAATAATATTTTTTGCATTTCCACCTTGGATGATGCCATACGGTGGTCATCAACAAATTCTGTCTTCAAAAATTGCTAGTATATTGCCTTATTATCACCTTTTGCCAGGTCCATTATATCCGATGCTAATGAAGTTATTTGGAGTAAATAAGCCAGGAATAGACTTTATGTTAGAAACAAAATCAACGGGTATAAGTATAGAGCGTTTCAATCGGATAATTAAAAAGTCAAAGTTTGAACTATTAGATGAGAAATTCTACTTATTTAACCCAATTTATGAGCATAAATTTGGTATAAAGCCAAGAAAACAAATTAGTTTAATTAGCAAAATACCATGGGTTAGAAATTTCTTAACTATGGGTGTTTATGCAGTGGTGAGAGCAGTCTAATTTTCTATTAAATACAACATTTAAGTACTGATAGTCGTTTCATAATTATGAAAAAACCCGTCAAAAGGGTAAATTTGTGTTTTATCATGTCACGCAATATATTACGTATACTATATTTATGTGCGATTGGGTTGCTTTTTGTAAACGAAACGGAAGCTCAGTTTAATCGTAAAAAAGGTCGTCCGATCGAGGTTGGTATTACCGTTGGTGCCTCAAACTATATGGGTGATTTAACCCCTGCAATTGCTTTTAATGAAACTCATCCCATGGGGGGAATCATATGTAGATTCAATTATTCGGATTTTTTAACCCTTCGTGGAAATGCACTTTTCGGACAAATTAGCGGTAGTGATAAGAACTATGCAGATATTGCCGATCGTTATAAAAGGAATTTAAGTTTTAAAAGTAATATTCTTGAATTTAGTGGAACAGTAGAGTATAATTTGTCTGGTTTCACTGAAACGCAACGATTCAATCCTGCCTCTCCTTATTTGTTTGCTGGAGTTGGTGTCTATAAATTCAACCCAATGGCATATTTTGAATATATGCCAGATGTGCATACGGTTTCTGAATATGGAGATTTATCGCAATTTGATGGTCAGTGGATAGAATTGCAGAGATTGAGTACAGAAGGACAAGAAACTACGAAGTACAACGAAAGAAGAAGATATTCTTTAACTCAGATTTCGATACCACTTGGAATTGGTTATAAAAAACAATTTTACGATGTTTGGGCTTGGGGAATTGAATTGGGTGCTAGAAAAACATTCACCGATTATTTGGATGATGTAAGTATGACTTATGTAGATCCTCAAATAACAGGTGGTAGTAATACAGGTTTATCAGCGGCGTTGGCAGATAGAACTCCCGAGTTGAGAGATCCAAGCCTTTATAATGATTATGGTAATGAAGAGCGTTTGGGCGCTGCTAGGGGTAATCAAACAACGAGCGATTGGTACTTATTTTTGAATTTTACATTTACCAGAAAAATTACGGGTGGAAAGGCAGCCTGTCCTCAATTCTAAGGCTAATAGAAGAAAACGTATTTACGCAATAGTGCTTAGTCTAACAATGACTCTGCACCTTTCTGTGTTGGCTCAAGGTTATTTTTCTGGGAGAAGAGAGTACGGTGTAGTTTTAGGAGTGAGTAATTACTATGGAGATTTATCTCAAGGCCAAAATACTCAGTATATCAGACCCTCATTTGGTGTGTACCAACGATACAATATCAGCGATTACTTTGCTTGGAGGAATCAGTTATCTTATTTGTCTATTGCAGGAACAACTGATGGAAATTCAAATTATCAAATTCAGAATCTAAATTTTCAAACAGATATTTACGAAATATCGAGTCTTATAACATTTGATTTTCATTCATTTGGAACAAATATTAAAAGTGGTTTACAAACGCCGTATGCAATGCTAGGTTTGGCCGGTTATCAGTTTAATCCCTACAGGTTGGATGCTTCAGAAATTGGCTTAAGAGCTGCAAATACAGAATATCGAAAGAAGGCATATAGTAGAGTTCGAATTGGAGTGCCTTTTGGTTTAGGTTATAAGTTTAGAAGTTCCCATAGAAAATATAAGGGTGCATGGATTTTTGGAGTAGAAGCTATGTGGCGCAAGACTTTTATGGATCACCTAGATGATGTAGAAGGAGTTTATCCTAGTTATAAAGAGTTAAGTGAGAATATTTCGGAATCTGTCGCACAATACAGTCAGGCACAAACCATGAACGGGAATGATCCTTTTCCAAAAGGAACCTTCAGAGGAGATGCGTCTCTCGATGATTGGTATTATTTCTACGGATTTAATTTGTCGTATCGTTTTACACCTTTAACTTGCAGGTAATTTCATGTCAGCAGAAGCACAGCTCAAATATCCTGAGATAATTTCAGATCGAATTCCAGAACATGTGGCAATTATTATGGACGGAAATGGACGATGGGCCAGGCAACAAGGTCACATGAGAATTTTCGGACACAAGCACGGGGTTAATGCTGTCAGAAATTCGCTAGAATTTGCTGCTGAGGTTGGTATTAAGTATTTAACATTATACGCGTTTTCAACTGAAAATTGGAATCGTCCTCAAAGAGAAATAAATGCATTAATGGAGCTTTTAGTGGATACAATTCAAAAAGAGCTTCCGGCATTAATGAAGAATAACATCCGGCTAAAGACCATTGGTAATATTCAGATGCTTCCAAAAAAATGTCAAAACCAATTAAAGGAAACCGAGAAAGCAACAGCAGGAAATGATAGAACAACATTGATTTTGGCATTAAGTTATAGTGGAAGATGGGATATTATTGAAGCGGTAAAGAAAATTGCCGAACAGGCGAAAAGTGGAGAAATCAACCCTTTAGAGATCAATGAAAACACATTAAATAATGCTTTGAATACTGCCCAGTACCCTAACCCAGATCTTCTTATAAGAACAAGCGGTGAAATGAGAATTTCTAATTTCTTACTGTGGGAAATTGCATATTCAGAAATACACTTTACCAAAGTACTTTGGCCTGATTTCAGGAAAGAGCACTTTCTAGAGGCATTAATTGACTACCAAAGTAGAGAAAGACGCTTTGGTAAAACTTCCGAACAATTAGCAAACTAGTGAAAAGAATGAGATATTGGTTCATATTGATCCTTTTCTGTATTGGAGCACCATTAACAGCACAAGATACTAATGAAACAGAAAAGGATAGGGAAATTCAAGTGAACCCTAGAATCAGTGATGTTTCCTCAGAAGATAGTATATATGTTAAGGCCCCACTTGTAGATTACAACTTTGTAGAGCCTCGTGAATATATTATAAAAAATATTGATGTTAAGGAGATAAATGGAAAGGCGGTTCAAAAATCATTAGTGATATTATATTCTGGTTTATCCATAGGACAAACAATTAAACTTCCTGGTCAAGAAATACCAAAAGCCATAGAAAATATTTGGAAAAGGAATTACTTTTCGGATATTCAAGTATATTTTTTACCAACAAGTAATGAGGGAGAAATTGTAGTTCAATTCCTCGTTACGGAGCAACCTAAATTAAATGGATATAGATTTCTTAATATTTCAAACTCTCAGGCAAAATCGCTGAAAGAAGAGTGTGATTTAAGACGAGGAATGTATATCACTCCCAATTTGATTAATAGAACCATCCAGAAAATTGAAGCATTTTATTTAGACAAAGGTCATTTTAATGTTAAGGTTATTGTAAAAAGACCAATTGCCAAGAATAAAGATGGCTCTTTAATGGTTGGTTTCGAAAATTTTGATTTTATAATAGAAAAAGGTCCAAAAGTTAGGGTTTATGATTTTGTATTTAATGGAAATAAAGATGTTCCAGATAAGGACCTTCGAAAAGCAATTTCAACCATTAAGAGGCGCAAGTTAAAGTGGAATATTTTTGCAAGTTCTAAATATACTGAGGATAAATTTAAAGAAGGTAAAGCGGAATTAATTACATTTTATCAGAAATTAGGTTATCGAGATGCTAGAGTAGTTTCGGATAGCATAACAATGTTTAATGATAAAAGAATATTGGTGCATTTAAACCTTGTAGAAGGTAATCAATATCGTTTCAGGTCTATCAAGTGGAAGGGTAATGAAAAATATAGAACTTCATTTCTTGATACACTTTTGGGTATTAGAAAGGGCGATGTGTTTAATCAGTCATTATTGGATGAAAGATTGTTTTCTAATCCTGGCGGTTTCGATATTCAAACCTTGTATATGGATGCTGGATATCTATTTTTTAACATGATGCCTGTTGAGGTTGGAGTGTTTAATGATAGTATTGATCTTGAGATTAGGATAAATGAAGGACCTCAAGCAGTGATTGGACGTGTTTCATGGTCAGGAAATACTAAAACCTCCGATCGTGTGATTTTGAGAGAGGTAAGAACAAAACCGGGAAATAAATTTTCGAGATCAGACATTCAACGTACTATGCGAGATTTAGCCGCTATAGGTCTGTTTGATCCAGAACAATTAAACGTTAACCCTAAGCCTAATCCGGCAGATGGTACGGTTGATATAGAATATAAATTAGTTGAAAAGCCTTCAGACCAAATTGAATTATCTGGTGGTTGGGGTGGAAATGGATTTAGTACCACACCAACATTAATAGGTACAGCGGGTATTGTATTAAATAATTTCAGTTCACGTAAATTATTCAATACAAGTTTATGGAACCCGATACCCGCAGGTGATGGTCAAAAATTATCCTTAAGGGCACAGAGTAATGGCACAAACTACCAGGGTTATACATTTTCTTTTACCGAGCCTTGGTTAGGTGGTTATAAACCTACTTCTTTCTCCGTTAGTATTTTCCATACAGTCAATAGTTTTGACTTTAGGCAAAAAGACGATCCATTGCGTCAAGTATTTTACAATACTGGTATTAATTTGAGTATTGGAAAGAGATTGAAATGGCCAGATGATTTCTTCAGCATTCAATATTCATTGAGCTTTCAACAATATAGAATGCAAAATATGGATGGTGGATTTTATGGTTTTCCAACAGGTTTCCAAGGTATATCCTATAATCCGTCTGCTCAAATTGTACTTACGAGAACATCTATTAGTGATCCAATCTATCCTACCTCTGGAAGTAAGTTCACTACATCTTTTCAAGCAACACCTCCATTAAGTTTAATGAGTAATAAAGATTACACTTCAATGGAATTAACTGAAAAATACAAGTGGGCCGAGTTTTACAAGTTCAAATTTGATGCCGAATGGTACACTCCAATTTATAAGAAATTGGTATTAACTGCTAAAACGCGATTTGGATTTCTTGGATATTACAACAAAGATATTGGTCCAACTTTCTTCGAAAGATTTCAAGTCGGTGGTGCAGGTATTTTTGGATTTAACATTGCGGCTACTGAGATTATCTCACAACGTGGTTATGATAATTATACCATTTCACAAACGGCAATGGGTAGTTCTGCTGGTGCACCGATATTCAATAAATTTACTGTAGAGTTAAGGCAAGCAATTACCACTGGCCAAACCGCTACAGTATATGGATTAGCATTCCTAGAGGCAGGAGATGCTTGGTCAGATATATCAAAATACAACCCTTTCCAACTAAAGCGTGCTGCCGGTGTTGGAGTAAGGTTGTTTATGCCAATGTTTGGACTTATTGGTCTGGATTATGCTTGGGGATTTGATTACCGTGATGTTCCTAGAAGCGGAGATATGGGTCAAGTACACTTCTTTATTGGACAGCAATTCTAGGTTTTTCTTCCGATAATTAGATATACGGCAAACAGCAAAAAGGATAATCCTACGAATACATTCCAAGTTACCGTTTCATGGTCAAAAATTCCTAATATTACGGCTGTAATTGGAATTATAAAAGTTGTCGTTGACGCAGTAAGTGGAGGAACAAATTTGATTATCCAATTGAATAAAATCATGCTAACGGCGCTCCCTAGAATTCCTAATACCACAATATAAAGCAGTGCGTGATTCGCGGATTGAACTAGCTCTCTATTTTCATTGTATTCCCAAAATCCGCCTGGGTAGGAATCCCAAAGGTTACTAATATCGCTGAAGGATAGGATAACTCCATAAATGATACCAATGGTAACAAATGGATATGCAGTTTTTACCATATTGGGTAGATGAGATAATTTATTTTTAATGATATTTATATTCAAGCCATAAAGTGCCGCTGCCAAAAGCGGAAATAGCGCACCTAAACCATCAATAGGCTGGGTGTATGCTAGTAGCGATGGACCAAAGAGAAACACAGCGCCAATTAATCCCAAAACGACTCCAATAATTCCATTTTTATTCCATTTTTCTCCGTATAGATAAATAGCAAAAAATAAAGTAAACATTGGGGTAAAAGCGTTTAGAATACCTGAAAGCCCGGATGGAATTCGAGAACCGGCAAATGCAAATAAGAAAGCCGGTATTGCACTACCTAATATTCCTGACGCAGCCAGCCACAAATAGTCGCTTTTTTTAATGTATAATTTTCCTGTTAAAGGATTTAACTTCTGAATGAAACTATATTTGATCACCCACGGAAGCAATATAATACCGGCTAATATTAACCTTATTCCAGCAACCTGAGTTGGGTTAAACACTATTAGACCTCTTTTCATTAATAGGAAAGAGCTACCCCAGATAATTCCTAAAACAAGAATTATGAGGGTTGAAAGGCCTTTGTATTTCACTTGGCAAAAGTCGTTTAAATCTTTGAAAATAAATTTATGTCTAAGAAAATCCCGAAATTTGTTTTATGCGTGTTATTGCGTTTTTGTTCTTTGCCAGTATTTCAATTCTCCAAGCTCAAATTGAAGATGCTTTTTCTTGTGCTTACAAAGCTCAATTTGAAAGAAGACTAAACATTGGTAAAAGAGCAAACAACATTGAGTTTTATGGATATGACATTCGTTATCATAGGTGTTTTTGGGAATTAAATCCAAATCAAGGGTCAAACATAAAGGGAAAGGTACTTTTTCAGTTTAAAATAGAACAGGACTGTGATTCTATCATTTTTGATTTAAATAATGAACTTAGAATTGATTCGATCATTCACTTTGGAATAAAAACAAGATTTGATCGCGATGGAGATAAGGTTAAAGTTTTTAGAAGTAATGGTGAGATTTGGAAAAAGGATTTAATCGATAGCTTTCAAGTCTATTACGGCGGAAACCCGGCATCTATTTCAGGTGGGTTTGGTGCATATGTTTATGACAATCATGCCACAGGCCCCGTAATTCATACACTTTCCGAACCTTATGGTGCCCCGTTTTGGTGGCCATGTAAACAGACTCTAAACGACAAAATTGACTCAATAGATATCTATGTATACACAGATAGCAGTTTTAAAGCTGGGTCAAATGGGGTTTTGGTAGATAGTAAATACACGGATACAGGTTATCATCTTATTCATTGGAAGCACAGATATCCAATTACAACCTATTTGGTGGCCATAGCGGTTACTAATTATTCTGAATTTACGGATTACGTTCATTTTCATAATAGGTTAGATTCATTACCAATTGTTAATTATGTGTTTCCACAGTTTTTAGAATCTTCTAAAACTCAGGCTAAAGTTACGGTGCCAATGCTTAGGCTATTCGATAGTTTATTCGTCGAATATCCATTTACCAAAGAAAAATACGGACATTCTCAATTTACATGGGGAGGTGGTATGGAACATCAGACAATGAGTTTTATGGTGAACTTCTCTTTTGATTTGATAGCGCATGAGTTGGCTCATCAATGGTTTGGGAATTTAATTACGTGTGCTTCATGGAATGACCTTTGGTTGAATGAGGGGTTTGCAACTTATCTAACTGCACTTACTCATGAATATTTAATATCTGATGAAGACTTTAAAAACCAAATGAGAGGTATGCGTGGATCAATAACGGCTGATCCTAATGGAGCTGTATTTCCATCTGATACTTCTATTGTGAACGTTTTATTCAATGGCAGATTGAGATATCAAAAAGGGGCATGGTTATTACACATGTTAAGACATAAAATTGGTGATTCCCTTTTTTATGAGGGAAATAGACAATATATAAATGCATTGAAAGAAAAAGGCTTTGGAACAACTGATGAATATAAAAACATAATGCAGCAGGTTTCGGGAGTTGACTTGGACTTGTTTTTTAATCAATGGTTTTTTGGGGAAGGACACCCAAATTTAAAAATAAATTGGCGTCAAAGGGCTAATGATGTAAAGGTTGAAATAACACAATCGCCGTCGAACAATAGTGTACCTTTTTGGAAGATCCCTGTTCCCTTATTGTTTTCAAATAAAACTCAAACCAAGCTCATCACTTTCTACCCTGATTCGCTTCAACAGTCCTTTGAGATCAAGCTGCCTTTTTCTGCTGATACAGCTATTTGGGATCCTGAGGTTTCGGTTTTAGCGAAAACATCTTTAGGTGGGGTTAATTTAGATAAGATTCAAGAGGATGAAATTGTAGTATTTCCTAATCCGGGTCAAGGAAAATTTAAACTAGTGTCGCGAAATCCAAATATTAATCAAGTAGAAGTGTACAACTCACTTGGACAATTAGTCCTAAAGGATGAATTTTATGGAGTACAGAACTGTGACATAAGTTCCAAAAGCCTTAGTGATGGGGTGTTCTACATTCGAATATATACTGACAATTTCGTATATTTGAAGATATGGTCGTGCGTAAAATAGTACCCTTTGCAATTGCGTTTTTTGCTTTAATCTTTCAATCATGCGATAAAGAACCCACCAAAAAACCGTTGGATAATTCTGAAAAATTATTTTCAGTTGAATTTATACCACATGTAGGTGAAAATGATTTACCCCCTTTGGGTGTAAATGATTTTGTGTCAAAGTTTGGTGGTGAATCTTTCACAGTTAATAATTGGGCAATGTTAATGTCAGATTTTTCTTTAATTACTGAATCAAACGACACAGTGATTTTGGGAGATGGTTACCAATGGGTGAATTTTAGAGCAAACAGAACATCCTTTGATTACAAGAATATTCCAACTGGGAATTATAAAGGTATTTATTTTAAACTAGGACTTGACTCCAACATTAACCATGGTGATCCTACGGTTTGGCCTTCAGATCACCCTTTAAATCCAAATTTGACTGGTCTTCATTGGGGATGGTCTGGTGGTTATATATTCCATGCATTTGAGGGAATGTTTAAAGCAAATGATACTGCATCATCTTCAGGATTTAGCTTCCATACTGCTACTATGGAGTTTGTTTCAGAATACTTCTTGCCTTTAAACTTTGAAGTTGGCTCAAATTCGCGGAAAGCTGTCGTTACAGCCGATGCACAACAATATTTTGAGAATCCAAATGGGATACTTTTAATAGAAAAAGCAGTAAGTCATTCCGCTGGAGAAAGTGAAAAAATATTAATGAATGGGTTGTTAAGTAATGCACAATCTGTTTTTGTTTTAAAAAGTGTTGAATAATAGAACCCTATGAAAAAGTTTAGTTCTATTTTTTTTATACTTGTTGTAATCGTTGCATTTATCGGTTGCGGTAAAGAAGAAAATGCAGAATTAAGCGACTCAAACTTTTCTCCCACCTTAATTGAGCCTTCAGAAATTTTCCCTGCTGAGTTTGGTATGCCAATTTTACCAGCGGATAACCCATTCACAGAGGAAGGGGTTTACCTTGGTCGAATGTTGTTTTATGATCCTGTATTGTCAATTGATAGTTCAGTAAGTTGTGCTTCTTGCCATAAGCAAGAATTTGCTTTTGGAGATCCTTTACCTTTGAGCGTTGGTGTATTTGGTCTGAAAACAGTTAGAAACGCTCCAGCATTATTTAATATGGCGTATTCTCAAAAGTATTTTTGGGATGCAAGGGTGAATCGTTTGCGTGACTTGGTTTTCGAACCTATTCAAGCACACAACGAGATGGCAATGACGCTCTCATTATTAGAAGCTAGGTTAGAGGATATACCACGATATAAGGAGTATTTTAAAAAAGCGTTTAACCACCAGCCCAATGTGATAGATATGTCCCTTGCATTGGAGCAGTTTTTACTATCTATTATAAGTAAGGAATCAAAATTCAATCGATTTTTCCCAGGAAATAATCCATCGTTATTGACTGCTTCGGAACTAAGAGGTGCTTTTATTTTTAATGGATTGGTTGATTTTGACGAAAATAATATGACCAAGGGAGCAGACTGTTTTCACTGTCACGGGGGTGAACTTGCTCAACAGAATAACCCATTAATGGGTGGTATTGCAAATAATGGTCTTGATCCTTATCCTACCGACTTGGGATATGGAAAAATTACAAATAAGGAACAGGATATGGGAACTTTTAAAGCTCCTTCTCTTTTAAATATTGCCGTCACCGGGCCATATATGCATGATGGTCGCTTTACGACGCTAGAACAAGTTATTAACCATTATTCGGACGAGGTTCATTATGAGAACCCGAATATTCATCCGCAGATGAGTGCACATGGTGGCATACAATTAAATTTATCTCAACAACAGAAGGATGATCTTCTTGCTTACCTGTTGACTATGACGGATACGGCTTTTCTAAATAACCCAGAATATTCAAATCCTTTCAAACCGTAAAATATAATTGAGTACGGTTAATCCTAATCTAAAACTGGGGACAACCACTTTTTCATAGAATCAAAATTTTCATTTTTACGATTTGAATAATCTTCTACTTGGTCATTTTGGATTTTTCCGAGACCAAAATATTTTGAATTGGGGTGTGCGAAATACCAACCCGATACACTAGATGCTGGAAGCATTGCCATACTTTCGGTAAGAGATACATTTAAAGTGCCTGATCCATTTTCCATTAGATCAAATAGAATAGATTTTTCCGTATGATCGGGACAAGCGGGATATCCAGGTGCAGGTCTTATTCCTTGATATTTTTCTCTAATAAGTTCTTCGTTTGTTAAACTTTCGTTTTGAGAATATCCCCAATAATCTGTTCTAACAATTTTATGCAGATATTCTGCATATGCTTCAGCCAGTCTATCTGCAAGTGCTTTTGCAAGTATACTGTTGTAATCATCGTGATTGGCTTCAAACTCAGTTACAATTCTCTCTAAACCTATTCCTGCGGTGACTATAAATCCACCTAAATAATCTAATTCTTTTGGATGTAAAAAGTCTGCCAAACTTAGGTTAGGAATTCCGCTAGCCATTTTACGTTGTTGACGTAAAAAGTGAAAAATAGCTAGAGACTTATGGTCATTTTCATTGCGGTAAACTGCAGCATCGTCAATGCAACGGCGTGCTGGTAAGATGAAGAAATCCGCTTTTAATTTTATTGGAGGGTTCTTTTCCCAATTATCAAGCATTGATAGTGCATCTTCAAATAATTTTTTAGCTTCAGTACCAACAATATTATCTGATAAGATATCCGGATATTTTCCTGCAAGCTCCCAAGTTTGAAAAAAGGGAGTCCAATCGATATAATCTTTTAATTTATCTATCCCAATATTATCAAGGTGGAAAAATCCAGTTTTATTCGGCTTAATTATATTTCCATCATGCTGAAGTTTATTGGATAATGCCTCTTGATAGGTTATTAGATTTTTCTGGCTTTGTCTATTCTTATGGTTTTCCGCTAATGTAGCATATTCATCTCTCATCTCCTTTGAGAAGATGTTAATTGTATTTTCATTTAAGAGTTTCCCAGCCACAGGAACAGATCTACTCGCGTCAGTCACATGGATGACGGGGTAAGAATAGTTTGGCGCAATTTTCACTGCTGTGTGAACCCTTGAAGTTGTTGCACCTCCAATTAATAAAGGTTGTTTCATTCCCAATCTTTCCATTTCAGAAGCAACATGAACCATTTCATCTAATGAAGGAGTAATTAAACCGCTCAAACCGATAATATCTGCTCCCCATTCTTTAGCTCTTTGAAGAATCTTATCTGCCGGAACCATTACTCCCATGTCTTCAATTTCGTAATTATTGCATGCTAAAACTACTCCAACAATATTCTTTCCAATGTCATGCACATCGCCCTTTACAGTGGCAAGTAAGATTTTACCTTGTGGTCTTGTATTGGTGTTTTCTAGTTTTTGAGCTTCAAGGAATGGTTGCAGGTAGGCAACCGATTTTTTCATTACTCTTGCGCTTTTTACAACTTGAGGAAGGAACATTTTTCCGGCACCAAATAGGTCTCCTACATGGTTCATCCCTGCCATTAATGGGCCTTCAATAACTTTTAGCGGTTCTTTTAATAACTCTAAGGCTTCTTTGGTATCGTTATCGATGAATTCCGTTATTCCTTTTACCAGACTATATTTTAATCTCTCTTCGACAGACTCTTTACGCCATTCTTGAATATCGGCTTTTTGAACTTTTTTACCTTTTACAGACTCCGAGAAAGTTATCAGTCTTTCAGTTGCATCATTCCTTCTATTAAGCAGAACGTCTTCTACGTGCTCAAGTAAATCATTGGGGATATCTTCATAAACTTCTATCATCCCAGCGTTCACAATACCCATATCTAAACCTGCTTGAATAGCATGGTATAAAAATGCGCTATGCATTGCTTCTCTTACAGGGTTATTTCCACGAAAAGAAAAGGAGATATTAGAAACACCACCAGAAACTTTAGCACCGGGTAAGTTGTTTTTTATCCAACGAGTAGCTTCAATAAAGTCGACAGCATAATTATTATGCTCATCCATTCCGGTAGCTACAGTAAGTATATTCGGGTCAAAAATTATATCGTGTGGGTTGAATTTTAACTTTTGTGTTAGGATATTAAAACTCCTTTTACACACCTCAATTTTTCTTTCAAATGAATCTGCTTGTCCAGTTTCATCAAACGCCATTACAACTACTGCGGCACCATATAGCTTAACTTTCTTTGCGCGAGTTATAAATTCTTCTTCGCCATCTTTTAAGGAAATTGAATTTACAATTCCCTTGCCCTGTAGACATTTAAGACCGGCTTCAATAACTTCCCATTTACTGCTATCAATCATAACAGGAACCTTTGAAATATCGGGTTCAGAAGCAATAAGGTTTAGGAATGTGGTCATTGCATTTGCACCATCCAACATACCCTCATCCATATTTATATCTATGATTTGAGCGCCATTTTCTACTTGTTGTCTGGCGACTTCTAACGCTGAAACATAATCATCATTAAGAATTAATTTAGCGAAAGCCTTACTACCCGTAACATTGGTTCTCTCACCAATATTTACAAAATTGACCTCTTCTGTCAAGGTAAAAGGTTCAAGGCCGCTAAGTCTTAGATAATTTGGAATTCGTTTACTCATTTTCTACTAATACAAAGAGGGCCATTTTGTTGGATTAGTCTCGTGCATTAATTGATATATCTTCATATAAATATCATCTATTGATGGTTTAGAGAAGTAGTCACCATCGCTAGAATAAGCAGGTCTATGATTTTTGGAAGTAATGGTGAGTGGCTTGCTATCTAAATAACGATATCCATCTTGCACTTCTAAAATTTGTTGTAAAATATATGCAGATGCACCGCCTTCAACATCTTCATCTAAAACTGCTAGTCTATTGGTATTTTTTAAAGATTCAACAATGCTACGATTTATATCAAATGGGAGTAGAGTTTGAATATCGATTAATTCTACACGAATATCTACATTAGCTAACATTTCAACGGCTTGCATAGCAATTCTGCAGTTAGAGCCATATGTAACTAATGTAACATCTTCTCCAAATCGTAAAGTTTCTGGTTTTCCTAAGGCAACAGTGAACTCGCCAATATTTTTTGGCATTTTTTCTTTATTTCTGTAGCCGTTCAAACACTCAACTACTAATGCAGGTTCATCACTCTTAAGTAGGGTATTATACATCCCCGCTGCTTGTGTCATGTTTCTGGGTACACAAACATGCATTCCCCTTACGGCATGAATAATCATACCCATTGGCGATCCAGAATGCCAAATTCCTTCTAATCGATGACCTCTTGTTCTTACAATTAATGGAGATTTTTGACCGCCTTTAGTTCTGTATTGAAGAGTAGCAAGATCGTCACTCATTGGTTCTAGGCCATATAATAGGTAATCGAGATATTGGATTTCTGCAATGGGTCTTAAGCCTCGCATTGCGGCACCAATACCTTCACCAATAATACTCCATTCTCGAATCCCCTTATCGGTAACTCTATATTCACCAAATTTTTCTTGAAGCCCGGAAAACCCTTGATTTACATCACCAATTTTTCCAACATCTTCACCGAAGGCAAAAATGCGAAAATCTCTTTGCATGTTTGCTTCAAAACAAGCACGTACTATTTGGTATCCATCAACTTCTTCATCGGTAAATTCAGCCTGAATTTCATTAACATTATTAACTGATTCTTTACTTTCGCTGTGTAGGTGTGAACTATATCTATTGTTGTTTGTTTCTAGGAAATCAGAATAGAATTGTAATAATTCTTCCTTTTGCTCTTTAGTATAGTTTACAGTTGCTCTCAAGGAGTTATGAACTGCATTTCCAAGATCTCTTCTGATTGGGTCAATAAGATTTTCAATATCTGATTTAATCTTCAATAATTCCTCAGTTGCAATTTGACGGGTTAATAACTTTTGTAATACTGCTGTAAATGATTTTAATTCGGTTTTTATTTCAGAGGTAAAGTCTTTCCAAGCTTCTTTTTGTTGTGCTTTAACTTCAGAAACCCACTCAGATTCATTAGCTTTTAATTCATCTTCATTGGTTACTTTATTGTCTAACAACCAGGTTCTCATTTGAGAAACACAATCATATTCAATTTCCCAGTTTAGACGTTGTTTAGATTTGTATCTTTCATGAGATCCGCTTGTAGAATGACCTTGAGGTTGGGTAACTTCGGTAATGTGAACTAAAATCGGGGTGTGTTTTTCGCGGCAGATATCTGCCGCTTTTTTATAAGCGTTACATAGTTCGACATAATTCCATCCTCGTGCTTTAATGATTTCTAAGCCGATTCCATTTTCATCGGTTTGGAATCCGCTAATAATAGCGGAGATATTTTCTTTTGCTGTTTGATATTTTGCAGGAACAGAAATACCATATCCGTCATCCCAAACACTCATCAACAAAGGTACTTGCATAACACAGGCCGCGTTCATTACTTCCCAGAATATACCTTCAGAAGTTGAAGCATTTCCTATAGTTCCAAAGGCAACTTCATTTCCCTTATTTGAAAAGGATTGTAGATTGTGTAATTCTTTATTATCTCTGTAAAGTTTTGAGGCAACCGCAAGACCAAGAAGTCTTGGCATTTGGCCGGCTGTTGGGCTTATGTCTGCTGAAACATTATATCGATCCGACTGGGAAAGCCAATCGCCATTTTCATCGAGTAATCTAGTAGCAAAATGGCCATTCATGCTTCTTCCTCCTGAGGCCGGTTCTCTCTCTACAGAAGGATCTGCATACAATTGAGCAAAGAACTTTTGGACATCCGATAAGCCCAATGCAAACATGAAGGTTTGATCACGATAATACCCACTGCGCCAATCTCCTTTTTGAAATACTTTGGCCATTGCCACTTGGGCTAATTCTTTACCGTCTCCGAATATTCCAAACTTTGCCTTTCCGGTTAATACCTCTTTTCTGCCAATCAAAGAAGCTTGACGACTTTGAAACGCAATTTTATAATCATTGAGAACTTCTGCTTTAAACTCATCTTTGGTGATGTTATCTTTCGAAAGAGCCACTTTTTGCATTACTGCAAAGATAGGTAAATTCACTCTTAGAGTCGAGTTTTATGGCATGTTTCATTTATTTGAATTGAGAAGCGTAATTTCGTGTTTTCAATTTATTGAGTTTAAGTTTTTGCGTTTGATAAAAGTGTTTTATGCCAGAGTTAAAGTTAGAATCGAGTTTTAAACCTACTGGAGATCAGCCTGAGGCAATAAAACAATTGGTTGAAGGTATTAATGATGGCCAAAAGGCACAGACATTGCTAGGGGTAACGGGTTCAGGTAAAACATTCACCGTTGCTAATGTTATCCAACAAGTGCAAAAGCCCACATTGGTGTTAAGTCATAATAAGACACTTGTAGCCCAATTATATGGTGAATTTAAGCAGTTTTTCCCTAACAATGCAGTTGAGTATTTTGTGAGTTATTATGATTATTACCAGCCCGAAGCATTTATTCCAACAACGAATACTTACATAGAAAAGGATTTAGGAATCAATGATGAAATTGAGAAACTAAGATTGAAAACTGTTTCAACTTTGCTATCAGGACGGCGAGATGTAATAGTAGTTGCTAGCGTTAGTTGTATTTACGGTGCTGGTAATCCTTCTGATTATGAGAATACTATAATAAGGCTGAATGAAGGAATGCGTATTTCTAGACAACAACTCATGTATCGCTTAGTCGAGAGTTTATATTCTAGAACCGTAGTTGATTTTAAGCGCGGTACATTTAGAGTTAAAGGTGATACAGTGGATGTTTATTTGGCCTATAACGATTATGCATATCGCATTTCATTTTTTGGAGATGAGATAGAAGAAATTTACAGTTTTGAACCTGAAACAGGCAGAAAGATTGACGATTTATTAGATTGTGCTATATATCCTGCACAGATATATGTATCTCCGAGAGATCGCTTGGAGAAGGTTATTCATGAAATTCAAGATGATCTTATTCTTCAAATGGAATTTTTCCAACAACAACAAAGATTTCTAGAAAGTAAGCGTCTTGAGGAGAGAGTAAATTTTGATTTAGAAATGATTCGAGAGCTGGGCTATTGCAACGGCATTGAGAATTATTCTCGATACTTCGATGGCCGAAATCCAGGTGATAGGCCATTTTGTTTATTAGATTATTTTCCAAAGGATTTTCTATTAGTAGTTGATGAGAGTCATGTTACTATGCCGCAGATTAGGGCAATGTATGGCGGTGACCGGTCTAGAAAAATTAATCTTGTTGAATATGGTTTCAGATTGCCTGCAGCAATGGATAATCGGCCGTTGCAATTTGACGAATTTCAGGGGATAATTAATCAATCTATTTATGTAAGTGCAACACCTAGTGAATTTGAGATTAGCGAATCCGAAGGAGTTGTTGTTGAGCAATTAATACGTCCAACAGGATTATTGGATCCAGAGATAGAGGTAAGACCATTGGAAGATCAAGTGGATAATTTGATTGAGGAAATTGACGAGCGGATAAAGATGGGTGATAGGGTTTTAGTCACAACTTTAACAAAACGCATGGCGGAAGAATTATCAAAATATCTGGCCAAACTCGGAATAAAAGTTGGGTATATTCATTCAGAGGTAAAAACTTTAGAACGGGTAGAGATTCTTAGAAATCTGAGATTAGGGGGAATTGATGTATTAGTGGGAGTGAACTTGTTAAGAGAGGGTTTAGATTTACCAGAAGTGAGTTTAGTTGCAATAATGGACGCCGACAAAGAAGGTTTTTTAAGAAGTGAAACAAGTTTAGTCCAAACTATAGGTAGAGCAGCGCGAAATGACCGCGGTAAGGTAATTATGTACGCTGATAGGATTACTAAGAGCATGGCAAAAACTATAGAGGAAACACAACGAAGACGCGAAAGGCAAATTGCACATAATGAGGACAATGGAATTATACCTCAAACGGTTAGGAAGAGTAAAGCAGAAATTTTTAAACAAACATCTGTAATTGACACTTTGGGAAAAAGCGATGAGAATGCGTATCAATTCCATGATTCACCATCAATAGCTGCTGATCCAATAATCCATACAATGGATAAAGAGTCTTTGAAAAAACTGATCCATAAAACAGAGAAGGAAATGCACAAAGCTGCAAAGCAACTCGAGTTTATGGAGGCTGCGCGACTAAGAGATGAATTAGAAGAGCTTAAATTAAAGCTTACTGACTAGAAATTATTCTTGAATAATTATTTCATCACCAATTACTGCTCCAATATTATAAAATCCCGCCACACCTCTGCCAGAATGCGACCCTAGCATGAACATATTGGATTGTATATTAACGGGTGGGGTTGCAAATAATCCACCATTATTGGCTTGATTCTGAATAATCTGAAACCAATAGAATGTTTCGCGATTGATAGAATATACTTCAATTCTTACTTTTTCATTTTGGCGATATGGTCTTCTAAACTGATTATTTCGATTAAAACGAACTGGATAAATAAAATAATCTCCATCCTGGCCGTTTGAATTGTTACCCATATCCTGTGATAGATTTAGATTATTAAACCTACTGTTTTGGGTATCGTTTCGGTAAAGTTTGATCCAATAGAAGTCCCCTAATCCAGGTCTATCTTTTGCAAAAAACTCAATGTATTTACCTGAGTCGATAAATGGAGGTCCATTACCCTCAACTGGTAGAGTTCGGATACTATCAATTTTATCAACTGTGGGATTTAATCTCGAAATGCCTATTACTGTATCACCGCCTTGAATTATAAGTAAAGCGTAATTTTTTCCAACCTGAAGTGTATCACCTGTGGAAGGGTTAGGATCCCACTCGTAGTATCCATCTTCTTTGTAAATAAAATTGAATAACTTAAAGCTACCAGTATCTGCTAAAACTACCTGAGCATCCGATATAGGGGGTTCTGTTTTGGATGAATCGAAATACGGAATACTTTCTGTTAAACGAACTCGTTGAGTTCTGATGGCATTATCAATAAATGCATCTACGACAATTTTCTTCTGTTTTTGTTCAATTTGAACATCAATAATGTCCTCGCATGAAGCAAAGAAAATCCATCCGAAAATTAACGATATACCTAATATTGAGTTTCTTTTCATGATTAATTCCATTTAAAATTATAAGAAATAGCAGGAACGATGCTTCCAATTACACTAAACTGAATTGCCTTATTTTGACCCGTGTTTTCATAATCGGTATCAAAATAAATTGAAAATGGATTTCTCCTGTTGTAAGAATTGTATACACTAAACACCCAATTGCTTTCCCATTTTCCTTTTTTCTTAGTTGTATATGTTACACTTAGATCTAATCGGTGATAGTTCGGGTTTCTGATATTGTTTCTTGCATTAGTACCGGCATCAGGGATAGTATATCCTTGAACTGTATATTGACCTGAATAAAATGTCGTAGGTGTACCCGAACTAAAAATAAAGTTGGCGGCAAAATCCCACTTATTATTTAAAGCGTATTGAGTTACAATATATAAATTATGAAGTCTGTCAAACCTGCTAGGGTACCAATTAAAGTCATTTATTCCTGGGCTTTTTCTTTCACTTCTAGCTAATGTATAACTAATCCATCCAGTTAGCTTTCCAGTTGATTTTTTCAAATACACTTCTAATCCATACGCACGTCCAGTGCCGGTAATTAATTCTCCCTCGAGAAATTCATTGAGTAATAAGTTTGCACCATCGACGTAATCTACCTGATTTTGTAAGTCTTTATAATAGGTTTCAATAGAAGATTCAAAGTCTTGTTTGCCAATAGAAAAATTTCTAAAATAACCAATGGTATATTGATCTGCTTTTTCAGGTAAAATATTGTTTGTTGATGGTTGCCAAACATCAAATGGTACACTTGCTGCAGTATTAGAAATTAAATGCAGGTTCTGTACCATTCTGTTATAACCCCCTTTTATACTACTAAATCTATTAAACTGATATTTAAAACCCAACCGAGGTTCGGGATTAAAATAACTTGCAATAACTTCATTGCTACTAACTTCCCAAATGCTATCAACGAACTTTCTTTGGCCTTCAGCAATTGGATTTTGATAAGAGTATACTTTGCTCTTTCCTAAATAAAGAAATTGGCTAACACGAAGACCCATGCGGATTGAAAATCTCCCATTTGAATTGTAATCTTCTGTTAAGTAAACTGCATTTTCAAGGGCGTATTTATTAGGAAGACTAAAGTTATTTGTTCCCGCAGAGCTAGTTGCAACCGCGTTACCCGGAGTAAAAATGTAGTAAGTAGACTGACCACCAAAGCCTATTTGATTTTTTGGATTTGCGAAATAGGTAAAATCAGCTTTAAGGCTATTGTTGTTTATGTAAGAGGTCCAATTAAAGGACAAATCATTACCGTTGCTAAACTCTAAATTATATCTATATCGGCTGTAGTAATAGGTTATGTTTGAGAACCATTTGTCATTGTAGACATGATTCCATCTACCGGTAACGGTGCTATTGCCCCATTTTACTCCAAACGCATTTGCAGCGTAGAAAATATCATCTCCGATATAAGTTGAAAGGAAAAATCTGTCTTTAGCAGTTTCATAATTAACCTTTGCCGTTAAATCATAAAAGTAAAACCTACTTCCACTAAGGTCATCATTTAAAAAGGGTTTCGCTAAAACATCAATATAACTTCGTCTTCCGGCGATTATAAAACTAGCCTTATCTGTTGCAATGGGACCTTCTATTGAACCACGACTAAAAATTGTACCAATACCTCCATTTGCTTGATACTTCTTATTGTTACCATCTTTGGTAATAACATCTAATACAGAGCTTAATCTTCCACCATAATTTGCGGGTATACCTCCTTTTATAAGCTGTACATCTTTTACCGCATCAGGGTTGAAAATACTGAAAAACCCAAATAAGTGAGCAGAATTAAAAATTGGAGCTTCATCCATTAATACTAAGTTTTGATCTATTGATCCGCCGCGAACATTGAAACCGGAAGCTCCTTCACCTACTGTGGTTACTCCAGGTAATAATTGAATGCTCTTTATAACGTCAGCCTCTCCTAAGAAAGCCGGGATTTTTTTAATTACTTTTCCAGTTATACTTTGTGTTGATATGTCAATTTTCTTAACATTATCATTTTTTCTTGCCCTTACATTAACCTCCTCAATTTCCTCAATTTCAGGTTTAAGAAAGAATTTTTTTGAGATAGATTCTCCAGCTTTTATAGTTATTACCGTTTCTAAATTTTCAAAGTCTTTAGAAGAAATTTTAATATCGTGTTTCCCGCTAGAAAGTATAAGACTGAAATAGCCGTAATTATTAGTAATAACCGAAGTGTTATCAGTTATTGATTGAACAACTGCTCCCTTAATTGTTTCACCCGACGAATTATCTTTAATAAATCCACTAAGCGTAGCGGTTTGGGCAATCAAATACCCTGGAAAAATCCAACTCACGAGGAGGAAAAACCGAGTCCACATATTAGACTAACAAAAATACCTCCGAAATGGAGGTATTTTTGTGATATATCGATTAATGCTATTAATCGAGGTACAAATGTTGTTATTAGTTAGGCTCTTTTATCTATTGGAATAAACTCTCTCAATGTTGCACCCGTATAAATTTGTCTTGGGCGAGCAATAGGGTGTTTATCACGGCGCATTTCTTGCCATTGGCTGATCCATCCAGGTAGACGACCTAATGCAAACAATACAGTAAAGAAGTCAGTTGGGAAACCTAGGGCACGGTATATGATTCCAGAATAGAAATCTACGTTCGGGAATAATTTACGCTCCACAAAATAGGGATCCTTTAATGCTGCCTGCTCAAGTTCTTTTGCGATTTCCAATACAGGATCGTTAACACCTAGTTTTTCCAAAACTTCGTCTGCTGAGGTTTTAATTATTTTCGCACGAGGGTCGAAGTTCTTGTATACACGATGTCCGAATCCCATTAAACGGAATGGATCATTCTTGTCTTTTGCCTTATCGAGATATTTCTGAACATCACCACCGTCATTTTTGATGTTTTCTAACATCTCTAATACTTCTTGGTTTGCACCTCCATGAAGAGGACCCCAAAGAGCACTAATACCTGCAGAAATACTACTGTATAAACTTGCTTGGCTTGAGCCTACTACACGAACAGTACTTGCAGAACAGTTTTGCTCATGATCCGCGTGAAGAATTAAAAGCTTATTCATTGCTTTTACCACCACTGGGTCAGGCGTATAGTTAGGGTCTGCAACTTGACCAAAAGACATATTTAGGAAGTTGGTCACATAATCTAAATTATTCTTTGGATAAACAGTAGGGTGACCATTTTGCTTTTTGAAAATCATAGCGCAGATGGTTGGCATTTTTGCCATTAACCTTATTACAGTGCGGTTTATAGCTTCCTCTGGTCTGTTTGGATTTAATGCTTTAGGGTAATATAAGCTTAGTGCAGAAATCATACTGCTTAATTGTCCCATTGGATGGCTACCTGTTGGGAATGCCTTAAACATAGCATCTAACCCTTCATTTACTAAAGTGTGTTCAGTGATACTAGTCTCAAAAGATTCTATTTCAACCTTATTAGGTAGCTTTCCGTAAAGAATCAAGTACGATACTTCAAGAAATGAACAATTTTCAGCTAAATCTTCGATACTATATCCTCTATGACGTAGAATTCCTTTTTCACCGTCTAAAAAAGTTATTTCACTAGTTGTTGAACCGGTATTTTTATAACCAGGGTCTAAGGTTATATGACCTGTTTTACTCCTTAAGGTAGAAATGTCAATGGCTTTTTCTCCCTCGGAACCTTTGATTACGGGAAATTCAAATTCATTTCCCTCTAGTGTAATTTTTGCAATTTCTGACATATCTTTTTTTGGAATTAGGCAAATATAGTCAGAAACAAAGGCTGTTTCAAATGTTTGAACAAACTTTACACAAACTTTAACGAGATTCTAATTCTTTTATTCCTTTTGCTGTGAGTTGAAATTTTACTTTCAGAATTGCATCCATATTAATAGTTAATTTCTGTTTATTCGATGAGTCTAATGCCTTGATATACCTATGATGTAGTAGCTGTTTAACTATATCAATAATTACAGGTTTGCTAAGATTAATTTCATCAATAACTGCTTCCAATGATTCTGCATGAATCATTCTCTCCATTACTAATATTTCGTCATTACCAATTTCGAGCATTTCATTTAAAGTCCTTTTTCTGGTCGCATTTGCGGAAAGAAAAGTACCTCTTGTATTGAAGACTGATTGGTTAACATCATTGTTAATCTATCGATTCCAATTCCTAAACCACTAGTAGGGGGCATTCCATATTCTAAAGAACGAATAAAATCATGATCCATAGCCATTGCTTCTTCATCGCCCCTTTCTGCAAGCTTCAATTGGTCTTCAAAACGTTCTTTTTGGTCTATTGGGTCATTTAATTCGGAATAGGCATTAGCTATTTCTTTTCCATTTACAAATAGTTCAAAGCGTTCAACTAAACCTTCTTTCTCTCTATGTTTTTTTGTAAGGGGACTCATTTCTATTGGATAATCTGTAATGAACGTTGGTTGAATTAAATGCCCCTCGGCTTTTGAACCAAATATTTCATCTATGAGTTTTGCTGAACCCATATCCGAAGTAACTTCACAACCTATGCTTTTTGCAAATTGTCCAAGATCTTCTTCAGATTTACCTTCTATATCGAAATCTGCATATTTTTTAATGGCTTCAGCCATCGTAAGGCGTTGATATGGACGAGCAAAAGATATATTATTATCACCAACAGTAGCATCAGTGGTTCCGTTAACATCAATTGCTGCCTTTTCAATCATCTCTTCGACAAAATCCATCATCCAGTTATAATCCTTATAGGCTACATAAATTTCTAGACCAGTAAATTCCGGATTGTGAGTTCTGTCTATACCTTCGTTTCTGAAGTTCTTTGCAAATTCGTATACACCATCAAAGCCACCTACAATGAGCCTTTTCAGATATAGTTCATTTGCAATTCTGAGGTAAAGAGGCATGTCAAGTGCATTGTGATGTGTTTTAAAAGGTCTTGCCGCTGCACCACCATGAATTGCTTGTAAAATTGGGGTTTCAACTTCTAGATATCCCCTTTCGTTAAATAGGTTTCTTAGACTTTGAATTAGTTTACTTCTTTTAAGAAAAATATCTTTTTTCTCAGGGTTAACAATTAAATCTACATAGCGCATTCTGTAACGTGCTTCTGGGTCGGTAAATGCGTCATATATAATGCCATCTTTTTCCTTGGGAAGTGGAAGTGGATTTAAGCATTTTGACAATAGAGTTAGTGAACTTACATGAACAGAAATTTCACCAGTTTTGGTAAAGAAAACATAACCTTTAACTCCAATTATATCGCCTATATCGAGAAGTTTTTTGAATACATTATTGTATAAGGTTTTATCCTCATTAGGACAAATCTCATCTCTATTGACATAAATCTGGATTTTCGCACTGCTATCTTGAAGAACGGCGAAAGCGGCCTTACCCATGATACGGCGGGCCATTAAACGACCAGCAATAACTACTTCTTTAAAATTATCAGGGTTATTCTCAAAGTTCGTAAGAATTTCTTGAGCAAAAGTATTTACTGGAAAAAGTTCTGCAGGAAAAGGGTTTATACCTATAGCTTTTAATTCAGAAAGTGATTCTCTCCTCAGTCTTTGTTGTTCGTTTATACTTGGTTCCATGCAATATGATTTGCAAATTTAGCCAATTTTTATACTATAAATTGTTTGTGGAAGAATTATCTGTTTTAGATTCAGAGGATTGTTTTGAGAGAATTATTGACGGTGAAGGAAGGGTAAACCATTTTTGGGCTATAATCATTATTGCTACGCCAACTGTTATACAAGCATCAGCAAAGTTCCAAATTGGTGCGAAAAATACAAAATGTTCACCGCCAATAAACGGAATCCAATCCGCAGGAACACCTTCATAAATAGGGGCATAAAACATATCTACTACGTGGCCCTCGAACCAAGTAGCGACATATCCATTAATATCATCAAAAACAACACCATAAAAGATAGAATCAATAATATTTCCAATAGCACCTGCAAGTACCAAAGCCAAAGATATAATTAGTCCTTTATGATAGTTGCCTTTAATAATTGAAACCAAATAAACTATTCCAAAGGCTGAAACCAGTATTCGGAAGAAAGTGAGGATTAGTTTCCCTACTTTACCGCCTCCAAAAAGTTTCATTCCAAAGGCCATGCCTTCGTTTTCAATAAAGTATAACTTAAACCAATTCTCAAATAAAGTAAAAGACTCTCCGTAAATGAAGTGAGTCTTTATATAAATTTTAATAATTTGATCGATTAATACTGCACCAATTAATACAGTAAAAGCCAATATCCAACGGTTTCTACTAGTTTTTAGAGATTCCAAAATTAACGCTTAATTTTAGCTTCTACAGTTTGGGTAGTGTGTGGAACCAGTATTAATCTTTCTTTGGGAATAAGCTTTCCAGTGGTTTTGCATACACCATAGGTCTTATTTGAAATTCTTACCAAAGCAGCCTCTAAACTTTTGATAAATTTTAATTGGTGTGCAGCCAACTGATTTAAACTTTCTTTCTCTAAGGTCTCCGCACCATCATCTAAAGTAAGGTAATTATTATTTGAAGAATCTGCACCACTTCCATCACCATCTTTTAATTGACCCTGTAAAGTTCTAAACTCAGATTTTGCCGAGTCCAATTT
>Ga0222714_10000272_pt1 | contig 61715 bp, 69 predicted proteins | sample C33_3DmetaG_FD_165048 | JGI IMG/M metagenome (GOLD analysis project Ga0222714, IMG submission 165048) | Estuarine water microbial communities from San Francisco Bay, California, United States - C33_3D | ecosystem: Environmental > Aquatic > Marine > Unclassified | place: USA: California... | reverse complement strand
ATCTAATGGACCTGTCATTACTCTACCACCATCAGTTCTTAGATATTGTAAATGATCGTCAGCACCTAAATTATTAAGTTGACTATGGTCATTTATATTTAATTGTGATACCGCACTTGTTGCAAAACCAATACGGGGTCTTTCATCTAATATACTTGATATCGTTGTTGTACCACCAGATGTTGTTGATACAATTGATGCTAATCTAATAAATGTATTTACTGCAAAACTAGGTGGTGGGGGCAAAGGGGATAATTCAGCATCTGTTTGATTAGTATGAATACTATCTGCATATATTAATAGGTATAAATTATCCCCATCTATAGTTTCAATACCCATTAATAAATCTTTCTTATAATACCCATCAGTAACACCAGTTAATGAATTCAATCCTGTATCATATAAACCATCAATAACACTAGGTGTTGATGCGGTTAATCTCATATAAAAGAAAGGTTCTGCAACATCTCTATAATATCTATCGAATGTTATTCCAGTTGTTGCGGCTAATTCTAATTCACTTGTAGAATAAAAATAAGTACAATTGGTGATGTCCAATTGAAGTGGGTTTGATGTATTTTCTGTTATAAAACCACCTGATGAAACAACAGCACCAATAGCCTCTCTAAACATAGTATCTTGGTAGTTACTCATATGGTGAGCGTTCAGTCTAGAATTTTCAATATATAATATGGAATCTGAATCTGTTATTACTCTACCAAGTATTATGTTAGTTCTATTTGAAGGAAGTACTGCGGAGGTTTGAAATACCCCATATCTATCATAATAAACATATAAATCACTATTAGCTGCTATAACATAATCCCCTCCTGTTATATTTAGTTCAGTAATTGCATGAGTTGTGGGTGACACCGACAACATTGTAAAACCAACAGTGTCTGAAATTGTTATAGTTCTACCACTTGTCCCTGTTCCAAAAGGATATGTTTTACTTATATTACCACCTTGTGTTCTACCCATAGGGTGTAGATATGCCGCCATTTCACCAATATCTACTAATGGGTCAGTTGCGTTTTTAGCATAATTTACTTCACCTCTAACATTTATATCACTAGAAAAATAAGCGGAAACACCGGTTAACGTAGTGGTCTCAATACCACCATTAATGGTTAACCCTGTCATAGTATTTATTGTTGCAGAAAAATTAGAACCATCATTTTGTCCTATGGTAAAGGTGTTTGCATCGTTATATGTAAATCCTGTAACAAAAGTATTTGTGTCAGGAGGTATTGTAACATCTACTTTAATTAAATCACCAATAGTACTAATTGTAGTGTTAGTCCCACCTGTTAATGTTCTAAAATATAAATCATTTCCTGATTTACCACTAAATACCTCTTCTCCGCCACCCACATTGATTGCTCCTTGTACGTAACCTGTTTGTGCTGAAAACACACCCCAATAAGATCCCGACCACTGCCAAGTCTTTTCATTATAAGTGTAAGTTTGACCTACTATTGGACTATTTGGAAAATTAATTGCCATACTAATATATAATTATCTTTTTTTTAAAAATCTTCCACCCATGTTATTCCAGCACTAAACCCTGGATTAGTACCCGTTGCCTTAAAAGTGACAATATCATTTGGTGCTATTTCATATATAAATTTATCGGGTGGACTAAAATTAGTTGAGTCTGATGACGCTAAAGACAAATTAAGTATTGTTTCACCATTTGTTACAGTAGAATCTGTAATACTAGTCTCAACAACTGAATCAGTATTAACATCTACCCAAGTTAAGACAGAACCAAATGTTGGATTTTTTATTATTGATAAAGAAACTGGGTCACCAGATCCACCAACAGCTCTAGAGGAAGCATTAATTAACTGAATATAAATTCTAACTTTATTATTCTTACCTTTAAATGTTGATTTGTTTCTTATACTAAATGTGTGTTCACTAGTCGCTGGATTTTTAGCATTACTAAATGCCCTAATTGGTCCAGTTAATTCTCTTTTACCCTCAACAAATCCAGAGATACTTGCGCATTGTAATACTACATTACTAGTATTGGTGGTATTTTCTGTTATAACTTTTATTGGTAACGTTGGGTTAAAAACACTAGGTACTACATAGTTATTTGCGTATTTATCTAAATGTACTGGTACAAATTCACCACTTTCACTTCTTTCTATTGAATAAACTATATTACCAAATCCTAAGTATTGGAATTTTATTTCAAAGACATTTCCTTTTGTTGGGTCTAATAATTGTGCAGAAGGATTACTATTAGATAAACTACCATCCATTACATCGTCAGACCAACTAGATTGTGGTGTAAAAAAGTCAACACTATTCTGTCTTCTTAAAACCCCAAAAGTATTTCCACTATAACCAAAAGCAAAACCATCCTCATCATCTAATGGACCAATCCATTGAGTATTTCCTGTAACGCCACTAGTGAATACTCCTGTAAATCTAGCCAATGAACCTTGTCCTGGATTATATTTAAGCGGTCTAATTGTGGATATTTCTGCACTAGAACTAGACGCAGCACCTGTTTCAACAACTATCATAGAATTTGATGAGGATACGGATCCACTACCCGTGCTTCCCGTATTTATTAAAGACTGATTGATACCATATACAAATGATGTTTGTATTTGTGGTGTCATCTCTGACATTCTTATTTCACCAAATGCGGTTTTAGGGTCGTGTATATGTACAAAGATATGACCTTCATTATCTACAGGTGAGTTAGAAAATCTATTGTTAAATTTTTGACCAGCAATAATAGACTTTACTATTGTTGCGTCTGAATCTTCTCCTATTGGTTGGTTGAGTGGTGCACTTAAAGCTATTGGCGCGTAAGAATACATAGTTCTTATTCTAAAATAAGTTCTACTACCATCTACACCTGTAAATTTAGGTCTAACATATCTAGTGCCTTTCCATGCACCATGTACTTCATTTATACCAGCAGCTATTGTAAACTCTTGTGTTGGGTAAGAAGACCAATTAGTACCATTTTGTGAAAACTCAAAGGTTAATGTTCCTGATTCATCTGTTTGTAGATTAACTCCTACATAGTTAAAATCGTTTTGTTCTCCCGCGCCCACAAAAACATTTCCAGTCCATAAACTTCCTGTTGTTGCAGTATAGGAGTTAACACCAATTTGTGATGTCAATGATTGTATATTTGGTATGTAACTCATATCTTATTATTTTTTATATTATCCACCAGTTATTATTTCTTGCCACTATATAAGTTGATTGGTAATTATTTACCATATCAATACTACTATTACCATCAATTAATCCAACTGAAGTAATTAGTCTTATTCTATTAAATGACGCGTTACCACCCTCATCTTTTATCATAATGTTAACCCCATCAATTCCCGTTGGATCGGGTAAGGTTAAATCTACATCACCAATATAATTAACACCATAGTAAGTGTAATTAGTTGTTAAAGTGGCTGCAGATGTTGTGATTCCTGTTGTTATAAAAGTACCTGTAAACCCACTTGGCCCTTGTGGCCCAACAGGTCCTTGTGGGCCAATTGGTCCTTCTGGACCAGGTTGTATTAATGGTTGTACCCATTGTGAACTATCACCATCATCAATGTATACAAACTCAGAACCAATACTAGTATTAAACCATCTATAACCATTACTTAATGTAAATCCTGTTGGTGATGTTTCAGATATAAAATATTTTAATCCATTAACATCGATTACAATTTGATTGGTAGATGGATTTGTTAATGTAACATCATTAGTCCCACTTAAACTAAGTACATCAAAACCATCATTTCTTGTTAATGTTGCTTCATTAGAAGCAAATGTAGTTCCTGTGACAAAAGTATTTGTGTCTGGTGTAATGCCACTTACTGGTCGATATTCTACCTCACCTGTAATGTTATTTCTAATTAAAATATCTGTACCACTATTATTTAATGTTGGTATAAATGAAAGAGTTAATCCGCTAGATACTGTTACAACACCATCTACTATGGTGTCATCCATAACCCTATTGGTGTAACCTTGATTACCTATAAGAATTTCATCGTTTGAGTATACACCTATTAATTGTACATTTGTTCCTCCGGTACTTGTTCCTTGTAGAAAATAATCATTGTCCCTTAAACCTATTGTTCCATTGTAAACATCTAATGAACTATTAATAGATGTTAAACCACTTATGTTTGTTGTCCCTGTAACTAATAAATCTCCATTTATTGTTAGTCCTGACATTGTATCTATATTAACACCAAAGTCAACACCATCATTTCTACTAATTGTTAGGTTATTTGAGTTATCATAAGTAAATCCTGTAACAAAAGTATTTATACCAGAAGGTATAGTTACGTCTATAACAATTTCATTAGTAGATGGATTATTTAATGTTACATTAGTACCACCACTTAATTTTAATACGTCAAAACCATCATTTCTCGATAAAATCGCTTGATTAGAACTAAATGTTGTACCAGTAACATATGTATTTGTACCACCACTTGTACCTGTGATTAAATCCCAAGTTGATAGGCCATCTATGTTTTTATAATAATCCGCATTTGAAACGTCAATATATAAGGACCCAAGTTTTGCTTGATGTGTTGGTGTTCCTTGTCCACTTTGTAATTGGGTTAGCCCCAATGTATGTTTAGATAGATTATTTGACATTTTTTTAATTTACTATATATAAATAGTTCTTAGATGAAATTTTCCAAGACAGTGATTTAATAATCACCATATTTTATATAATAGGCAGGATATTGGTATAATGGAAAGTCTGGTGGATATTTTGGGTTATTTAACTCGCCAACTAAAACCAACTCATCAGGATCATAATCACCAGTTAAACACACAACTCTATTTGGTTCATTATATAAAGTCTGCCCCTTTTCTAAAAATATTTTTTCCATTTTTAATTTATAAATATTGCAACATACTCACTAGTACCTCCACTAGTAGAGCTAAAAGCAAAATTATCACCATCATAACTATATCCAAGAATTTGGCCTCCTAGTGGTTCATTAGGTGTTTCATAAACAAAAATTAAAGAATCGTATATTACATCTTGTATCATATGTATAAAATTGGCTTTACGATTAACCCAGATGCTGATAGGGTAGTTGCACTATATCTTATATAGTTGTTTATTGTGTTTGCGGAATATGACCATGAGTTCCAACTTAATCCATTATTTGATGAATATTCCCAAACACCATTAGTAGACCCGCTAACTGAGTCGGTTAATAATAAATTATTTGAGCTATCATATATATCTATATTTAAGTTTGGTATTTCGTTATTAAATAATGAATTTTGTCTCCAAGAAAAAATGTTTGATGATAAATTAGTATTTCCAATAGATGGGTCATAAAAAGTTGTAGGTGATGGTATATCGTTACCTTGATAAGACAACACAATTCCTTTAACTTTACATGGTATTGAATATAATCCTGCGGTTCTAAACGTTAATTTAAATTGTATTGAAGTTGAGCTGCCTGAAATTTCACCATTGTCAGGTAATAAAATCCATGTACCAATATCCGTAGTAATACCACTAGTTCTGTAATATACATCACAATTTTCTCTTGATATTGCAAATCTTTTATCTTTATTAAAATAACTCTCTGTGTTTAAGTAAATCCTATTGTATGAAGTAGCAGATAATGTAAATAATTCAGGTGTAATAATGCAAGAATTTGTTATTGTGTGAAAATCTTTATCAGCCTCAATTGGGAGTGAGTAAATAACGTTGTCATCTGATGTAACGTCTCTTACTAAAAATAACAAACCATTTTCATTATAATGAGAGTAAAGTAATGATGTCGAGAAATTTGTAGTTAAATTATCAAATTTACTTACCAAATAAGTACTTTGCTCAATTTGGTCGTTAATATGTACAGGCCTTTCAAATTGTCCTCCAACTGAATAGGAAGTTAAATAGTTTCTAATTGTTCCTTGTATATGAGAAACATAAAATTTATTAACATTTCTCAAATATTGAGATTGAATTAACTGCGAGCTTAATGGATAAGTTGTTGATGTTCCAGGTGGGTTTTCTACCATTGCATCAACAATAAAAGTAGTTGATCCATTAGTAATTCCTGAAATAGGAACTCTACTTATTCTTGTATAATTTGTAATATAAAAATTTCCATTAAAATCTGTTGTCATAGGTATGTACCCACCTGTATTTGTTCCTCCATTAGCTTGTGTTCCTGTTGTGAATAAAAAAGGTGAATTACTTCTTCCTGCGGTTAATGTTAATGGAGCTCTAATATTAAATTTTTGTATTGATGAATTTGAGCTTGGTAAACTTAATGTATATAAATCTTGGTCTGTAAGTGATGTTTTATCCATTAAAATTAGACCAAATGGGGAGAAAGTGGCTGACGTGGTTGCACTATCTAGAATTCTATAACAAGCCCTTAAGTTGTCTATTGTAGTTCCAGCTGGAATAGTAGTTGGTGAAATCTTAAACAATTCATATCTTAAACCTTTAGCTAGCGCAATTCCTCTAACACTAATGGTCCCTCCACCATAATTAGCATAAATAAGTCTAAAATCCTCTATCACATATTGCGTAGAACCAGTAATATTTAAATTGGATGGATTGCCATCTGTTGCAAATTCCTGACTTATAGTGATACCCGTATTACTATCTACAGAAGAAACTTGATACCATATAGTTATATTATCAGAATTAGTTGATTCAAACCCAATTCTATTTCCAACACATACACCATCGTCTAACCAAGTTGTTCCTGATCCAGTTACTATATTACCAATAACAGTTACAGTGCCTCCTGTGTGTTTTTCCATAGATGGTGTTATACTGTAGGCGTTATGAGTACTATTAGGTGTATAATTAATTGAAATGCTACCTATTTCAGAAAATTCATTAGTTGATTTTTTATGGGAAGCTAAAAAAACTCTTTTAGGTATTGCTCCCTGAGTCCCACCCCCAGCATAAAAAAGCCAAGTAGTATCATCGTTGTATTTCAAACTACCTAAAGAGTTTAAAACATAACTATAACTATAGGGAGCATTTTTAACCACCTCGTACCCTCTGATAAATTTTGGCTCTAATGGTGAAACGTATACCTCTCCATTTTCGTCTGTGTTTTTAGACATCAAATGACCTAAATTAAGTTTTGTTGGATCATATCCTGATGGGTACTCCGTTGTTGTTGTATTAAAATTATATAAGAGATAATTATTTGCCATTTACAATGAATTTAATCCCACTCTTAATTTTATTCCTGACGGAATGAAATCTGCAACATACCTAATATAATTTCCAACAGCATCTGCAGATGAATTCCATGTCAACCATGTTGCACCATTATTAGTTGAATACTCCCAAGTTCCTGAACTAGAATTTGTAATAGTGTCATAAAAAACAATATTGTTATTTGTCGCATTGTATAATCTAATCTTCAAATTAGGTATGTTTCCATTCCATAAAGATTCTTGTCTCCATGCAAAAATTCTATTATTTAAATTAGAATTTGAAACTGAAGGTGAGTAATGTGAATCTGTCCTGTCATCTTCATAAACTAAAGTAAATCCATATACTCTATTAGGCAAGCAAGTGTTACCAGCTATCTTATATGAGAACCTGAATTGTATTGTGATAGAATTTAACGCCCCCTCACATATAATATCGTTATTTAAGTTTTGAACATTAGTAAATTCATTCCATTCGCCTGAATTATCATCAATACCTGATGTTCTATAATGAATAATTAAAGGTTCTGGAGGTACTGAAAAGGCACCTGATCCATATTCTTTTAATTGATTTACAAATAACCCTGTAATACCAATTGTGTTTGGTAAAACATACTTTTGTGTAATAAACGCATCATTACTATAATCAACATATTGAGCATCACATCCTAACGGAATTGCGTATAAATTATTTTGAATTGTAGCTAGTGGTCTAGATAAATGTAAAACCCCATTCTCAACAGACCCAAAAAAGCCTGTACCCAAAGTGTCGGGATACCTAGGTGCATTTACATTTGCCGTGTTTCCTTGTAACTGATTACCATTCATTAAAAATGTTAAATCATAAGAATTATTATATGCCAATTCATCATAGGTATCTCGTCCATAAAAAGTACTAGCTAAAGTGGGTTGTTGTAAATCTATTTCATATTTTGTAATATAACTTTTTGCTGTTGTTGATGAGTTTAAAACAATCAATTTATCAATTGTTGGCATATAGTAAACACGACCAACATTACCCGCAGAATTATATGTGGTTGTAGAACCAGGTGGTACTTCTGACATATAAGTATATATAGGTGCTGCTTCATTTTCTAAATCACTTAATGGTGTTTGAACAATACCTGAATTATCCAAGAATATAGAAGTAACACCAGATGCAGAACCGCTTTGCATAGTGCCTATGGTAAATTTACCTGAGGCAAACCCTGCAATAGCTGCCCCACTAGGTGATATAATTCCAGTGCTTGTAACTAATAACTGACTCGGTGTTGAATATCTTATCCTACCATTTGTGTTTAGGCCAAGCTGTGTTACATAAGAATCTCTAATATTGAATCTAGATATTCTTCCAGCGTTACTAATTACAAATAAATTTTGTGTTCCATCATTTAATTTTTCCCTTATCCTAGTGTCTTTAGCAGTGTTATTATTCACATTACCAGATGAAAAATTACCATTAATATATGCACCATCTTGTAAATCGTACAAACCTTTAGATAACGCCATAAAATTAAAAGAAACTAAAGGTATTGACGTTGGTATTTGTGTAAAATCATCCTTATCTATACCTTGAATTAAAACAGTTCCAGTTGAGGCTCTTTGGGATGATATTGTTAACATTCTTATTACATAAGGTGTTCCTGCGGAAAAAGTCCCGGCTGAAGAATCCAAAGAAATAACTTGACTAACATAATCGGGGGTTGTTAAAAAATTAACATTTCTTGTTCCGCCTGTTGTCTCAACTGCAACAATACCACTATCAACTGTTAAATTTGAACTTAATGCATATAAGGTATCTCCAGATGGACTTAAAGCAAATCCATTTGTAGAATATGAAGAGGAGTTGACTGTATAAACAATATTTGGTGTAAAATTTTGGTCACAAATCAAAGTGCTAATATCTCTTTTAGTTGTTAATTGGCCACCACCATTACAATATATTATATTTTCTAAAGAATCTTTTTTAATATTAAAGATAGCACTAGCTGAAGCACTTGAAACAATAGCATCTCCGGTAGAAGATATCCTTGTTAAATAAGTGTTAATGTTACCACTACCCTTCCAGTTACCAAAATTGCCACCAACAATAATATCATTAGATATTGAGTTGTATACTATAGAATATACTGTGGTATTGAAGGCATTGGAAGTGCCTGCAGCCCCAACTACAAATGTAGAATCTAAACCACCAGTTTTAAGTATCTTAGCTATATATCTTGAGTTATTAGTGGTTGCTCCTACTTGAGTGAAGTTACCCCCAATGTATACATCATCGTTATTATCTACCGCAATTGTATAAACGCTTGTATTAGGGCTATTTGTTGTTACATATGTGGTATCACGAGTACCATTGGTTAATATCTTGGCTAAATATGGAGAGGAAGCACCTTTATATGTTGTAAATGATCCACAACACCATAGAGCCCCAGTCGAATCAAATTGAATATCAAATAAACCACCTGTATTAAATGCTGTTGTGTTATCAAATGATACATCTTTTGTTCCATCTGAATTTAATTTAATTATCCTGTTTGCAGTAACTCCATCATAGGTTGTAAAATCACCACCAACATAAATTCCTCCAGAAGAATCAATTCTTATCGTTCTAACATTACCATTAAATCCTGATCCCGCATTAAAGGTACCATCAACTGTACCATCAGAATTTAATTTAATTATTCTATTTGATGTTACACTATTATATGAAGTAAATGCACCACCAATATAAATTCCTCCAGAAGAATCAACCTCAACACAGTATACTGCCGCATTAACTAATGTTGGTATAGAATTCATTAATGGGTAATCACTTATTCTATACCATGTTGAAATGGATCCTGGGTCAGAAGAGCCAAAACCAATTTTAGCACCAATAGGGATTCTATTTCCAATCCAATCAGTACTAGTTCCTGTAACAGAGGTTCCGTTAACCATAACCGTACCACCAGTATAATAACTTAAATTAGCTTTAATTCCTTGATGCTGTCTACTTGTAGCATCAACTCCTATACAAGAAATGGACCCAACATAATTGTAATTAAAATTTGATTTATTAAACTCATACATTGCAATATCATTAGTTGATACTGTGGTGCTAAATCCTTTAAGAACAAATACCCATTGTGTGTCGCCAGAATATGTAATTGCGTCAATATCACCCCAATTTGATAAACCAGTATCTTGAGTAATATCTCTAAAAGCAGTTTGATTGGGTCCTATATAATAATCGTAAGTAGATGCACCACTAAATTGATAAATAGAAGGACCCAAAATAGTTTTTGTTGAGTCATAATTACTATATGAAACTATATCTGCTGTTGATGAATTAAATTCTATAAAATTTTTTGCCATAATATATTAATTTTTTATAACATTTAATGTTAAATTTATATTTGTTACCCCAGTAACTCCAATTACATCAAAAGTAAATACATCATTAGCCAAAAAGGTAGTTGTCCATCCAGATAAAACATTATCAGAGTTAACTATTTGATTTGACAAATAAGCATAATTTCCATTTGTTATACTGTCTAAACTTGTTGGGGGAAAATTGGCTAAAGAATCCTTCCAAATATCTATAACTATTGACCCTGAAGTATCTGTCATAATTGTCCAATCAGATATAGTACCAGGGTATGGTATTTTCACATAACCTTTTTGACCTGTTGTTATATCACTAGAACCATTACTTAGATTAATCCCAAACGAACCTAAATTACAAGATGATAAAACATCGACATTTGAGGTACAATTTTGACCAATTATATCGTAGTGAGATTCCCAATATAAATCTTCAGAGGTTAACCCACTAATATAAATATCAATAGTGTTACCTGTTTTTGGTATATAATCTATTTGGGTTGGTAAAAATCCTAGACTATAATCATCAAAATCTTGAGTTATAATAGAAATAACTGGTGTGTCGCCTGTTGTTACAACACCTAAAGTTCTTTCCCAAAAACCATATTTAGATGTACCACTATAAGATGTAATATAAGATTTAACAATATATGATCCATTAGTAAACCCTGTTATATTATCAATAAATTTATATTCTAAATTATTTGTTGTTGCCGAAGTTGATTGGCAAGTTGAGTTAACTGTTGCCCATTCAACACCAGTACTAGTACTAACTAATATTTGCCCTGGGGTCCCATATACATTATTTTTATCAAAAATATACTGAGTATATAAATTACCACTAATGGTTAATCCTGTCATTATGGATATATTAGCGGTATAATTTGATCCATCGTTTTGTGATATAGTTAATGTGTTTGAGTCATCATACGTAAACCCAGTAACATATGTGTTTAAACCGCCAGCTAAACTAGATAAATTAACACTAAATGGTGTAAATCCATTAACACCCACATAGTCTATTGATGTTGTGCCGCTATTATATGTACCACCAGTAACATATCTATTATTCGAATTAAAGTATCCTAAATCAATTAAAGATCTATCAGTGTAGTAAGGTGAGTAGTCTGAACCATATGTTAAACCACCAAACGCGGTTTTATTTGATGATAATGTCGCAAAATCTGTGTTGTTTACAGTAAACACAGTACTATTACCACTACCATCCCATCTCATCTGAACTGATGTTCCACTAGTAGTGAACTCAATAGATGATATCTCACTTACACCTGTAGAGTAAATTTGCCTTGTAGAACTATTACCCATTTCGATATCTCCATTAACTGTTAAACCTGTGACAATATTAATAGAAGTACTAATATCTACACCATCATTTCTTGTTAAAGTAAATGTGTTGTTATCATTGTATGTGAACCCTGTTACAAAAGTGTTCGTATCAGGAGGTATGGTAACACCAATAACTATTTCATTTGTGGATGGGTTAGTTAGTGTTACATTTGTCCCACCACTTATCTTTAGTACGTCAAATCCATCATTTCTAGATAATATTACCTGGTTAGCACTAAATGTTGCACCAGTAACGTATGTATCTGTAAATCCAGTTAAGAAACCACATACATCAAAGGTAGTTCCGCTATTGGTTGTAAATGTAACACAACCTGTTGTTGGGTTATATGTCCCACCAGTAACATTGATATCATTATCCGCAAATAGTGCAGCCGAGTTTGTTACAGTGAATGTCCCGCCAGTGGTATTTAAAAATGTTAACTCAGATGTTGAGACATTTGCGTTTCCACTATAAACAAACACATTTGCCGTTGTAATACCACTTAAATTTGAGCCGTCACCATAATAAGTGCCACCACTAAATATATTTGCAGAAATGGTACCAGTAGTACCAATATCAAAAGTAGCCGCACTTAATACAGACTCTAAATTTATTGTATCTATTATTGCATCAAAATTACTACCATCATTTTGTGAGATGGTGAATGTGTTTGCACTATAGCTAAAGTCATTTATAAATGTATCTGTAAGACCAGTAATATTAAATGGTGTAAAACCAGAATTACCATCAATTTGTACTGAAACTACGTTACTACTTGGTGATGGGTATTGTGATACCGTACCACCAGTACTATAAATGTCGTTAGCACTAACATATGATGTTAAGTATTCGTAATTTATAAGTTCCTTTGTGTTTAGCCCAGTAACTGGTCCCTGATAAGTGGATAACCCAAATAAATTTGTATTACCAGTCACCAATAGATTACCATTAATTGTTAGTCCAGTTACTTCATTTATTGTTGCGTTAAAAATTGATGGACTACTTGTTAATATTGTGAATGTATTTGAATTATCATAAGTAAATCCTGTAACATATGGATTACCACCACCTCCTGTATTAAAAATTGACCAATCGGTTATTGTCCCATTCCAAGGACTAGGGTTTAGTTTATAATATTGAGCTCCCCCATTTATTCCAACAACCATTCCTGCTCGTCTTCTTAAATTTGGTATTGCATTTAAGTCTAATAGTGTGTCAACATTTCTAAACCCATCAATACCATATAAAGGATCTATAACTGGATATTGATCCGTTGGTTCTGTTGGGGATATAAACCCTAAGACTTCGACTCCTCCTGAAAACTTAAAACTCATAATAATTTATTTATTTAAATACACATCCAACAGTCAGTATTACCAAAGAAACTATAGAATGTTCTATATATGTTATATGTTATTGCAAACCCATTTGTATCTAAAATAACTACAGTACCAATATTATTAATTGGTATATTTGTACCAGAACAACCAGTATTACTATCTCTAAATTCAGATGGTTGAGGTAATGTTATTGGAATTAAAATATATCCATAAGCTTCACCAGTACTAAATGACACATATGAATTTGTTGGGTTATTTGTTGTTATAAATGTAAATGTTGACACATCACCACTAGTTATTGTTGACCCAATAAATTTACCATAATAAATTCCAGATGGCGCTGGTAATAAACTAGTCGTTGGTGTTGGCGTAGGTGTTGGCGTCTTACATGGTGAAGATGTTGGTGTTGGTGTAGGTGTTCTCGTTGGAGACGCAGTAGGTGCTGGTGTTGACGTAGGTGTAGGCGTAGGTGTTTTTGTTGGACAAGGGTCACTTGTTGGTGTAACTGTAGGTGTTACAGTTGGTGTTGGTGTTGGTGTCCTTGTTGGTGTAACTGTAGGTGTAGGTGTAGGTGTAGGTCTAGGTACGTTTAATATATTTGGACAGTCGTCACCAACAACTAAAATTGTGTATGTTCCATAAACTTCTTGTGGTGGAACTAGTAGTCCTGGTTGAAATGTGAATGGTAGTGTTACAACCCCAAGATTTATTACGTCTAATGAGATATCTGGTTTAAAAAGCACATTAGCCTGCTCACCATCAAAATTAATACTATTTATTGTTATTATTTGACTCACTTAGTAGTTTATCAATAAATACCATAAAACACATTTAATTTTTACATTAAATAATTATTTATTTCTACTATAATAAAATCTTTAACTTCAATTTCACTTAAATTATTTGGTATTATTAAACGAATTTTATCTTGTAAAATTATTGTATTATCATCATATTTAAATAGGATAGTATAGGTTTTATCACAACATCTTGAGATGTCATAGTAATTCTCATCATTTTGATTTGTACTATTAAAAATTGTAGTTGTAACAGGGGTACCAATGCCTAAAATTTTTATAGTATCTTCGATTAAAATTTTCATATAAACATAGTTGTTGTTGTGGTAACAATTGTTGTAGACGTATCAGTTATTTGATATGTAAAATCATTTGGTGCACAAAATACTGTTTTACAATTAGGACAAAATGGATTAAAGAAACCAAATTTATCTTTTAATACATTAAAATTATGTCTTACCTCTGTAGCATCTAATGGCTCAACATATAATCTAAATTGTGAAATACCACCATCAAAAGTGCCCCCAAACTCTTGTTCTAATAAAATGTCTGTCTTTAGTCCAGATAAATATGAATTATTTAATGCTGATGTTGGAAATGACTCTGGGTCCTGAATATAGTCTCCGGTTAAATTATCGCAAGAAGAAGGTATTAAATTTTCATGTAACCCTTGTGTTCCTCCGCCCCAAGAAACGTTAAATGGTACACCAACTTGTTTTTCTTTATCTGTATTTAATCCTCTAGGTATTATTTCCTCAAAATCATTAATAGTGTAAATTAAAACACCATTAACATAAATTTTTAATTTACCTTTTCTATATTTAGAATCATCTAACCATTTTTCATTTAAATTTACTATATCAACAGTTTTAGCAACTGAACTGTTGTTTGTGTATGGTGGTGCGATTAAAGATGTTGTATTGTTTGCTAAAGATTCTAAATATTCAGTTTTTGTTATATCTCCTAGGCCTCCATACCACCATAAGTCACAGTTGTCCAAGTTAGTATTTCTTTCCCAAACAACATCTAGTAAAAACCAATGTTCATAATCTAAAAAAGCTGGATTTTCTTTTTCACAATAAGGATATATTGGGTCTGTACACCACTCTTGTATTGTATATCCAGTAACATAAGTTTGCCCTGTAACACAAGTTCCAGTTGTCTCACACCCACCTGTAAATCTTAAAACCTTAATCCCAATACTAGGATTTTTTGGGTCACCACATAGTTTAAAAGAGATATTGTTTGACATCGAATCAAATAATGGGTCTTTTTCACACGTATCCTCTATTGATTTATATCCTAGTGTTACACAATCATCACAAGTAGAACATGTATTACAAGTAGAACATGTTGGTGTACAAATTGGTGTTTGTTGTGTATTACAAGTTGGTGTCTGACTAGGTATTGGTGTTGGGGTTGGGGTTACTAAAATAATTTCATCGCAATTATGCGTTTTACATTCCCATCCACAGCTAGTACATTTTGAGTCATAGCATCCACAACCACAAGTAGTCGCGCTAACAACATTTCCTCCACAACTATTACAACCATAATTCACGTGTGGATCATGTAAACCATTTATAGATCTTGGTGGATAAAGATATATACATCTACTATTTGTTATATTATCATTACAACAAGCGCAAGTTTCTAAACACTCAGCTAATGGAGTTGTTACTCTAGTGTAGGCGCTAAAACATTCTGGTGTCCCATCCGCATAATGGTAAAACTTATTTTCAGCTCTAGCTCCTAAATAAAAAAACGTATTTTTATTATTTGGGTATATTTGATTTAAAGTAGTTTCATTTGGTCCTGGCGTGTATTCATCATATAGTCTAGGTCTTAAAACCATCTCAACACTCCAACCTTTATTAACTCTTTCTGGGAATATATCATAATCATAACCAAATAATTTATAAAACCCTTGGTAAAACCCCCCATACAAATCATGGTATCTACCAAAGTTTACATCTTCTTTACTGACAACTTCATATAAAGTATTTTTATTAAAAGCTTCGAATCTTTCATACGATCCGGTATAACCAGTTACTTGAAATAACTTTAGTCTTCTATCAAAATATTTTCTACTAAATTTAACTGATGGTTCAAAAATACCATTTGTGAAATAAATTGTCTGATTACTAATGTTATCAACTAAACCATTGTCAATTCCAGTAAAACCAATGTCACATGATGATGTCGCAGAAAAACAATTAAAATTATCGTTATTTGGGTCGTAGTAGTTTTGTGAGACTAAAATATTGTTAGGATTAAAATCTTTATAATATAGGTTAATATTCTGACATATATCAGTATCGTTTAAGTCAAAATAAAAAGGTAATTTGTTACCGTATGTTTGCGCTATAATATATGGTGAAAAAACAACCTCTTCATTATAATCTCGTTCATCTGATGCTAAGGACATATCCATTCCATCATAGATAATATTAAGACCATACTTTTTATAGTTATATTGATTAATATTTTGGTAAGCCATAATTATTTATTAATAAATACCACAAATCAAAGTATTTATATTAAAAAGTTTGTATGATTAATTTTGAAACTGAATATTTTAGTAGTCCTTACTATTTTTTCTTAAAAAAAAGAAATAATGGTGACATATCACTATATTACTCATCTTCTATTGGGACAATAAATGAGGCTAGAAAAAGTGATACGAAACTTGATTTACCAAAAAATGCTGAAAATGATGTAAAAAATATGATTAGAAATTTACTTAAGGATAGAACAAAATCTAAGAGTAAGCTAACAACTATTATTAATAAGTTAAAAAATAAATATAAAAAAAATAAGGATCAAAAAGAAGATGGTGAAATAACTGAGCTTATTGGTGATGATGGTAGTTTTTTAAACTCAGATATCCCAATTTTAGATATGGGACAACATACTCATTGGACTCAAGATATGCGTGCGGCATTAGTTAGACAGGCTGGTGATACTTTTCCATTTAAAGCTAGAATTTACTATGGTGAATCAGATGAAGATAAAAAAGTATTAGACGAAGAAGATTTTTCTGACGCTTATGGTTATGATGAGATTTTTGATGACAACATTAAAACATTTAAAGATTGTTATAAAATTTTTGATGAATTAGAAATCGAAGATCCTTTTGAAAAATATGAACGTTGTATGAGTTTTGGATTTGATCCTAAATTAGATAAGGAGGGTCAACAAAGAATAGTCGAATTAGGTAAAAGAAAAATGGTTGATTTAATAGATGAATTATTGTTAAAAAAGAAAAATAAAGATAATGATGTTCAGAAAGTTAAAGTCGATGATGAAGATAGTGTAATAACAAAAATATTATATAGGAATTTAGACTCTATAAAAAAAATTGCAGAAAAAGAGGATATTGATATAAACAAATTGATAAAATATCTTAAGATAGGTGAATAAAGATTTATATAATAAAATTATTTATTTACCTAAAGAAATTTTAGAGTATCTAGAGGTTTGCTTTAATCATATCCCAAACTCTAACGCTAATATGGAGGGGCATAATAGAAACCAAGAACTAAGGAATACTGGTTATGCTACATACCAGCAATTAGGTAGAATTAAAAATTGGTTTGATGAATATAGTGGAGACGGTAAAGACGCTCCATTTATACTAAATGGTGCTGACTATATGAGGAGTTGGGTTGATAGAACTTTAGATGGATTAAGAAGGGATGACAATACATATAAAGAAATTAAAAAAGAATATAATATAGATCCTATTGATACTGATTTATCTGAAAAGATGGGTTGGTTAGCGGATTTAAATAGACCATCAAAAGAGCATAGTACTTTCACTGATGATATTAAAATAACTGAAAACCTTAAAAGGATAAACCAAATAATGAAAAAACAATTATAATGCCAGCGACAGAAAGATTAGATTTTAGCCAACCTCTAAATGAATTAGGAACTATTGGCGTAGAACAAAGGAATAGATTGATTCCAAAAAATGACTACAAACCAACAAATGAGTATTCCCAAACAAATCCCGATGCAATATCAGATGGTGATGAGTTTGGTAAGGGTACTGGTGTTTTTCTAGATACCGCAAATGGTGGGTCATCGGTTGATATTATTGAGAGGGTAAATGAGATAAAAATAAATGAATACCAAGTAGATAAGCCATACACCACTCCAACTGTTTAATGAATCTTTACAATATACATAGAAATCTTATACTTGAGATAGCATCAATAAATGATATAGTTGATTCGATAAAAAAGAAAAAACGTGTTATTATTTATTATGATGGTGATGAACCTGGAGGAAAAGGACTTAGAATTGTTGAGCCAGTTTGTTATGGATATAGTAAGGCGGGTAACCCAGTTTTAAGGGCTTGGGATTTAGAAGGTGCGTCACATAGGGCGTATCTAGGTGAAAAGCCTCTACCTAGTTGGAGATTATTTAGAGTTGATAAAATTATTACATATAAAGAAACTTTGGAGAATTTTAATGAGGCTAGACCAAATTACAATCCTAATGGAGATAAGAGTATGACTAGGGTTATAATAAACGCAGAATTTAATAATTAATATGAATTCAGAACAAAATTTAATGGCAAAATTAATGATGTCTAAAAAAATAATGGATAAACATGACTCCATTGGTAGAGGTCAAAATGGTAGCCCAAACTTAAATATTGGTGACTCACCACAGGTTAGTAACTTTAACCCATTACCAGCAACGTATAATATTCCAGAAGGACTTATGGAACAAGAAACCACAAAAACATATAACACAGAAGTTCCAACACAAGATAGAATTATAAACTCAAGATTACCTGAAGAAATAAAAAGACTAATGATTGAACATCCAATAGAGAAACCAACAATGGGTGTTAACACTAATGTTGGTATTAGTAATGAGTTAGTCGAAAAGGCATCTAGATTAATGGGAACAAATAAAGAGTCTAATGTTAATACTCAAAATCAAATTGTTAATGAAAATAGAATGAGCCAACAAGTAACATCAAATCAAGATCTTAAGACTATGATTAGAGATATTGTTAGAGATACAGTTAGAGATGTTATTAGAGAGGAACTAATGGAGGCTGGAATGTTAGTCGAATCAACAACTAACTCAAACGATATGATACAATTTAAAGTTGGTAACCACATTTTCTTAGGAAAAGTCACAAAAGTAAAAAAAATTAAATCCTAATAAGAGCCCTCCAAATGGAGGGTTTTTTATTTAATAAAATTGACATAATGTAAAATAACAACTATACTTTATTGATAATTTAAGTAAAATTAAGTATGAGTCAAAAAATTAAAGTATTAGTAATCCCATCAGATGGTTCTGGAGTTGGTAAATACCGGTCAGTCGATCCACACGTTAAACTACAAAATTTATATCCTAACGAATTTCACGTTGATATTAACCCCACAGTAAATGTTGATGATATTAACTTTTGGAAGAATTACCAAATAGTTCATTTTCATAGAAATATTGGTCAAGACTATGAAAAATGCGTAGAATTAATCCATAAGTTAAAGAGTATGGGTATTGTTGTTATTTGTGATATCGATGATTATTGGTTACCAACCAAAGAACACCCAATACACCAAATAATAGTTAAAGAGGAAATTCACAAGAAGATAGTTAATAACTTAAAAATTGTAGATTACGTTACAACAACAACTGAGTTATTTGCAAATGAAATTAAAAAGTTTAACAAAAACGTGGTTATTTTTCCAAACGCAATTGACCCTAACGACCCTCAATTTAATGAAAAAACTGAACCATCTGAAAAAATTAGAGTTGGTTGGCTTGGTGGGTCATCACATTTACATGACTTAAAATTGTTAGATGGTATGGTATCTAAATTATCTCCAATTCAAAATAAGCTACAATATTATATTTGTGGTTTTGATATTCGTGGTAGCGTAACAGAGATAAACCAACAAACAGGGCAAAAAACACAAAGACCTATAAAACCAGAAGAAACTGTTTGGGTTAAATACGAAGAAATTTTTACAAATAATTATAAAATTATCACACCAAAGTATATGGACTATCTAAAGACATTTACTGAAAATGATTATGCAGGTATTATGAATGAAAACTATGTTAGGGTTTGGACTAGACCAGTCACAACTTATGCTAAAAATTATGCTAAGTTTGATATTTCATTGGCACCAATTAAAAACCATATCTTTAATAGAATGAAATCACAATTAAAAGTAATTGAGGCTGGTTTTTATAAAAAGGCATTAATTGCATCTAATATTGGTCCTTATATAATAGATTTAAAACACGCACTAAATGGTGGTAATTTTACTGACGGTAATGCTTTATTAGTTGGTGAAAATAATAATCATAGTGACTGGGCCAAAAACATTAAAAAACTTGTTGACAATCCAAATATGATTACCGATCTTGGAGAAAGATTATATGAAACTGTTAAAGATAGATATGACTTAAATAATGTTACAAGAGATAGAGCTGAATTTTATAAATCAATAGTATAATGGATAGTAAAAAAGGAAGAATAGGGTTTACTGCTGGTAATTTTGACTTACTACACCCTGGATACATATACACATTTGAAACTGCAAAGGAAAATTGTGATTATTTTATGGTTTTTTTACAAAGAGACCCATCTGAAACAAGGTTTACAAAATATAAACCTGTAATTCCTTTATATGAAAGATATAAAACTCTAATGGCAATAAAATATATTGATGAGGTAGTATGTTATGATGATGAAGATGATTTACTTCGTTTAATACAATTTTATAAACCAGATGTTAGAATATTAGGTGATGACTACATTGGTAATAGATTTACAGGTGACCATCTTCCAATTGAGGTTATTTATACAACTAGATCACATGGTTGGTCAACAACTAGAATAAAAGATTTAATTACAATACAGACACTAAAACAAAATCCTAAAATTTATAACGAAGTAAAAAATGATTAATATTCCTATTACAAAAATTTTATTCCTTGACATCGAGACTGTTGGCGGTTGTCCTGATTTTGAGTCATGCCAAAAGTTTAATCCAAATCTAGCAGACCAATTTGATAAATACTTTAATTGGTTTTTAAAAAGGTTTCCAGAAGATGCGACCAATGAACAGATTAATATGACAACAGAAGAACATATGAACTATGTTTTTAAAAAACGTGCCGCATTAGTTCCAGAGTTTGCAAAAGTTATCTGTGTGTCAATGGCTTTTGTTATGGATAATGGTGAGATTAAAAAACAAACATTCTCAAATGAAGACGAGACACAATTATTAATTGAGGTTAGAAATCTACTTGATCGTTGTGAAAAACTAGACTTTCATTTATGTGGACATAACTTAAAGAATTTTGATATTCCAATGCTTGCAAAAAGAATGATTGTAAATGGTATTAGACCTTCTAAAATCTTACCATCATATGATACCAAGCCTTGGGAAGTTAAAGCAATTGACACAAAAGAAATTTGGCAATATGGCGCCTATACATCAATTGGGTCATTGGACTTATTATGTTCTTGTTTAGATATCCCAACACCAAAGGATGGTGAAGTAAGTGGTGAGAATGTTCATGAAAACTACTGGGAAAAAAGAAACTTAGATAAAATCGCAGAATACTGTGAAAAAGATGTCAACGTTTTAGTTGAAGTAATAAAAACATTAAAAGAATTAAAATAGTGGAAGAAAATAATATAGAGAATCTTTTTGATGATTCAGTAGAAGATTTTGACTACGATAGATTATCTGAAATCTTGGGGTTAGACGTTAGGGAGCTTGAAAATAGTTTAAATGAAACAAACCCAAAAATTAATTTACCATACACAAATACTTTAAGTAATAGTAATGAACCTAGTTATGCGTATGACACAGACTCTGGGTTTGATTTACATTCTAGCATTGGAGTTGAGATTCCTCCATTTGGTAGAGCTCTAGTTCCAACTGGACTTCACTTTGATATTCCAGATGGATACGAAATCCAAGTGAGATCAAAAAGTGGACTTGCTTTAAAACAAGGGTTAATGGTTTTAAACTCACCAGGAACTGTGGATCAGGGTTATACAGGTGAGGTTATGGCAATTATTTTTAACACAACAAATGATGTTGCAATAATTAATAAAGGACAAAAAGTAGCCCAGGCAGTTCTTTGTCCTGTTGTCGCCGGTAAATGGGTTAACTTAGTTAAAGTTAATAATATAGAAGATAAAGATAGGTCTGATAAAGGGTTTGGTTCAACTGGAATTTAAAAGGATGATTAGGCTTAGAGAAATACCTTCAGAAAGATTAGAAGATGTGTGGTTTGATTGGTGTATTACTTCTAAACGTGGTTGTTATGTAGTAGTAGGTGGTAAATATTATAACATAAAAGTAAATACCACTGGCGAGTATACTACAACAGAATTCGAAATCGATTATGAACTAACAGAAGAAGAATTTAAAAAATTTAAAAAATGATTACGATAATATATTCAACACATAAAGACGAAGACTATAACAAAAACTTTAAATCACACATATTAAAAAGTGTTGGTTTAAAAAATGTTCAGATTTTAGAATATGTAAATCATAATCAATATAGTTTAGCTGAAGTTTATAATAGTGGTATAACAGAATCTATTTATGATATTGTTGTCTGTTGTCATAATGATATAAAACTTGGAAATGGTTGGGGTAAAAAATTACTAGGTGATTTTAAAAATAATCAAGACTTTGGTATAATTGGTAAAGCAGGGTCTTGTTATTTTCCAGAATCTGGAGTTTACTGGGAAAAAATGCAACAAACAATGGTAGGTCAGGTTTATCATCACCTAGAAGATCAAAAAAAATGGTTAAGTAAATATTCACCTAAACTACCTTTTTTAATTCCAGTTGTAACAATTGATGGTTTATTTATGGCTTTTAATAAAACAAAAATAAAACATAAATTTGATGAGACAATTGGTAAGTTCCACTTTTATGATCATTTATTTTGCGTCCCTAACTATTTGGATAATGTTAAAATTGGTGTGACATCATCATTTGATATTACACACGAATCTGTTGGTCAACCAAACGAGGAGTTTTTTGAAAGTAAAAATAAGTTTATAAAAAAATGGGGAGATAAGTTGCCACTTGATTTAAAACCGGAGAATATATATGTTCCAGAAATAAAAGAAAAACCAATTAAAAATATTGGTAAAGTGGCCATTATAATACCAACTAAGGGTAATGTTGAAATGTTATTTGATTGTATTAATTCATTTTACCAAAATTGTAATTCCGATTTGTTTGATGTCTTTATTGCAGACACTGGGTCAACAGATGAGGAAAAGACCTGGATTAAAAATAACATACTTAAACTAGGTAATGTAAACTTAATAGAATATGATTATTATAATTTTGCAAAAATTAATAATGATGTTGTAAAGAACTACGTAACTAAGGGCTACGAGTTTATTTTATTTTCAAATAACGACATAAAAATTATGAACAATGTTATTCATAGTATGCTATCTATTATGAAAAAAAATAAAAGAACTGGTACTATTGGTGCTAGGTTACATTTTAAAGACAACACAATACAACACGATGGGATTTTTGTCTATAATAATATTAAAAATAATGAATTGATGTTAGGACATCTTGGGTTTGGTAGCTATTTTAATTTTAAATTAAATAGTAGTCTGGTTATTGGTAATACAGGTGGATTAATGATGATTAGAAAAAATTTATTTGAGAACCTTGGTTATTTTAATGAAAACTATATCTCTTGTCTAGAGGACGTTGAATTAAACTTAATGTGTAATTTACTAGGGTTTGAGAATATCTGTGATGGTAATTCTGTTGCGTATCACTATGAGTCACAAACTAGGAATTTGGATAACGAAAAAGAAAAAAAATTTATAATAGATTATACAAATAATTTAAAACCATTTTATATTAAAAATAGAAATAAATTAGATAAATATATAAAAACAATATCACAATAGAATTTATTTGTAACATGGAAGATTCAATTACATTCATAATACCATCTATTAATAGGGAAACATTAAAAAGAACAATAGACTCTTTAAATAACCAAACAAGTGATAGGTGGTTTGCTATTATTATTTTTGATGGTGTTAATCCAGATTATGATTACTCTTCTGAAAAAATTAAAGTTGTTAAGATAAATAAGACTGGTGAATTTGGTCGTAACCATGGTCAATCTGGGTTAGTTAGAAATTATGGTCTAGATATATGTGATACTAATTGGGTTGGGTTTTTGGATGATGATGATACCATAGAACCAAAATACGTTGAGACATTACTATCTAAGTATAAGGATTTAGATTTAGTTATTTGGAGGATGAAGTATTATAAAAGAGATTTAATAATTCCTAGACTTAACGATAATAGATTGTATTTTGGTAATGTTGGTATTTCAGTCTCATTTAAAAGGAAATTTTTAGATGAGGGATTAAGATTTAGAAACAATAGAGATGGTGAGGACTTTGATGTTGTAATGGAAATTTTAAATAAAACAAATAATTTTATTGTAACAGATGAAATTTATTATAAAGTAGGTTTTTAATATGTTGAATAAATATTTTGATAAGATATACTGTATAAATTTAGACCGGAGAAAAGATCGCTGGGACGAGACAGTTAATGAATTAAATAAATGGGGATTATTAAATCAAGTTGAGAGGTATAGCGCTATTGATGGGAGTGATATAATAGGTGAATACCCAATTAGTTTAGGTAATGTTGGTTTGATAGAAACTAATATTAAAATTATTAATGACGCTAAAGAGAAGAACTATGATAATATTTTAATATTAGAAGATGATGTTGAATTTACTAAAAATATAGATCTTTTTGCGGACTATTATAATCAACTCCCTAAAGATTACGATATGGTTTGGCTAGGTGGTAACCATAATTTACATATGGGTAAATTAGTTAATAAGATTAACGATAAGATAATTAAACTACACTCTACGTATGCGACACACGCAGTAATAATAAATAAATCTATGTTTGATGTTATCCCAAAATTAATATCTAAAAAGAAAAAACCTATAGATGTTTATTATTGTGATTTACAAAAATCATTTAATTGTTATGGGTTCTACCCTAATATTGCGACCCAACGACCTAGTTATAGTGACATTGAAAATAAATTTATGGATAATAGATGGTTATTTAAATAGTTATGATTAGTTGTTATTTACAGGGTGGGTTAGGTAATTATATGTTTCAGATTGCGACAACTTATTCACTATCTAAGGATTATGGATTTGACATAACATTTAGTACAAAAAATTATTTAAAAAAACATAATAGCATTAACTACTATAAAAATAATGTCTTTAGGAAATTAAAATTTGACCTTAGTTTTACCCAAGAATTTTTATATACTGAACCAGAATTTAGCTATAAAAAAATCTCAATAAGAGATAATACAAAACTAAATGGTTACTTCCAGTCTGAAAAGTACTTTTTACATAATAGAAACTTAATTATAGATTTATTTTCGGCAACAGATAACGATTTGTCTTATATTAATAACAAATATAAAGACATCCTTAATAAAAAAACTTGTTCGATACATGTTAGACGTGGAGACTATTTAAATCTACAAAATCATCACCCAATATGTGCCATTGATTATTATAAAAGTGCGATTAATATTATTGGTAATGATCATACTTTTTTAGTTTTTTCAGATGATATTGGTTGGTGTAAAAAAAATTTTAAAGGTAATAACTTTGTTTTTATAGAAAACGAAAAAGATTATATTGATATATATTTAATGAGTTTATGTGACAACAATATTATAGCGAACTCAACATTTTCATGGTGGGGCGCCTGGTTAAATAAAAACAAAAATAAAAAAATAATAATCCCACGTATATGGTTTGGTAATGCAAAAAATAATTTACCAACAAAAGACTTATATCCAGATGGGTGGATAAAACTTTAATTATGAATCATCACAAGTTAGTAGAACAATGGAAATTAAATAATGGAGATAAAACACTTAGGTTAAATTATAATCTAAATGAAAACTCAATAGTTATCGATGGCGGTGGTTATAAAGGTGAATGGGCAAGCGACATATTTGAAAAGTATAAATGTACAATTCATATTTTTGAGCCTGTTAAAAAGTTTTATGACATAATAAAGGAAAAATTTAATGGTAACGATAAGGTGTATGTTCACAACTATGGTCTATCCAATATGGATAGGAGTGTTGATATTTCGATAGAGAATGATGCGTCATCTATTTATACTAATAATGGTACAAAAGAAACTATTAAACTTGTTGATATTAATCAGACATTAAAAAAATTAAACCTAAGTAAAGTCGATTTAATGAAATTAAATGTTGAGGGTGAGGAGTATAACATTTTAGAGGGTCTTATTGAAGGTAATAATTTATCCATTTTTAACAATCTACAAATACAATTTCATAGGTATGGTAAAGACTATGATAATAGAAAGGTTCTAATTGAAACTGTGATAAGGGAGTCATTCATACCAACATATGAATATAATTATGTTTGGGTAAACTATATGAAAAAATGAATAAGTGGGATTCAATAACTATAGAACCAGGTACACCCAATCATTCTTTAATTAAAGATGTAAATGGGTTTATGGAACACACTAAAATCCCTAATATAGAAAATATTGTAACAAATAAAAGAGTTGCGTTAGTGGGTCCAGCACCATCCTTAATTGGTTTGGGTGATGGTAATCTAATAGACTCATATGATGTTGTGGTAAGAGTAAATCAAAAATTTAAACTTTCAACCAAAAATGAAAAAGATTACGGATCTAGAAATGACATACTAATAGGTAGTTTTAATAGTGAAAACATTAAAGAGTGCGATAAAAATTATGAATATATAAAGTCTTTTCAACACATTATAGGGGTTATGCCTAGTTCTAACTATCAACCTAAAATTAATTTCTTTGAGAAATTAATTAGGGATGGTGTAAATTCTACAAGACTAAATGATAGATATATCTATAAGGTGTTTAAAGACGTTGGGACTGTGCCAAATAGTGGGTTAATGGGTATTATTTTTTTAATGAACTATAATATAAAGGAACTCTACGTTGCCGGTTTAACGTTTTATAATATGGGTAAGTTTGGTGATATTTACTATGATGACTATAAAGATTCGGTAGAAAGTTCTGGTCAAAATATAGATAAAGATAGTCATGCACATAAAATACATAAACAAAAACCCCAAATAGAATATTTTAAAAAATTATATAACGAAAATAAGGAAATAATAAAGCTAGATAAGTATCTAACCAAAAATTTATTTTTATAAAAAATCAACATATACAATACACTTAAAAATGAAAAAAGTCGCAGTAATACCAGCGTTATTAAATAGTACTAGAGTACCTAACAAAAACCTAATGTTAGTTGACGGTTTCCCATTAATATACTATGTTGTAAAGTCTTGTAAAAAATCAGAAGCTTTTGATGAAATATATATTAATTCAGATAGCTTAATTTTTAAACAAATAGCCAAAGAATTAGGTGTTAAGTTTTATTATAGAGATGAAAAAAATGGTGGTTCTAAATGTACTATGATAAATAATTCTAAGGATTGTGGTGGTAATAGATGTACAATACATGATCATTTTCTTTATGATTTTATTAAGAATATAGAATGTGATTACATAATACAAGTACACACAACATCGCCATTGTTAGAACCTAAAACAATATATAATTTTTCTAAAAAACTAGAATATTACGATTCTCTAGTAACGACAGAACAAACATACTCTGAGAGTTTTATGGATGGTAAACCCATAAATTTTAACCCTAAGAAAAAACAAGAAACACAGTCATTATCACCAGTAGATTCTATTTGCTGGGCAATGACAGGGTGGAAAAAAGAAACTTTTATAAAAGAATATGAAACAGGGCCTACTTTTTGTGGGGAATTTGGGTACTTCCCTATAAGTAAAATAGAGGCTATAGATGTAGACACAATGGATGAATTGTACATTGCAGAAGCTTGTTTAAATCATAGAAAAAGAAAAGATAGTGTTGGTAAATTTTATTACCATAATAATATAACTTCTATTGAATCTGCTTTAGTTGATTTAATAGCGTTAGACGGATCACCAATACCATCAGAAGATGTATTAGGTCATAATGAAACCTTAATGGATTTAGATGAGATAGAAAAAAAACTAGGTGATGATGATTGGTGTTACCCTGTAGTTTATACCGATAATGATCAAATCGCTTTTATAAGACAATCTAAAGGTAAAGGTTGTAGAAAACATTATCATCCCACTAAAGATGAATGGTGGGTTATCTATAGGGGTGAGTTTGAATATAAATTATGGTACAATAGAGAAAACCCAAAAGGAAGTCCCGATAAAATAATAGTCGCAAAATCAGGTAATTTAGTATTTTTACCTAAAGGAACTGTACACATTATTTCTTGTATTAGTGATGAACCTGGTGTTAGATTAGCTTGTGGTGGAAAAGAAATGGCACATGTATATGTAAAATAATAAATAAAAACTTTAAATTAAAAAAAATATAATTATAATTATAATTATAAAAAATAATTATTATGTCAAATATTGATTTTGAAAATATTGAAGAAAAATTCGAAAAAACATTAACAACAAAAGAGTGGGAAAAATTTGTAAAGGATTTTAATGAATGCGATGACATTTATATAGTCGCTAATGGTGGATTATGGGCGGTTGGTAATCATGCGGCGGATGACTGTACAAGACTTTTTGCAAAAGCTGGTATTAAGAAACATATTTCCACAATGGAAAGTCAATGTTTGATTACTAGTATTGCTAACGATTATGGTTATAATAACCTATTCCTTAATTGGTTAGATTTAGCAAAACAGACAGGGAAAATGGATGGTAAAAAAGTTATGATTATTGCATTATCTTGTTCAGGCAACTCTAAGAATGTAATATCTTGTTTACATTGGGCAAAAAAAAATGGTTTTAAATCGGCTTTAATATCTGGCGCTAAAAGTCAAGTACTCCCAGAAAAAGTTAATGAAATAAATTTAGAATGTAAGTATTTTCATACTGTTGAGGTACTTACTTTAATATTATTTTATGATTTAATTCATGCTTGTGGCGCACAATGCCCATCAATAAAAGATGAGGTAGTGAGAAAAGGTGCCGCGGAAAGTATTGATAGAAACCCAACTAAGTAATGAATTTAAATGGAAAAAAGGCGTTAGTAACTGGTGGTTCTAGAGGCATAGGTAAAGCCATTAGTGATAAACTAGAATCTTATGGTGCTAAAGTTATACGAACTAGTACTAGTGAAGTGGATTTTTCAAATGAAGAATCCACTAAAAACTTCTTAGATAAAATCAAAGACACTGATATTGATATATTAGTAAACAACGCTGGTATATGTATTAATAATTTTATCGGTGATGTTTCTTACGAAGATTTCGACAAAGTACAGAAAGTTAACCTATATGGACCTTTTAGAGTGACTCAAGTTGTTTGTGAGGGTATGAAAAAAAGAGGGTATGGTAGAATAGTAAACATATCATCAATAAAAGGAACTGGTTCTTCCCAAGGAAGATTGTCCTATACCACATCTAAAAGTGGTTTAAATGGTATGACTAGAACTATGGCTTGTGATTTGGCACCATATGGTATTTTAGTTAATTCTATATCACCAGGATTTACCAATACAGAATTAACCGATTCAATGTTAACTCAATCAGATAAAGACTACCTAGTTGAAAGAATCCCTATGAACCGGTTTGGCGAAGTGGAGGATATAGCAAATTTAGTTAGTTTTTTTGTTAGTGACTTAAACACGTATGTTACAGGACAAAACATAGTGGTTGATGGTGGATATACAATTAATATGTAATGGAAATAAAATCTAGTGTACATAATTATATGGTTGAGTTTGGTTCTATAAATGATATAGAAGTGGATAAAGGTGATTATATAATTGTTGATGGTAATCTATTAGGTGATTTTTGGAAAGTTATACAAGACAACCCAAAATTTGTTGTAGACGCCACTGAACGTAGTAAAGAATATAGTTACATAACATCAATAATTAATAATATTATTGAATGTGGGTTTAGAAAGAACAATAAAATTATAGCAATAGGTGGTGGCGTGGTACAAGATATATCAGGTTTTATATCCTCAATTCTTTATAGAGGTGTTAAATGGGTTTTCTTCCCAACAACATTATTAGCTCAAGGTGATAGTTGTATTGGAGGTAAGACATCTATAAATTTTGGTGAGTATAAAAATCAAATAGGCGGATTTTATCCACCACATAAAATCATAATAGATACTAATTTTCTAAAAACTCTAACAACACTACAAACGTATTCAGGTATAGGTGAAATGGCGCATTATTTTTTTATAGATGGTAAAGAGTCATTTGACTTTTTTAGAGATTATTTATTCAATATAGATCAACTTGACGTAAAATCACTAATACAACATAGTTTAAAAATTAAAAAACGTATGGTTGAGATTGATGAATTTGATATTGGCCCTAGACGTGTTTTTAATTATGGACATTCTTTTGGTCATGCAATTGAGTCGATAACAAGTTATGATATTCCACATGGAATTGCTGTTTCATATGGTATGGATATGTCTAACTACGTTTCAATGAGTCTAGGGTATATAAATAAAGAAGAGTACGATGAAATGTACGATGTTTTAAAGTACGTACATAAAATAAAGGAATTACCACATATCGAATTAGATGATATGATGAATGCTTTAAGTAAAGACAAGAAAAACATAGACCTAACTTTTGGGTTAGTTTTAACCAAAGGTCTTGGTAATATGTTTCTAACACAAGAAAACCCAAATATAATTAAAGAAATATTAAAAGATTATTTAAATGGATAAAATAAGTATTGTTGATAAATCTTTTAGTCATTCGAAATTAGGGTACTGTAGCGACTTTCAAACATCAAAACAGTTTGTGTGGGATAGAAATAACATTAGTGGTGATATAGTTTATACCGATATGACTCTTAATCTTGTTAAAAAAAACGATATTGGTAAAAACTATGCGTGGTTAATAGAGCCTGTTGATATTTCACCTAAAAATTATAGTATAATTAAACAAAATGAACATTTTTTTTATAAGGTTTTTACACACGAAAAAACATTACTAGACTTAGGTAGTCCATATACTTTTGTTCCATTTGGTTGTTGTTGGATTAAACTAGAAGACCAAAGAATGTGGCCAAAGTCAAAATTTATTAGTATCATAGCATCTAACAAGACCGAAACTAGCGGTCATAAGTTAAGACATCAAGTAATTAGTACACATAGACACCTAACTAATTTTGATGTATATGGTAGAAAGTACAATCCATTAGTTTATAAATTAGATGGTCTTAAAGATTATATGTTCCATATTGTTATTGAAAACTGTAAACGTGATTATTGGTTTACTGAAAAACTTATCGATTGTTTAGTAACTGGAACTGTCCCAATATATTGGGGTTGTCCATCAATAGGTGATTTCTTCGACACTAGAGGCTTTATTATTGTTGATAATATTGAAGACATCTCAAATGTACTAGGTTTAGTTAATAGTTTAACAGAAGAAAGATATAATGAAATGCTACCATATATCAAGGCTAACCTTGCTAAGGCTAAGGAATTCTTATTACCGGATGAATGGGTTTATAAAAAAATTAAGGAATGAAGAGTTGTATAATAATGGGTAATGGTCCATCGTTGAATAAAATAGATATTGATAAATTAAAAGGTATCGATACATTCTCAGTTAATGGTGCGTTTATGTCTTATGATGAATGGGGCTTTAGTCCAACATATTACTGTATTATCGATGGTAATTCTACTAGGTTTTTAGTTGATGATATTAAGGAGTTGGTTAAGACTAATAAATACATTAAGAAATTTTTCCTATGTGATCTTAAAGACGATTTTAAGTTTGCTCAAATTGATGATGAACGAGTTAGTGTGGTTACTGGATTTGGTAGTTACGTTAAGTTTAATGAGTGGGAAAATAAAATACCAAATAAAATTAACAATCTACCAATACAATACAGTGTTACAGCATATGTAATACAAATAGCAATTATGTTGGGTTATGACAACATAGGGTTAGTTGGTGTTGACGCCAGATATGCCCCAAGAATAGACGTTAGGGTTGATGGTGTTTATACCGAAGGAGAGCATAAAGGTAAACCAAAGGTGATATTCACATCAGATAATGATCCAAACCATTATATTAGTAATTACCATGGAAAGGGTCATATGACCTCTAAAAGTAATTTAACCGGTGTTGCTGGTAATGACTTGTCGCCATATCAAAATATAGCTAAGCTAGGAAAGAGAATTAAAGTTAATATTAACTCATGTACCGATGGGTCAAGAGTTAATGGAATTTTTCCTTATGTCGATTATCTAGAATTTATTAAAAATAGTACAAATGAGTAAAAAGATTTTAGTTACTGGTGGATCTGGAATGGTTGGTAAGTCTTTAAAAAAGTTTTTACCTAACGCCACATACCTATCCTCTAAAGATTGTGATTTAACCAATGAAAATGAAGTAGCCTTATTAATGAGTAGAAACAATTTTGATGTTGTTATACATTTAGCAGCTAAGGTTGGTGGTATTATTGATAACATAGAAAACCCTGATACGTATTTTGTAGATAACATACAAATGAACACTAATATAGTTAAGTGGTCTAGAATTACAGGTGTTAAAAGGTTTATTGGTATATTAAGTACTTGTATTTACCCCAATAAAGTAGAGGAATATCCAATGACTGAAGAGATGTTACATCAAGGACCACCCACCCCAACAAACTTCTCATATGGTTACGCTAAAAGATGTTTGGCTGTACACATTGACGCTTGTAACGAACAATATGGAACCAAATATCAATACCTAATACCTTGTAACTTATATGGTGAGAACGATAAATTTGGGAAGAATAGTCATTTTATTGCTGCCTTAGTTAAGAAAATAGTTAAAATGGAGGAAGAAGGTAGTAATCAGTTAGAATTATTTGGTACTGGTAATCCTTTAAGGCAGTTTATACATTCAGATGACTTAGCCTGGGTTATTAATGAGTGTTTAGAAAGAGGTATATACGAAAATTTTAATGTAGCAACAGAAGATAACTTATCAATAAAGGGGATTGCTGAAATTGCTTTAAATTCTTGTGGATTACCCAAAACCAAAATTATTTTCGACTCAACAAAACCTGATGGTCAATATAGAAAAGATGTATCAATTGATAAACTTAAGAATTTACTTCCTGACTTTAAGACAATATCTTTAAGTGAAGGAATTAAAAAAGTATATGATAAAATTAGTAAGTGATACAATCAATAGAGATGACATCAATAGTTTAGTTGAATGGTTATCCCAAGATGAAATCCCAAGACTCACTAAGGGTGAATTAACTTGGGAATTGGAAAAAAAATGGGCTAAAAAGATTGGTACCAAGTATTCGGTGTTTGTGAATTCTGGTTCATCGTCAATCTTATTAACATTAGCAGCATTAAAACAATTAGGAAAATTAAAAAACAACAAAATCGTGGTACCAGCTTTAAGTTGGGCTACGGATGTTAGCTCACCTATGTTGTTAGGTTACGACACAGTTATGTGTGATTGTAATTTAACTGATCTTTCTTGTGATTTAAACCATCTAGAATCATTATTTGTGGAACATAATCCGTCAGTTATGATTTTGGTTTCTCCACTAGGCTTAGTACCACAAATGGATGAAGTTCTTCGTTTATGTGAAGAATATGGTGTATTGTTATTAGAAGATGTGTGTGAGAGTATGGGGTCTAAATACCAAGGTAAGTATCTAGGTAGTTTTGGGTTTGCTTCATTCTTTTCAATGTATTTCGGGCACCACTTATCCACTATTGAGGGTGGTTTCATTAACACAGATGATGAGGATTTCTATCACTTGTTGTTGATGATGAGAAGTCATGGTTGGGATAGGGATTTACCTGAGTGGAAACAAAAGGAACTTAGAGAAGAGTATGGGTGTTCGGATTTTGAAGCCTTATATAATTTCTATGTACCTGGTATGAATCTACGTTCTACAGACCTACAAGCTTTTATTGGTCTTAAGGCTATTGATAGGTTGGATGAGTATAGTGAAAAGAGAAGAAATAATTTCTTTAAATATAAAGATTTAATGTTAACCAGTAAGTTACGGTTGGTTGAACGTGAGGGTGACTACGTTTCTAGTTTTGCCATACCAGTAATCCATAATGAAAGAAATTACTTAGTTAAAGCCCTACAGGAATCTAATATTGAAGTTAGACCTTTAATCGCTGGTAATATGGCAAATAAACCTATGTGGGATAAAGATCAAAAAGATTTACCCAACTGTGAACTAATAGATAAATACGGTTTCTACGTACCAAACCACCAAGACTTATCTGAAACCGACATTAACACAATAACAAGAATTTTAAACTTTGCGTACCAAACATGAAAAAAGCTTTAATAACAGGTATAAATGGACAAGACGGTTCATACTTAGCTGAATTTCTTTTAGATAAAGGTTATGAAGTGTGGGGTATTGTAAAAAGAAATTCTGTATCAGAAACACAATCAGTTAGAATAGATCATATTTTTGATAAAATTAATTTAGAATATGCCGATTTAACTGATATGGCTTCACTAGTTAGTGTATTACAAAAAATACAACCTAATGAAATATATAACTTGGCGGCACAATCACACGTTAAGGTTAGTTTTGATCAGCCAATATATACCGCAAACGCAACTGGATTAGGTGTACTTAATTTGTTAGAAGCGATTAGAATGGTATCACCTAAATCTAAGGTATACCAGGCTTCTTCATCAGAAATGTTTGGTAATAACATTGATAGTGATGGTTATCAAAGAGAAACAACTCCTATGAACCCTGTTTCACCATATGGGTGCGCTAAAGTATTTTCATACAATATAACAAGAAATTATAGAAATTCTTATGGTATGAAAATATGGAATGGGATTCTTTTTAACCATGAATCACCAAGAAGAGGAACAAACTTTGTAACTAATAAGGTGGTTAAAGCAGCGGTAAGAATTAAATTAGGTTTACAAGAAAAACTATCAATAGGTAATTTATCTGCAACAAGAGACTGGGGACATGCCAAAGACTATGTGAGGGCAATGTGGATGATGTTACAAACAGATAAACCAGATGATTATGTATGCGCCACAGGTATTTCACATTCTGTTATGGATTTATGTAAGTACGTTTTTGACGAATTAGATTTAAACTATTTAGATTATATTAAGATAGATGAAAAACATATGAGACCAGAGGAATTAGAAAACCTTAAAGGGGACTCTACAAAATTAAGGAAAGAATTATTATGGGAACCTGAGTACACATTTGAGTCTATGTTAGATGAGATGATTTCCTACTGGTTAAATTATTATAATAAATAAAAATATATGACAACAAAGAAAAATCAAAATGATGGTACATCATCAAAAAAAGACCTAATTAATTTAATAATTAAAAAGAAACAAAGGAACAAGTTTTTAACATCAAATCAAGAAGAATATTACGATACATTAAAAACCAATGAGATAACAATATGTTCGGGCCCAGCTGGTGTTGGTAAATCGTATATCGCAATGAAAGCAGCAATTGATTTGTTAGTGGACCAAAATAATTCATATGAGAAAATTATAATCGTTAGACCTGCGGTTGAGGCGGAAGAAAAATTAGGTTCTCTACCAGGTGGATTAGAAGAAAAATTAGATCCATACATTTTCCCGTCATATTATCTACTAAATAAGATTATTGGTAAAGAGGCTAGAGAAAAACTAAAAGAAATTGAGGTTATTGAGGTCTTTGCTCTTGCTTATATGAGAGGAATGAATATTGATAATTCAATTCTAATTTTTGAGGAGGCTCAAAACGCAAGTCCAAATCAGATGAAATTACTATTGACAAGAATTGGGTTTAATAGTAAATTCTTTATATCTGGTGATATCGAACAGACTGACCGGTATAAGGATAAAAAACATTCAGGTCTTTATGACGCACTACAAAAATTTAAAGACGTTGCTAGAGTTGGTGTTTTTGAATTTAATGGTAAAGATGTTGTTCGTAACCCATTAATTAGTAAAATATTAGAGAAGTATGATGAGAATAGGGATTGATCTTAATGGTGTCTTAAGGGATACATATCTTAAGTTCGAACAGATATACGAAAAACATTTAATTGATAAGGGTGATGATGAAATACAAACGTATGATTTATCATTTTCTGGTGAAACAAATGAAATTAGTGGACTTACAAAAACCATAACAGAACAGAGTTTTGAGTATAAAATTTTAAGTGATGTTGACACAAACAATCTAATGAATCACTTTGCATTTCCAAGTCAAGAAGATTTATTTTCATTTATGTATGAAGAATATACTATGGAGCTTTTTGGACATGCCCCATCAACGGAACTTAATTCGTTTAATGTCCTTAATGATTTTTACTACAATAATAGAGATAATATGGATATTAAGATTATTTCAAATGAGATGGGAAAATCAAAACCAGCATCATTGTTCTTCCTATCTAAATTTGGTTGTCTAATAGAATCAGTATTCTTTTATAGTGAAATAACTAAAAATAATATGTGGGAATCCCTTGATGTTTTACTTACGGCAAATCCAGATCTATTATTAGATATACCAGATAATAAAGTTGTTATAAAGTATAACACAAAATACAATAAAACCATATCATCTAATTTTAATATTGATACATTAAATGAACTAGATGATGTAATAAAAAATATGAATGTAAATGTTTAAATTATTTAATGAAATGTATTATATCGATTTTGATGAAATCGAAGTTTATGTAAATATGACTGGTACATCAGGTGAAACACAGATTAATGTCGTTAAATACGAATTAGTAAAAAATATGTTAGATACTATCTTAACAGAAGCAAATGAAGTGGATGAAAATTTAGGTTTAAAAGGTAGTGAACTAACTTTACCATTTAAATTTGCATTTAATTCACTATTATTAAAAAAAATAATAAAAAAAATATAGAAAATTATGGACGCAGAACAATTAAAAAAATTAGAACGCTCGATTCAGAATATGCGCGATAAAAAATCTAGGTTGTATTTTATGGTACAAGATACTAAAGGAAACGCTAGAGCGTCTCTAAGGTTTATTTACCAAATGGCAATGATCTTAAAAGAAGATGGTTATAATCCAATTATTTTACACGAAACAAAAGATTATTTTGGAGTTAAGGATTGGTTAGGTGAAGAGTATATGACAGAATTACCGCATAAAGCAATTGATGATGGTAACCTTGAAATTTCCCCAGACGACTTGTTAATTATCCCAGAAATATTTGGTTACATTATGGAACAAGTTAAAAATTTACCTTGTGGTAAGATTGTTCTAGCACAGGCTTATGACCATATGTTTGAGACTTTACAACCTGGGCAATCTTGGGATCAACTAAGTTTTCTTAAATGTTTAACAACATCTAAATCACAAGAGGACTACATTAGTAAAATTATGAGGAGAACATCATTTAGTGTCATAAATCCAGTAATTAGTGAATGTTTTACTAAACCAGAATTACCACCAAAGACAGTTATTTCAATTCATACTAGAGATCAACGAGATACAACAAATTTAATTAAAAAATTCTATGTTAAGTTTCCACAATATAGATGGATTACATTTAGAGATATGAGAGGATTAAGCGAACAAGAATTCGCTAATGCGATGAAAGATAGTTTCCTATCAGTTTGGATTGACCCAACTAGTGGATTTGGTACTTTCCCATTAGAGTCAATGAAGATGGGAGTTCCGGTTATTGGTGTATTACCGCATCTACAACCAGAATGGTTAAGTGAAAATAATGGTATTTGGATTGCAAATAAAAATACAATGGCTGATGTTGTTGCTGATTTCATCCAAAATTGGTTAGAAGATAATATTAGCCCAGATTTATATACTGATATGGAATCCACAGCGAATACATATTCTAGTATGGAGAAATTTAAGATGGATGTAATAACAACATTTTCAGATATGATTAGTAAAAGAATAGAGTCATTTGAAGAACAACTAAATAAATTTGAAACAATAGAATAATATGGAAAATAAAAATACAATATCGGTTATTTTACCAATAAAGTCAGCAAGACCTACTGACTTTGCAGATTTTTTTGATAAGGCGGTAAAGTCACTTGAGTCTCAAAAAGAATTAATTAACGAACTAGTTATTGTACCTACAAGTGAGGATACACTAAAAAACTTTTTAGATGAGTATGACTTTAATGGTTTAAATGTAGTGATTAAAGAATACACTGGAAAACCAAACTTTGCGAGTCAAGTTAACTATGGTGTTGAGAACTCATCATCTAATTGGGTTTCAATTCTAGAATTTGATGACGAATACTCAAATATTTGGTTTAAAAATGTTAAATCCTATATTAATTATTACCCAGAAACAGACGCATTTATGCCAATAGTTGTTGATGTTGATAATAAGGGTGTTTTTGTTGGGTTTACAAATGAGGCAACTTTTGCCGCAAACTTTACAAGTGAGATGGGAATTTTAGATAATGAAATTTTAATGTCATATCAAAATTTCCAAATTTCAGGTCTTGTTATTAAAAAAGATTCTTTTGTTAAAAATGGGATGTTAAAACCATCATTTAAACTAACTTTTGGGTATGAGTTCTTACTAAGAATGACAAAAAATAACGTAAGATTTATGACAATACCAAAAATTGGTTACAAACATATGAATTTAAGGGAGGGTTCAATATTCTGGAACTATAAAAATGGTGATGAAAAACTAGTTGATGATGAGGTTAGATTTTGGATTGAGTCAGCAAAAAATGAGCACTTATATATTATAGATCGAGAAATAAATTATGAACCACAAGTAGTTTAATGCTCAAGGAAAATGAAAAAATAGATAACACAAGTGAGGTAAAGAAGAAGAAGGGGAGAAAAAGTAAGAATTATTTTGCAGAAACAGAGGAGCAAGCCGTAGTTGATTATTTAACCGCTACGACATTTGATGAAAAAAATAAAATCTATAATGCGCACTTACGAGACCCTTTAGATAAGATGATATCATCTATAATTAGAAGATATAAATTATATAGGAAGGATATGAATTTTGAAGAAATTCATGTCGACACGCACTCATTTTTAATGACAAAAATAGATAAGTTTAGGCCAGCAAAAGGTAAAAAGGCCTATTCTTATTTTGGTACTATTTGTAAAAATTATTTGATGGGACAGATAATGAAAGATCAAAAAGAAACAAATAGAAAAATATCATATGAGGACATTTCTACAAACTTAGAACACACCCCAGATATGATATACTATTTGGACAATGAGGATGTTACAACTGAGGAAATCATTGAAAAATTTTTAATAAAATTAGGTAGTATTATTGATAATGACCGGATTTCTATTGAGGAAAATAGATTGGGGCAAGCAATCCAAGACTTACTCGAAAACTATTCAACTAGATTTCCAGACTCAACAAACAATAAGTTTAACAAGAATGTAATCTTATTTGAATTGCGGGAGATGACGAATCTATCAACTAAAGAGATAAGAAATTCAATGAAAAAGTTTAAAAAAATTTATGTCGAAATAGTTCAAGATATTTTAAATAAGTAATATTTATAATTAATATGCCAAGACCAACAAAAAAAAAGATTAATTTAACTAAAGATTCACTACTATCTCTAATGCAAGAAATTTATAATGAGTTAGTGGAACAGAGAAATACTGCAATAAGGATTCAAAATAAAATGTTAACTATGATGAAGGAACCTGAAGACATGACTTTAATTGGTCCAATCATAGAAAAGCAACAAAAAATTGTAAATGATTGTGTCGAAAAGAAACTTTCATTGTCTAAACTGCAGGCACAAATTTGGCAAAAATCACAGGAAAAACAAGATGATTTAACTCTTTCTGATTTAGATTTAGATGGTGATTTATTTAAAAATCTAATTGATAAAGACATTTCTACTGATAAAAATTATAAACTTGATAAGTAATGGCTCTCGATATAGAACAGGGGTATACTGATATTGATGATTCTATTAGTAAGACTAAAAAGTATAAAAAGTTAACCGCCGATTACAAAAGATTAAAGAAAAAAGCTGGTAAAACCTTTGAAGATAAAAAGAGTAAGGTTACTAGAACATATAATAGTTATAAGAAAAAAACAAATAGAGCTTTAAAAAGTAGTGAAACACAATTAGATAAACTACTAGATACTAAATTTATCTCTGCTGAGGATCAGTTCGAAAAGGCTCTAGATAGTTTTAAACCAGAAAATTTACGTAAATATAATAAAGGTAGTAGTGTTAAAGTATATATAGTTAACAAATTCATAAATGCTTTAATTGATTTAAAACCAAAACTAGTAGAATTATTAGGAACCGAGATTTTAACTGCTGCGGGATGTTCCGAAGAGCAAGAGTTTATCGCAGGTCAAGACTTTTATATTAAAGTACAATCAATTGACTTATTAGGACAATTAAAAATAGACCCATCAAGTAAGGTTGGTGCTATTAGTTATGAAGAAAGTCAAACACCATTTCCTGCAAAACCATTCTCTATGAATCGGGAATTATATAATCGTATACAAAATATATCACAACCATTTTCTACACAATATTCTTCACAGTATATTGGTGCATCTCAACAAGACTTATTTGACATTACTTATGTTGAGCAGGATGATCTTGGGAACCCTGGTTTCTTTTTTAAAGTAACACCAGCCAATAGAATTACTGGAAATAAAATAAAAGATTTTGTAAAAGATTATTATAAAACAATAGATATTATTGACTTTAAAAACATTTTTGCAAATCTAATGAATATCCTAACTGGTGCGATATCAATAGAAAAGGGAGACGGAAAGGGTGATCTTGAAGGTCTACAAAAAGTATTTTTAATTTTACAAAGAATTCTTGGATTGTGTTTTGATAGTACAAAAGAAATTGATGTGTCTGGTACTGCTAAAACATCAGAGTTAGATAATGTTGATGATGCTTTTTTTGAATTTGACGAACTTGACCTTACTTTTATTGATGGACAAGTATCTAATATTTTAAATGGTGTTGCTGAGTTTTTAGAGTGTGATAATGTTAAACTACCAATAAATTCATTGGCAATTGTAAACGCAATAAACAATTTGTCTTTTGTTCCTGGAACAAATAATTCTAATCAGATTGAAAACGCGGCAAATCTTGCCAATACGTTAACACAAAACCCAGATTGGTTACCCCTTAAAATTAATATCGATACTGAATTTATAAAAGAATTCCCAAAGGCAGTAACTATGGCTGCTCTATCACCTAAAACATTATTGCCACTATCGATTGCCTTGAAATCAACAGGTAATAATAGTATGAATTATATAACCAACTATATGGACTTTATAAAAAACTTTAGAAGTTTTTTCATTAACGTTTCATCTAAAATTGGTGGTATATATGCTAAGCTTATTTTTGATTCGGTGGTAAAGGACATTAAAAAATTAATCCAGGATGTTACACAGGATATTGCTAAGGAAAAAAAGAATAAAAAGATGGCAATAATTTTAACCTTAGCCGAGGTTTTAGTAACTATTGCTAGTTTAATTTCAGATATTAGAAGTTGTAGAAGTGTGATAGATGAATTACAAAAATTACTAAAGATAGCATCAAAAGGATTTAACGATCAAATCCCATTACCATTATTACTAGCTTCTAGATTTTTAACTGGATTTTCAGCAAGTAGAGCATATATTAATGTTATTGGGGAGTTTGAGAAACTTGGACTACCAACAGGCCCAATGCCAGATGGGAGTCCTAACCTAATGCTTGCATCAATAAAAGCTTTGATTGATGGTATGGATAAAGAAGAAAGTGAAAATGGTCAAGTGCAAGTTGCTGTTGACTTTTTATCCACAACACCAATTGGACAAACAATACCTAAAGTAGTATATGGAAAAAAACTATAATGAAAATGAAAAGGTTATGGCTAATGATGTTTTAAAAATTATTGCCGATTATAAGAACTCGTCTAATAAAGATTTGGAAAAGGCTCTTGGTTTTGTTAAACTAGATTTTTACAACACAAAAGAACATTTGATTAAAATGACAAAACATCTAGATAGACTAGAGTTAACCTACAATAAACTATTAAAAGAACATAATTCTAGGAATGGCAAATAATATGGATCTTCAGGATCAGAGGATTATTATACCTGGTGTTGTATTGGACAACCAAGACCCACTTATGATTGGTAGGATTAGGGTATTACCATCAACTGAAAACGAAATTCAAGCATATCCTGAAAATTGGTCAAAAAAAGATGAATGGACAATTAAAGACCCATTTGTTTTTTTACCATTAATACCATATTATATAAGTCAAGTTCCAAAAATTGATGAGTACGTTCATATTGTATACGCAACAAAACAAGAAAGAAAAGACGGTACAAAATTTTATATTCAAGGACCATTATCTAGGCCATGGAATAACTCATTTGAAGGTTATAGGAACGCTCAAAGTGTTATGGCTAATGGTGACAACCTACAAAAGGCAAAATCTATTAGGAATTCAGAAACTGGAGAAGTAGAAGAACCATATAGAGGACTTTATCCAGAACCAGGAGATAATGCCATTATTGGTAGGGGTAGTACTGATATTGTATTAAAAGATGATGATTTATTAATTAGAGCTGGTAAGTTTAATACTATAAGTAATGATGAGATACCAACTAAAAACGATAATAGATCATTTATTCAGTTGTCTAATTATGATTTCACACTATTAGATGATGGTACAGAGAATATTGTGTCTGTAGAATATGTTGATATCTTTGTTAAAATGTATGTTGAGTGGGCTCTTGATTCAATTACAACAACTCAGTCTGGCGCTAGTATAAATGGATATGTTAGATTAAATACTGTTAAAGAAAACGATACCACATTAGTTTCAAAATTTGAAATCTCAAACCCATCTGGTAGTACTTTAAACACAACAGTGGTACCTAATAGTCAGTTTAATTTTAGTGGGTACAACACAAACGATGTTATAAAACTAATAAACCAATATATTCAAGGTGTTAACAATGGAGTTGTTAATTTGGTTAATGAAGATTTTTCATATCCATCAATACCTGGTAGAATTGCAGAACAATTTCCATTTTTTTTCGGGCCAAATCCTGCAACATATAAATTAAACAATAGTACGGATCCTAATGTGTTTTCAGTCTTTACTGAAGTATATAACAATGTAAAATTCAATGAGGTCGATAACTTCTTTGGTTTTGGTGTGATATGGAGTAAAGGTGTTGTTGGGGCTCAAACTACTGATAAAAACCAAGAAATTAAAAAATCAAGATACGAACAGGTACAAACGACATATGGTGTTGTTGGTGGGGATTATTTATATTTGTTATCACACAAATCACAAAAACCAAACTTTGATAAAATTAATCTAAAGGATACACTTTATGGTATAACGCAAACTCAGTTTATTGAGGAGGTAAAACCAAAAACAAGTTCTATTGTTAGAGGTGAAGAATTATTAGACTTATTAAATAAAATTGTTCAGTTCTTATCCGATCATGTTCATCCATTCCCGGGTATCCACCCAATACAAGAACCAAATAATAGTGTTAAAATGTCGGAGATTCGTTCTCTAATAGAAAATGCACAAAATACAATCCTAAATCAAAATATTCGAATTAATTGATATTTATTATAAAAAAGACAAATGTCAATTCATAATTCTTATTTTAGTAAAAATAACACTATAGTTAATGGTGAATTAGTTAACGTTGGTAGAAACCCAATAATTGAACTTTTTTATGGTGATGGTAATATGGCTTACCCAACGGGATTCTCAAGACTAATTTTTGATCTCGACTTGAATGGTTTAATTGAAAAATATAATAATGGTACAATATCATCAGAGTGTACAACAAATATTAGACATATATTAAAACTAACAAATACTGGTCTATTTGATAGGGACTTCTTAAATAGTAAAACATCTGAGAATAAGCTAAGGGCAACATCTTTTGATTTAATTTTATGGAGAATACCATATGAAGATTTTGACCCGACAAAACCCCAAGAATGGGATGAGGGTGTTGGTTATGATTTTACAAATATAGCTTCTTTACCTGGTGATAAAAACTACTCTGATAGACCTTCTAACTGGACACAAAGACAAACAATATACGATTGGGAGCAACCTGGAATATATAGTAACACAAATAGTGGTACTTTTAATTTTTTAGATTTAACAATTGTCGATGTCCAGCACTTTGAATTTGGAAATGAGGATATTGAGTTTGATATGACAAGCGAGATTAATGAGATTATTAATGGATCATTTGAAAACCCTGTTGGTTGGGGAATTTCATTTCTACCACAATTAGAAAATTTAAGTGGTAATACAGACTCAAGCTACGTTGGGTTCTTTTCTAGGCACACACAAACTTTTTATGAACCAAGATTAGAGACAACATATGATGATATTATTGAAGATAATAGAAATAACTTTGCGTTAGGGAAATCAAATAAGTTATATCTATACACATATGAAAATGGTGACTTTATAAATCTAGATGAAAATCCATTAGTAACAATACTAGACCAAAATGGTAACGTAATTGATGGTTTAATAAATATGCCTAGTTGTTTAAAAACAATGGGGGTTTATGAAGTTGTAATACCCCCACTATTAGGTTATAGTACGCCATGTATATTCACAGATAACTGGTCAAATATTAAACTAAATAATTTCTCACTACCAGATATAAATAACGAGTTTGTAATATATCCTATTAAACATTCATTACAATTTGGTACAACAACAAATGATCCAGCAATTTATGGATTTGATTTTTTTGGTATTAAACAAGACGAAAAAATATTAAATACTGATGTTAGAAAAGTTGGTGTTATCATCAAACAAGCTTACACAACAAATAAAATGTTACCTAATGTTGTTGCGGAATATAGAGTATATGTTAGGGAAGGACAAACGGAGGTTCAAGTACAAGACTGGACAAAACTAAATAGAAGTCCAAATGAATACTACTTAATGTTTGACACTAGAGATAAGATACCAAATGAATATTATATTGATTTAAAAGTAATTTCATCGGGTGAAGTAAATACTTATAAAAGAACGATAAAGTTCCAAATAGTTAATAAAAAATAAAAAAATAAGATATGGCAGAAACAAGTGCAAATACAGAAACAATAATTTGTCAAGAAATTTGTGGTGACCCACTTAATACAGTTGTACAAATTGTCCCTCCACATCCAGTATATAGCGATTTAACTGGGGGTACTGTTACACAATTAAATATGATTGCTCTTGGCGGTCGTAATGGATTAAACTCTTAGGTAAAATGAATTTAAATAGAATTATTAAAAAAGTTTTAAGAGAAGAAAACGAATATCGCTCAGGTAGATATATGTTTTTTCAAAACCTACAACAAATGAGAAGACAATGTGATTTGTTGTTAGACTTGGACCCAGAAATGGTTGAGGGGATTTTAGAAAGTGGTCATGACTGGGCTCAAGACCATATTGCTGAAGCCAAAAATAATATGGATCAAGTTTTTGATTTTATAATGAATGAATCAAAAAAAGATGGAATGGAGTCATCTATGAATATAGACGATGAGGATATGGTTATGGAAGGAAGAAAAAAGTCCGGAACAAAATTATGTGCTAGAGGAAAGTCTGCAGCAAAAGCTAAATTCGAAGTTTACCCCTCCGCATATGCTAATGGGTACGCAGTACAAGTATGTCAGGGTAAGAAACCAGGATTAGATGGTAAAAAAAGATGTTCATCGCCTTATTGTTAATAATATTTTTTAAAATTTTTTTATAATTATATTTTTTTGTATACTTGTGCTATAAAACATAAAATATGAAGAAAAAAATTTTTAGATTTTTTAAAAGGTTAAAGTTAAAGACATATATTTGGCTTACAAAAAAAACATTCATTAAAACCTATAGTGATGATGTTGAGTCGTATGAAAAAACTTTTTTCCTAATCTGTACTAAAATAATTGGTCGTAAGGATAGTGAATTTATGATTGCGCCGGTTTCAAATAAAAGGTACATTAAAAACGACACACTACACCTATTCATTACAATTTCAAACAATAGAGTCGATTTAACAAATCACGTTTATCATTATAGTGTAAAATTAAGTAATAGAGATTGGGATAGACTTATTTTTATTTTTGATAAAGAAACTGATAAAAGAATTACAAATTATGAAAACACAATTAATTCACAAATTGAAAATTCTTTACATAAAGTATTAGATAAAATAACAAAATCTAAATTAGATAAAAAATAGTTACACACTTTTACCAAAAATATCCATAAACCCTTGTATATACGAAGATTTTTCTCCTACAATATAGTCTTTGACATCTACACAAGAAAATTTTGTATGATTGGTGCGATTAATTTTTCCACTATCACAATAACTATCTAATTTATTTAAAGCTTCGGCTACTTGATCTCTAATTTCTTTTTTTGGAAATATATTATGTATTTCTGGGTTTTCTTTTAAATCACAAAATTCGTTAAATTGATAGCATAAAATCTCCATTGCCGTATTTAAAAATTCTTCTTCGGGTGCCTGCATAACCTCATTTAATAAAAATCTATTTTCTAAAATACGATTTGACTCTTCAATATGTCTTTTTTTTGTGTAATTCATATTAATAAATATTTTTATAATCAAAAAAGTTTTTGTAAATTTGTTATATGAAAAATAGATTACCATACGAGCAAACATCAAAAGCAATCAAAGGATATGTTGATTCTAAAATAGCAAAAGGAGAAACAAACGATTGTGTTGTAAGAACCTTTGCGTCTTCATTTGAGATTCCATATGATGAGGCTCATAGTTTTGTTGCTAAATTCTTTAATAGACAACCAAGAAAGGGGACGTATCTAGTTTCATATAAATTAGTTCAGATGGCTGACAAAAAAATGACTATTAATAATAAAACTATTCATACTATGGGTGTTAGATCTAATAATTTTATGTCTAGATCTTTAGACTATGATGTGAAAGTTAAAGGTGTTATTAAAAAAAGAAAAATGACTGTTGGTCGATTTGTTAAAAACAATCCAGAAGGAACATTTTTTATACTTGTTAGTGGACACGCATTTAGTATTAAAGATGGGGTTGTTATTGGTAATTGGGATGATGCTAAAAAATTAAGAACTAGAGTACTATGTGCTTTTCAAATTAAGTAGTAATGAATAGTATAAATGATAACCTATATAATAGAACTCAAGATCAATTTAAACCACTAATTGGTAAACGTGTACAATGTATCGATAAAGATGGTAATAAGCGTGTTGGTATCCTACAATTCGCTGGGGTAAACGAGTTACTGCATAAAAAATTTCAAGTAACACTTAGTGGTTGTCCTATTTGGCCTGTAAATCCTAATACAATAAAGTTGTATAAAAATATTATTTAGTTTTTATTTAAAAATTGATATTTATAATAAAAACTAATATGAAAAAAATTATAAGATTAACTGAATTTGATTTAACTAGAATTGTTAGAAAAATTATAAATGAAGGTGACGACTTTAAATCCAACAAAAAGGAAGATGAGGATTTAAACTTACGAGGTAAATTAGATGATATTTTTTTTAGACATGATGAAGGAAATCTATTTAGTGAACCAGGAGAATTTGGGTATCTTTCAAGAGAACATCAACTAGGTAAAAAAGTTAGTCCAAGACAAAGACAAGAAAGAATTAGACAAGTAATTAAATTATTGTTAGATTATATAAAAGATTTGGAGCATGAAGCTAAAGATGCCGATACGATGGTTCAAAATCCTGAGTATGATAAACAATGGAGTGAGATTGAGAGTGATGACTGGGAGGAAGATATAGAAAATTAATTGGTTAATATAATTAATTTTAAAATCCCATCTTTTTAGGTGGGATTTTTATTTAAAAAATTTTTGTAAATTAAAATAATATTTTTATATTTGTGTTATGGTAACATTTAAAGACATTGAACTTAAGCCGCACCCAGTAGGTGATGGATTACTTGGTAGAATCTTTTTTCCTGGTGGATATGGATTATCTATTGTTAGATTTAAAATACCTGGCAGTAATCGATATTCTTCATACACATCAAATGATGATGAGTGGGAAGTTGCGATTCTAAAGAGTGATGAAAATGGATGGGACATATGTTATGACACAAAGTTAACTGGTGATGTACTAGGTTACCAAACGGAAGAGGATATCGATAGAATTATTCAACATATTATTAGACTACACTAATATGAAAACAATTGAAATTACATACGAAGAAATTAGAATGGCTACGAGACCAAATGTTTATCGTAATAGAAAGAAGTATACCCGTAAGGAAAAACACAAAAATCAGAAATACTATTAATTATTTCTTTTTATAAGAAACCCAATTAGGTTTTTGCCCTTTTCCTGTTTGTGTATCTTTTCTTTCCACAGCTCTTTTTTGTCTACAGGCGTTTCTTTTTTCGTCATCAGTCATTTTACCCGCAACACCAGCCGCTCTACATTTAGGATAAGAACCTTTATCCGCGTCTTTTCTTCCACAAGGAGGATGTTTACCATCTACTTTTCTACATATATCAACCCAAGGACCCTTTGGCTGTTTAGACCCTTTTGGTTTTTTCTTTTTACCAAACCAAACTGCTAAATCTTCAGCAATAATATCTTGGGTAATCTCAACCCACTCATCTATTGGAACTATCTTTAAATTTTTACCAGGTAATTGATTTATAACGTTCCCTTCTTCATCACTAGTAAATAAATCTGGATGATCTGTAATATACTTTGTTATCTTCTTTGCCTCACTCTCAATTTTTTTTATCTTACTTTTTGGTGTGTCCATTTTACCATCATAACTATCATGCGCTAGTTCAGGTGAATCATATTTGGATACTTTAATTGTAAATGGTCCATTTTGTGAATCTTTAAATCTTCTAATCCCATATTGTAATGGGCCAACATATGATCCTCTACCACCACTGTCCGATGTGGCCTCACGTAATATTTTCTTTACAATATTTCTAATATTCATATTATATAAATATATTATGGAAGAAAAAAAAGAACTATATGGCAATCTATTTGGAACAATAGATTTACTATCAGAAAATCACTTGGATGTAATTTTGACCACAATGGATAAAGATTCTGCAACTTACTTTATTGTTGAGGCACTAAAGGCGGCACATAAAAGAGGTGCATTTACAATTGGTGAAGTTGAGGTAGTCTCAAAGGCGATTAGGTCTATTTCTAGAAATGAGTAATGTGTATACCATAATGTGCATATGATATAAACATAAAGTAATAATTGCCCAGGTCTCAACCCAAAAAAGTCCACTAGTTATAAAAAATAAAGACATTATATATATTAATATATAAAATCTAAATTTTTTTAATGAAAGAAGTGATATTCCAGAAAATATAAAAAATAATATCGCAAAAATATTATGTAATACAAAATAATCACAAACCGGAAATGCTGTTAATAACAACAATAGTAACGCTGGAATTCTCCACTTTGGTAATTTAAAAAAGAAAAAGCTAACAAGTGCGTTTGTGATTATAAACATTGGTTGTAATGGGGTTATCCAGCTTTGTGAAATTGTTTTTAATTCTGGATACGTAAAATAAATTATAAATGGTAATACTACAGCTAAAATAGTTGTAAATAAACGTTCAAATATGTCAAATCGACTTATCATCTATAATTTTTCATAATTAAAATATATATTGGATTAAAATGATTGTGTATATATTATAAATATGAACAAAAAACCAATTGTTAAATTAACCAAATAAAAAAGGTCAGATTTCTCTGACCTTTTCTTATTCTATTTTAAGATTTGATTATCTCAATTCTTGTAAATCAAATGTACGAACTCCATCTACAGTAATACGTCCATAGAAACGGTTATTTACCATCTTCTTCGCGTATCTAGTCATAATACCTTTGATAGGCGTGAAGTTGAATGGATTGTACATTGTAGGTGTTAATTGTAGAGGTACATACGGTGCGTAGATGTAACCTGTGTCTAACAATGATGTTCCTTTATGTCCAATCAACACTTGGTTTGGTGGGAAGTAAGGATCACGATAAACTTGGTAACGTCCTGCAAGAGTACCAACTCTTTCAATACCCATATTATACTGATCTTGCTCAGGTGAAGCGTTAGATACGTGGAAGTATTCTAGATCATCAAAAATTGCAGAAACCTCAGAAGAAACTACGATCCAGTTAGCACCACCACGAAGTGTAGACTTGTGGATTTGAGCAGACAACTGGTTGATTGCAGTAATCAAAGTCTGGTTCCAGTCTTTTTGAGTGTAAGATGTTGTAAGATTCAATCTTCTCCATCCATTGTAATCCCAACGTAGATTCCAAGCAGCCCCTTTACGAAGGTCACGAAGGATTTCTCTATCGATTTCAGCAGCAACTTGCTCAGACAACAACGCTGTAAGCTCAGCTTCCGCATCAATGTTGTGGAATGCAGCAACGTCTTGTGCAAGTTCTGGAGACCACTGCGCTCTTAATTTTCTTTCTGTAACTGATACAGTAACTGACTCAAGATCAAATGATACTTCACCAATTTCATCTTCGAATTCAAGATTCTTGTATCTTCTCCAAGTAGCAGTAAACGCTGAATCAAATACATAATCTGTAACTGTTGCTCCAGTGTAACCATCAAGCGTTGTTGCACCGCAATCAGCACATGCTGGACAAGAAAGATCTACTTCTAGGTAGATACATCCCTCTGCATCACAAATATCGTAGAATGAACCTCCATTTCCTTTAGCTGGGAATCCAAGTGTAGTTTGTTGACCATACTCAACAATTCCTTTACCATATTTTTGAGTTACAACTCTAAATAAAAGAGGTCCAGATGAAACATTACAAGGTGTTGTTTCTGCCGTAAAGTCATTTGCTGTAATTGTCAAATCAGAAAGGAAAGATTCAGTATCAATTTCATTTCCATCAGGACCAATTAATTTACCAGCACCTTGTACATTTTGCCATCCACAAAGTTGGATAATAATTTTTCTAGTTGTACCTGTGTATTGGTCGCTATTACTATCTGGTCTTAAACCACCATTTTGCCAAAATACAACAGTTGTGTCTGATGTAATAGCAGAGTATTGTCCTTTAGAATAATCGAACAATCCTGCAGGTTCTAGAGCTGGTTCAGCTCCTTCGTAGAATCTATCATATGTGTTTTTAACTCCATCATAAGCCGCTTGTGCGTCAGCTAGTGTTGGTCCATTAGGCGCTCCAACAGGTGCAAAGTGAGTGTTAGGATTAGCAGCACCTGCATTATAACCTTGAATTTTAGGTACAAAGTAGAACAATTTACCAATAGGTAGGTTCATAGCTTGTACTGATACGATGTCGTTAGCCAACAATTTAGAGAATACTCTTCTCACGATAGGGAATACAACGGTTTCGAATGCTCCGTTTGACCCTTCTGATGTTGCTTCGTTGATTAGGTGAGACGCTTGGTTCTCATACAACTGTGCAACGTTTTCTTTTAGATGACCTCTAAGGCCTTCTAGGAACCCTAATTTGTTCCACTTTTCAATTGTGTCTTCCTTGATAACTTTAAGGTGCTTCAACCCAATGTTACCAACAAGACCTGATTCTAATAATGCTCCCATTTTTATTTTTTTTAGCTTTATTTCGTTTATTTTTGTATTTTATAAATACTCTTTACTTTTAAAAAGTTTTATTTTATTTTCGTCATCAAGTCTTTCATTCTTAAAAACTGTGGATTTTCATACGTTTTTGACTCAATTAGATTTACCGCAGATCCTGTTGAAGGAGTTTTTTCTACTGTTCTCTGAATTGATTCAGTTATTGTATTTTCGATTGGTTTTTCAGAACTTAGTTCACTTTTAATAACTTTGTATAGAGTCTTTGACTCTTTTAAGGTTTCAACATTGTCAAACCTTCTTAGAATGTTTATTTTTTCTTGTTTCGTTGTTGAGTGTTCAGTAAACAATCTAGTAGCGTAAGCAAGGTTAGAGTTAAATATTGCAACTTCATTTAGTTTATTTCTAAATAGATTAAGTGCGTTCTTATACTCTTCATTCTTTTCTCTTAAAATGTTAACTTCTCTATCGATAGATTCTTTTCTTAGATTTCTTGGTGCTGCCTTTGGTTTGTCTAAACCTTTTCTACCAAATCTTTTACCACTACCTAATGTTCTAGAAGCTTCTTTAGTTTCAGTCTTCTTGCCTTCAACTTTTTCACCAAAACCTTTCATATTAACTTCTTCTTTCCAGTCATACTTAGGTTTTCCAGTTCCCATAGTTTTGTTAGCATTTCTTTTGACTGTTTTGAATCCACCTTCTTGATTTGGTTTTTTAGAGTACTTAAACTTCGAAGCTTTACCCATTCCCATGCCTTTAGCTTTTTTAGATTCCATAATTTCATCAGACTCATCAAATTCAAAAGCTAATTCATCTTCAATACTATCTCCACCTTCATCTTCATCTTCATCTTCAAGTTCTAACTCATAGATGTTTTCAAGCATTTCATTAAAATCATCTTCATCTTCAAGTTCTAACTCATAGATGTTTTCATTTTGTTCGCCTTTGTCCTCAATTGATGATAGTACTCCTTCTGTAAACTCTTCAAAATCAAAGTCATCTTCAAAGTCATCTTTACGTCTATCAAATTTATGTTTTCTTGAATCACGATTAAGCATACCCTTATCTTTTATACCCATATCAATGTCGTGCATATCAAGGTCTTCAAAATCAAAGTCATCCTCATCTTCGTCAAAATCAAAGTCATCCTCATCTTCGTCAAAATCAAAGTCAGATTCACTCAACTGAACAATATATTCACTATCTGTATCGTTATCTTTAATACTTAACATATTGTTGTCTTTTTGTACGATGATTCCATCATTGGCATCCATAGCTTTAAATACTTTAATCAATTCAGTATCTGAAGCTTGTGTCATATCAATAACATCATCATCTTCTTCATCAGAATCCATAGGTAATTCAGCCATTGGCTCCTCTTCAAAATCAACATCTCCTTCGATGTCTTCTACTTCTTCGTCACCCATTTCATCAAAATTATCAGTATCAGTTTCTTCAACGTCAACTTCTTCGTCATCAACCTCGTCTTGTTCTTTTAGAGATTCTTTTACTAGATTGCTGATTTCTTCCCTCATTGTCGAAGCAAGTATTCCTTGTGCATTTTGATTAAGAGACTCCTCCAACTTTGTAATTTGGATAAGAGTGTCCTCAATAACATTTTTATTTTTTGTCATTTACTATTTTTGTGTTTAATAATAAATACTTACAACTAATAAAAAATTTTAAATTATTAGAAAATAAAAAAGGGAAGACTATTGTCCTCCCTTTGTTTTATGTTTTGTTATTATTAATATTTACGAAAATACTTATTCTCTAAATCAAATAAGGAATCTGTAATTTCATATAAAAAACTTAAATCATCAAGTAGTTCATCTTTTTCGTCTTCGGACAAATCTGAATCTTCAATAATATCTGAAAAATGGTCAATACCATCAACATCATTAAGAAATCTATCCATTATTTGATTTAAACTAGCTAATTGCTTATATAACTTTTCAATGTAATTTATAACATCACCAATATTTTCACCACCTTGTTCCATATCTTCATCAGATTCTTTAATTACCCTTCCAATTAATTTTTCAAGATCTGATTCTGTAAGTCTAATTCTTTTTTTCATAATAATTTTTTATTATAAATATATCATAAAAAAAAAGACACACTATTTGTGTGTCCTTTAAAAAATTAAATAAATGTTTTTTTATTCAATTACCTCATCAATCTTACTTTCAGTAATTGCGGTAATTCTCCAGTCCATACTATAGTTCTCAAAAATTTTTGTCACCTTTGCCTCAACGTCAGTTGGCGTATAACCTAGTACTAATTTTTCTTCTTTGGTTTTTCTAACTTTTCCACTTTCATTATCAACCAAATCTAATGAAATTTTTGCTACAAAATATTTTTCTCCTTGTTCCATAATTTTTTATTTACCCAAATAATCGGATAATTTTTTCATTAAGTCAAGAGATTTACCACCAACTTCCTCACTATTTCTTTCTGAGTACATTCTTTTTTCTTCATCTAAGTTTTCTTCGAACTTAGATTTATCGTTTGGATTTAAGAATAGGTAAGCACCAGGTGTAGATGGTGAGGAAACCAAGTCAAAACAAATTAATTCAAAGTCTTTTTGCACCTCATTTGTTTCACCAACCTTTTTTAAAGACCCAACACCTCTAGAAGAAATACCAAGGGTAACACCTTGTCTTAAATAGTTTGCGGCCATATCTCCTTTTGTTGATACAATTCCTCTTTCGTGAAAACCCGGACTTGTTAATAGTTTTAGTTTTCCCATTAACATTTTTCCATCCCACCATATTTCAGTTATAATATGTGAAACCCTATCAAGATCAATTAATGAAGATTCTGGGTGATTTAATTCCGAGAGTGAAGTACCCTTCTCAATCATCTTTTTATAATTCTCAGCTTCACGCATTAATATCTCTTTTGGGTATACTCTACCATTTCTATTTGGTGTGTCGTATTTTTGTAATACTGCATAGAACTCAAATGGTTTGCTATGATCTAAATACCCTTTAGATTCCATAATATATTTATTACCCTCAGTTTTTGGGTTTATATATCCAGCATCATACTCAATTAGAATACCTTTACCAATGTCATTTGGGGATAAAATTTTGTAATTATTCATACTAAAGTTTTAATATAAATACTAAATAACTTGGGTTTTTATTTTTTCTGGTTTATTATTTCCATATTTTGTTAAATAAAATTTAAAATATCTATTTTTTACTAACATATCTGAATGTAATTCTTTCACTAATTTTTTTATGGATTTTTTTAATTTTTGTGATTTAAAATCAATTTCTTCTTTTATTTCTTCGTTTATAAAAAGATTAATTTCTAGATTCATAAATGATTTCTTTTTTAATTGTATTCCACTAGTTCTTAAATCTAAATCAACAATAAAATTTTCGTTAAATTGGGTTTTATCTATGCTATCATATATTGAATGTTTAATATTTCTAGACATATTTAAAACTATTCGTTCCCAATTTAGTTCGTGTGTTTTTGGTTCGACCCAAGTTTGTAAGTTAATATATAAAGACTTAAATTCTTTTGAGTCAACAGTACCGTAATTAACTTTACAATTTCTAAAACCCGTAAGTTTTATTGATTTTCCTTTTTTCATATAAATTTCTCATAGTAAATTTGTTTATTTTTAAAAAGTTTATATAATTTTGTGATATATATCAATATATAAAAATAACCCAAATAAAATATGTTAATTGTTAAAGTAAAGAATAGTAATATTGAACGTGCTATAAAAGAATTAAAAAGTAAGGTAATAAAGACTAGGCAAAATTCACAAATAAACTCTAAGGTTGAGTTTATTAAAAAGTCCGTAAAAAGACGCGCCCAAAAACAACGGGCAATACACGTTCAAAAAATAAAAGATTTATAAGTTGTTATTTAATTCCTTTAATTTAAAATAATTTAATTTACTATAATCTTCTGCTGATATTTTCTCAAAGGTCTCGTTAATTCTACCTAAAACCTCAGTATCAGAATCATTTTTTAGATTTTCTAATTTAGATAAAACATCTTCTTTTATTATTTCATATTTTAATTTTAGTTTTTCATCACTTTCTTTTAAAATAGATTGTAGTTGTTTTTTTTCTGATTCACCTAATGTGTTTAAGTGTGAATTAATAGTGCTATTAGCAACATTTACAATATCACTAATTGGTAATTTTTTAATTTCATCATAAGTAACCTTTTTTTGTTTTAATGATTCTAAAATACTTTCCTTACTTTTTAATTTATCCTCAACACTAACATATCTTTCAGATACTAGATTATCAATATTAGTATATTCATTTTTAACGTCAATATGTGATAACCACATATTAATTTCATCTATAGCTTTTTTACTTGGTTTAATTTTTTTTATTCTATCAACTGATTCTTTTATAAATTCAGTTGCAAAAGAATTATCATAACCTCTATTTTCTGCTAAATCACTATATAAAGAAAATAATTTACTAACATCTTTGTTTTTTAAAACAAGTTCGTTAAATATGAATAAATCATTTTTAAGACTCTCGTTTAAATAAGAACTAGATAGTCTTTTTTCTATTTTACTTTTAATTAATCCAAATTCCATTTTTTTGTTTTTTAATAAATATCAACCATTTATCAATTTATCCAATGTTGACTCCATATCACCCAAAGAATTATTATTAAATGGGTTATAATCTATGTCTTCTAATATTAAATTTTCTAAATTATTTTTACTTTCTGGAAGACCACCAACTTCTCCTCCTCCTGGTGGCGGTGGAGGCCCTCCAGCACCTGGTGATGGTGGTGCACCTCCTCCTCCTTCAGCTGGTGCGCTCCCTGTAGCTCCACTTACTGTTTTGTACAATCTATCTACATTATCAAATAAACCAGTGTGTGTAATGATTGTTGCTGTATTTGCTAACTCGGCAGAAACAGCTCTTTCCATTCTTTGTTGTTGTATGTCTAATTTAATATCTTCATCTGAAAAACCAAATATATGTTTTTTAGCCCAAGTTGATGATGTTGGAGCTAATGAGTTTGGAATTTCAGTTACTAGGTCTTTATATAGTAAAACTTTCTCTTTCCAAATATCGACCATTAATAGATCTGCTTGTTTTGATGGATTTGTTAGCCCTAAAGTAAAGTTATTTAACTCATCCTCAAACCCTAAAAGAAATAAGTGAATAATTGCTATCTTATTTAATTCAGATAACATATTTTTCTGTATTCTATTAATTGTTCTAGCAAAACGAATATCAAGTAATGATAAGTTTTTACCATCACCAACAGGCTCCTCAAAACCAAGGTATGCTTTTGGTATCCTTAATGCCGTCACAAGTTTTTTCTGAATATATTCAATATCCGCAATTTCAGATAAGTTAGTACCACCAGGTAATGTCTCAATTGGCATTGTTTGCGCGGCATCTCTAACTGGAATAAAATAATCTTGATCTACAGCCATTTGATTAAATCGTAAATCTACATTTCCTGTTTTCTGATCAACAATCTGATCCCTTTTAAATTTATTAGCAACTCTTTGTACGTATGGCTCAACATCTTTGTCGTCCATATTACCAACAAAAACTTTAAATACCCTTCTTTCTGGTGCTCTTGATGTACGATAAATAAGCATAGCGTCTTCAGCTAATACTAATTGTTTCCAAATCCTTCTTGCTTTTTCAAGCATTGATGTACCATAGGGTAGTTTTCTATCATCACCTAGGAGTCTAAAGTGTGCAACCTCCCATGTGTTAAACTCCATATTTTTCTCTTTCCAAGAAAATCTTACACCTTTTTCATCTGTGTTTACTTCACTATTTGGGGTTTTTGGTTTCATTCCCCTTTCTAACCTTTCAATCTCAATATTTGGTAATTGTACGCAACCAATGATTCCTTTTTCTGGGTCTAGTTTTAAATAAACAAAGTTGTCACCATACTTACAAGTGTTTCTAATCCACATTTGTAAGTTTGTGTTAATATCTAATGTATTATTAAATAAATCGGCTAATACACCTTTTATTCTTTTTGATTCTGAATAAATTTGTAATATATAACCATTCTCATTTGGTGTTGTAGATTCTTCCGCGTATATGTCAAGAGCTGTTGATATTTCAGGTGTAAACTCCATAGATTCATAATCATAGAAAGCCGCTAATCTAGTTGGTTCATAATATATTGCTTGAGTATATAAATTACTCTCAATTTTTTGCCATTGATTCGCTAAATAAAGAGACTGTTGTGACTGTAATAATTCTTTCTCATACTCATTTCTATCTTTAGTTCTTAAAAGTTCTTTTTTGTCAAAACGGTAGCTTGGTGAGATGTCCTGACCTAATAATGAATTTGGTCCAAAGGCCTTTGATATTCTTTGCCAAACAGTTAAATCTTTATTTAAATTTTCCATAATTAAAAATTAGTATATATACTTTAAATATAAATATTAAACATTTTTAGAGTTACTTGAATTAACTTCTTGTTTAATATTACTTTGTTTATATTTAAATGTTGGTGGAAATACCTTAACTGAATATACTGGTTGGTCAGGGACAATTAATGTTGACCCACCTATTATTTTACCCGATGTCTTTCTAAGTTCTTTTCCCATTTTAATATCTTTTACTAGAACCAAATAACCAACCATATTTTATATAGTCATCTTTTGATACATTGTTTATTTTGTTTTTTTCATTCATCATATAATTATTTGGGATTACTGGGTTAAACTCTAAATCCCTATTAACACTTTCGTTATTACTTACAGTCCATGACTCAAGCATCACTTTTGTTTGTTGGGTTACCTTTTCTAGTTTTTGGAATGCGATTTCCCCTACATATATAGCCATAGCTATTGCCATAATTAAATCGTCATGTTGTCCTTTTTGGTGATCGGGTCTACCATTTACATAAATAAAGTTATTCATCTCATCGTATAAACGACTACTTTTAATTTTAAATTTGTGTCTAACATATTCCTCAAAAGCCGCAATAATTTGAACTCGTTTATTATTAAAGTTTATTCCTGGTATCTTATCTTGTGCTTTAGGATTGTAGTTCCATATATTTGTTGAGTCAACACCATCAATATATAGATTTTTATACCCCATTTCTTGTAGTTTTCTTGATGTCGCAACACCCATACCACCAGTAATATCAATTACAATAAACGCACTATACATAACCCCCCATTTATATGCTATTTCAGCTAATGCGTCTGGTGGAATTTTTCCAACGTACTCAAGCACTTGTTCTCTTTCGTCAAAATCTATAATTTGTATTGTTGAGAAATCCTCACTATCTCCCCTAGAAACATCAATTCCCATAATATATTTATGACCCTCTTGTGGGTCTTTCCATATCCAAAGGGAGTTGCCCATCATTTTTGTTTGAGTCTCAACTAGTGTGTTATTTTTAATATACTCTAATTGTTTATTATCAAATACGTTATCACCAGATCCTAAAAATTCACAATTTAATTCTTGGTTTATTTTTCTTTTATCGTATTTAAGTTTTTTAACCATTTTTTCATACCAAGATGAGCATGGTTTATATCCTTGTTTAAAATATTCTTTTATTTCATCATAATCCCTTTCATATGGATTAGTACCTTCATATGATATATTTTTACTATGGTCTCTTTCTGTTTTATTAAGTAGATAATCAATCATGTCTTCTGTTGGTACTAAATATAAATCTTTTGTATATCTTGGGTCTTTCCACCAAAACATCTCTGTAATTTTAAAATTATTAATACCCTTTGACGCTTGATTATATATCTCATAATATATTGGGTCATACCCATTTGGTGTTGACACAACAATTACTTTACCCCCAGTAGATAGCGATGCCATACAAGCCGCCCAGAAATCATTGTCAGCTTCAATAAACGCGGCCTCATCAAAAACAAGAATTGTTGGTGTATAACCTCTAAGTGCGTCCCTTGATGTTGCAACTGCTTTTACCTCACAACCATTTGTTAATTTATAATGTCTTTGTGAATTTTTATCTGGTGAAAATTGTGCTCCAACCCAATTAGGCCATTGTTCTATAAAAGCTCTAATCTTATTTGCCATTTCCATAGAGGTATCTAATTTATTTGCAATAATTAGAATTTTTTCAGGTCTTTCTTTTTTTGCAAAAACAAGTCTTTTTGATACCCATGCAGCAGTAACTGTTGATACGCCAGCTTGTCTATATTTTAAAGCAATATTTTCTTCATGTTCCTCGTAGTCATTTAATAAATTTTCTTGATCTGGAAATAACTCTAATGGGACATATTTTGATACTGTATTGTCATATGTCTGTAAATATGTTCTTAAAGCGTATGACGTGTCTTTCATACACTTTATATATTCTAACATTAATTGTTCTTTAGATAAACCCATAAAGTCTTTTTATATAAATATCAAAAACCCCCAATTAGTAAATAAAAGGGGGTTCTTTGGTTTAGTTGGTTTTATTTATAACCCTAATTGTGATAAAATATCATCTTCATCATCTTCGTACTCATCATCGTCACCACCATTACCTTTGTATTTTTCATACTCAGTTTTAGCCTTTTTGTAAAGTTCCTCAAAACGTCTTTTTGCTTTATTATTATCTTCTTTATCTTCTGATACAACATTTGCTATAATATTTTTAAGGAAATCTTCAGCTGGTACTGAATATAGTGCCTGCTCAAAGAATGGCATATAAACTCTATTTTCAGGTACTAGAACTAGATCATCTGGAAGTAATGTTCTTAATTTTCTAACTAATTCACCCCCAACTCTAAAGTTCATTGGTTCATTCTCCATTGAGTCTGCTTTATCTACAACATCTTGCGCAATTCCTGGGTCAACATCATCCCATTGAGCTTGAGACGTTGGTACTGAAAATACTTTAAATAGTTCATGTAGTAATATTGGGAAAATTACACCATTTGCAAAATATGTGTCGTTTTCTTCTTCACCACCTTCTTCATCATCATTATCGTCACCACCTTCCATTTTACCGGCGGCACCGGCGGCATTTCCACCAAGAGCTTCAATTAAATCTTCATCTGTAAAATACATTAAATCATTAGCACCCATTATTTTGTTATATAAATCGTATAATCTTGGGTCTATTTCGTCTAATCGATCTTTATACATTTGGTATGCGAATTGCCCTCTCTTACCCTTTCCTTGTATAAGTGCGTTAATTACGTGTCTTTTTTCTAATTCTAATTGTCTTTCTTCTTCTGGTGTTAAATCATCAATGTCAAAAGAAAAATCTTTTGGTAACTCCAATTTTTTCATTTCTTTTGGTTTCATCTGAAACATATTTGGGTCAATTCTTTTTTCACCAAGAAAAGTTAAAATGTTAATAAAATCAAATTGGTACTCGATGCCACCTTGTTTTTTTTCTTTAGTAACTAAACCGTCTTCTATTGCCTGTTCCATACTTTTTGCATATGGTAACCACCCCTCTTCTTTTGCTGCAATTTCAACAGCCAGGTCTCTTAGTAATTCTCTATGAGTTGGCTCAATTTGCATTACTTGTCTTACTGCTTGCATTTGGGCCATTTGTATTGACATTTTTACTTGGGGGTCAGTTATATTTCTATCTGTCCCATAATATCTTTTAACATAATCAACAATTTCTTTAAATCGTTTACCTGCGATTCTTTCTACGTCCCCAACACCTTTTCTAAATCCTCTATTTTTTGCGTAAATACCCTCTGGATCTTCGATTTTTGCTTGACTTCTTGGGTGCATTCTTTCAGGATAGTCGCCATAATCAACTGGTGCTTCTTTGATTATTTTTTTAACAATTTTATTGATTTCACTATCTCTCATTATGATATATTTAATATTTGTTTTATTACTAACATAAAATCACTTTTCTGTTTTTCAGAATTGTCTTCAGTTTTGA
>Ga0222714_10000271_pt1 | contig 61861 bp, 63 predicted proteins | sample C33_3DmetaG_FD_165048 | JGI IMG/M metagenome (GOLD analysis project Ga0222714, IMG submission 165048) | Estuarine water microbial communities from San Francisco Bay, California, United States - C33_3D | ecosystem: Environmental > Aquatic > Marine > Unclassified | place: USA: California... | reverse complement strand
GTGGTGAAGTTGGCTTAATTGCCGAACGGATTGGCGCCGCCCATACCTTGCATCATCCCGCCCATGTCGAATTTATGGAAACCAGCTGGCGGAGAGAAGAGGGAATCGGGGAGCGATTTCGGGACCACCGACTTTGCTTCCAGGGCAAATTCATTCCGGCTGCCCGCCGCACTGCGGACCCGCAGGGGGAAGAAGTCCTTGCCGACCACGGCGGTTTCCCAGCCTGACTTGGCCTTACCGCCACCCATGAAATTACCCAGCCCCATGAAGGTCCCGAGTTCATTGGTGGCCCAGATCTCGACGTCACCATCCTTGGTTTTGGCAAGGTATTTGGTGCAGCTGTAACCGAGAATTTTATCCGTAATACCGGTGTTCACCAGTTCCGTCTTTTCTCCTTTCTGACCCGTGGCCTTCGCCACGGTCGCCTTGAGGGACATGGTCATATACATGGACTGGGCCGGCATGAGCATGATCATTTCATCTTTGTTCAGATCCATGATGGCGGAGACTGACATGCCATTGTCGGTTTGGATGTCAGTGCGCAGGCGGGACTCCTTGATGCTGTAGGTCAGGGCGTGGGTTTCATTGCGACCACTGCTGATCTCCATCTTGACGGTGCCTTCGAATGTTTTTGCCTGCAACCATCCCGGCATGAGGAGCGCAGCCGATAACAGGGCCAATTTGAAAGTAGTTTTCATGCTTCAGCATCCAACCGAAAGGGACTTTGCAAGCAAGTGCGGGTTTCAGAACTTGCCACCTATCAGCCCAATGACTGTGTTGGCCTGAATATGGCAATATTCGGAACAATCAATGTAGTGCGTGACCAAACCAAAGGCCGGGTGGGATTTGACCAGGCTTTCAGCTATTTGGACGAAGTGCTGAGTGAGGGCTCCGTGGCGAACAAACGAATTTGCAACATGGCAGCCGGTGAGGTCAAACGAGTGGAATTGAGCGAAGGGCTGTATGCCATGGAGCAGGCCTATGACAGCAAAGCCCGCTACGATGCATTTGAATCACACCGGAAATATATCGATATCCAGGTGATTGTAACTGGCCAGGAGTTGATCGAAGTAGCCGATATTGCCCAACTTCCTGTCGTCCAACCTTTCGACTCAAATCGGGATGTGATCATCTATGGTAATCATACTTCGACCAGTGTGCTTCGGCTGACTGCTGGTGACGCGGCGGTATTTCACCCCGAGGATGGCCATATGCCCAATCTGCGGGTAGGCTCGGATCCAACCCTGGTGCGCAAGGTGGTCGTCAAAGTGCCCGTTTCGTCCTGAGTTAGGGAATGAACTACCGGCATCATTTTCACGCGGGTAATTTTGCCGATGTGATCAAGCATGCCCTGCTGTTGCGTTTAGTGGCCGCAATGCAGCGCAAACCCAAGGGTTTCCTCTATCTGGATACCCATGCCGGGCGGGGCAGCTATGACCTGTCTCTGGCTGATCAAGGAGATACCTTGGTGCGAAAGCCCGAGTGGCCTCAAGGCATTGGCCGACTTTGGTCTGAATCAGATCTGCCGGAATTGTTGGCCGACTACGTCTCGGCGGTCCGGACTTATGATCAGCGGCAGGGTAATCTGACCACCGAGCCGCGGTTTTATCCGGGTTCTCCCTTGTTGGCCGGTGAGGTCATGCGTCCTCAGGATCGAATGGTCTTGTGTGAGCGACACCCCGACGAAGCGGCTGCCCTCCAAATTGCCGTCGGTCGTTTGGATCGTTGTTCCGTGCAAGTCATGGACGGCTATGTCGCTTTGCGGGCTATGCTCCCTGCCTTGGAGAGAAGGGCGCTCGTGCTGATCGATCCGCCCTTCGAAGCAGAACACGAATTTGCTGATATTGTCCGCGCCGTGCAGGAGGGACTGGCGCGGTCGCCAGATGCGGTCATTGCTATTTGGTATCCCATGACCAAACGCGCCCGGGTTGATGCGTTTGCCGATCAACTATGCAGGCTGAAATTACCCCCAACGGCCGTGGCCGAGCTCATGGTAGCTGGGGAGGAATCCACGCTCAAAATGCAGGGCTGTGGCATGGTTTTGATCAATCCGCCGTGGCGGTTTGAAACCGAAGCCGAACCGGCTATGAAAGTGCTGGGGCAATTACTTGCCCAAGAATCCGGCGCCAGCGGTCGTTATTGGTGGCTGGTGCCCGAGCGGTAAGGTTTCAGGCCTCGGCGGATGCGGTCTGACGGTGCGTCACGCGAGCGGCTGTAAACGGCAACGGATCGAAAATCGTCCGGGGATTAGGCAGGTTCGGTGCCTTGAAAACGGGACGGCCCCAGATCATATCCTGCGTCCATGCCTGTTTGACGGGAATGAGCGGTGGAGAGGTGGGTTTGGGGTGTTTGGAGTTACGGTAGGCAGGCATTTGGTCTGGTGTTTTAGGGTTTGCGCTTGGTCAGAGCACAGAATGTAGGAGTTTCGGCCCGGGCAAATGTTCCCGGGCTATGTCACTTAAACGTTACAATGGCCAAATTTCCTAGGCGACATTGAGCATATGGGCGGCCGGAGCTGCCGGCAGGCGCTTGGGCAGGGTCAGGCTGAGCACACCGGCATGGAACTCCGCGTGCAGGGCAGAGTAATCCAGTCCGCGACCCAGCCGCAGGCGCAAACGGTAGTCACGCTGAGCGCCTTCGAGATTCAGGGCCTGCCAATTTACCCGCACGACATGAGGTTTCCGCGCGGTGACAATGAGATCAGGTCCGGCGATCTCGATCTCGATGCTGGCGGGATTCACCCCGGGCGTGTAAACGGTGAGTTTCACGGCATCGGGGCGTTCCCGGCAGTCATAGTTCGGCTGGCAAAATTCCGAGGAAACGGAATTTTGGACCGGCCGGCTGGAACTGGTGGGATGGATTATGGTGTGCATGGGAAATGAAAAATAGGATGGGATCCTCGGGGCTTGTGGCACCGGGCTTCAGGATTTTCTAAACGTTATACCGTTATACGGTTGTTTAGGCCTGAGAGCCCGCGCCGGTCTGGTGTTTATTCCAATAAATGGAGACCAGACACATCTGACCGCGGCAAAGCATGGCGACGGCCTTCGTAATCGAAGTGCCGGCCGGGCTGCGGTGAGATTGACAATTGTCGGTCATTGGAACGTGGAGACCATCGCACAAAGCAGTTAGAAGGCCAAGTTTTTATTACGTCATCATATTCCCGGCAGTTTTCATCGGTCGTATGTCGCGATTTTTTCTGGAGGGTTGGAGCCGTGGGTTCATGGTGCAGAGGTCAGTTTCCCCAATGCACTCCCAGTTCAGCCCCGTTGCCCCATGACTCGTTACCTCGGCTATTTAACCAATGCATTTCCCGTTTGGGTTGTGATCGGTGGCGTCTGGGCGTTGTTTCAACCGGAAGTATTTACGTGGTTCAATGGCCCATGGATCGTGTGGGGACTGGCGGTGATCATGCTCGGGATGGGGGTGACGCTGACGATCGATGATTTTAAACGGGTGCTGGTAATGCCCAGGCCGGTTGCGCTTGGTTTCGGCGCACAATTCCTGTTCATGCCTTTACTGGGCTGGGCGATTGGGCGTCTGCTCAATTTGGATACGCCCTACGCCGTCGGTTTAATCTTGGTTTCATGTTGTCCGGGGGGCACCGCCTCCAATGTCGTGGCTTACCTGGCTCGGGCGAATGTCGCCCTCTCGGTGGTGATGACCATGTGCTCTACCTTTGGAGCCGTTTTTCTGACCCCGTTACTGACGCAGTTTTATGCCGGTGCCATTGTGCAAGTGGATGCCTGGGGATTGTTCTTCAGCACATTCAAGGTGGTGGTGGCCCCGGTGCTCATCGGCGTGGGACTTAACCGATTGGCTCCCCGGGTGGTGGCGTGGACCTTGCCGGCGGCCCCGCTGCTTTCGGTTGTGACGATTACAATGATTTGCGCCAGTATCATTGGCCAGAGTTCTGAGGCAGTTAAATCGTGTGCCGGTTCACTGCTCCTCGCCGTGGGTCTGTTGCATGTGGGCGGTTTTGCCCTCGGCTACCTTTCGGCCCGACTATTTGGCTACGACAAACTGATCGCCCGAACGGTTTCCATCGAAGTGGGGATGCAGAATTCCGGTTTGGGCGTAGTCTTGGCCCGCAAGCATTTTGCCGATCCGTTGACGGCAGTGCCCTGTGCCATCTCCAGTGTCTTCCATTCCGTGATCGGCAGTGTTTTGGCCGGCTGGTGGCGGTTGCGCGACCGGAAGTGATTGTCGCCGGAGCATTGGCCCCTAGGCTCAGGCGATGAAACGAAAGCTGACTGATGCCACCGCTACTCTGGCAGAATTGAAAACCCGGGTGCTCGATTTTGCCCGGGCCCGCGACTGGGAACAGTTCCATGCGCCGAAAAATATCAGCATGGCACTGGCGGCCGAAGCGGGTGAATTGATGGAGCATTTCCTCTGGGCTACGCCGGAGGCATCGCGTCAATTAGGGACGGATAAGAAAAAGCGCGGCGCCATTGCCGACGAATTGGCTGATGTAGTCATCTATGCCTTGGAGTTTGCCAATGTGACCGGGATTGATGTGGCTGCGGCTATCGAACGTAAGATGACGGCCAATGCCAAAAAGTATCCCGTGGCCAAGGCTCGCGGACGTTCGGTTAAATATACCGAGCTTTAAAAAGACGTGGAGGCTGATGTCTCCGCGTGGGTGCTGGGCCGTGCAATGAAGAAGTGGGTTTCACTATTCGCCAGTGAAGGGAGTGACTCCCTTTAAAAAGTATCGCCTTTCCAACCCCACATCCCGCGGTTCACGTCTATGAATTTTACATAGATCCGCTCTTTGCTGATCTTGAGATGTTCCTCGACCAGGGTGCACAGGACTTGGCTGAGCGCCTTGGTCTTTTTACCCGGCAACCCGATGCTTTTGAGTTCCAGAAACGCGACGGGAGCGTCAGTGCCGGAAAAGAGCATTTCGGTCTTGGGCTGGAGGGCAACCATCACGAAATTCTCCGGCTTTTCCAGTTCGTGGGCGACGAGTGCAGAGGCCTCCTTGAGCAGAGTGCGGCCGACCTTCTTCGTCGGTGACGCGTTGGTTTGAATTTTGAATTAGGGCATGGGATTGCGGTTATTTGTTCGACAGCACCAAGTAACTACTGGTTTCCCCGTGAGGCAAATTTCCATGAAAAAAGCAGTTGTTCGCGACTACTACGTTTTACCCTGCTGTCTCCTTGTGCTCAATTTGGGCGTGGAGGTGGCCCAATACAAAGTGAAGGGCTTTGCCGAGCCCTTGGTGGCCACGGCCGTGATCATGGGAGTGGTCTTGTTTGGTGGATCGCTGATGGCATTTGTAGTGGCTCCAGGTTTGAGCTGGATGATTTCAATGCTGCATCGTGGCAGTCGCCAATCGGCGGGAGAGATTGGCGAAGCCTTGTTTCTGGTCGTGCTCGGCGTAGTGATATTTTGGCTCTATTATCAGGTGTATATCATCGGTCCGCAATCGATCCTGCCGTTGGCATGGCGCAATCATGGATGATACGGTTGGTTTCGCCCAGACCGCCTACATGGCCAATGGACTAGGCGCCCTTGGGTCGAAACACTTGGATTGCCGATTCGTGTGATTCCAACCGCGGGCCGCCGATCAAATCGATGCAGTAAGGGATGGCGGGGAAAACCGCTTCGAGGTTCTCACGGATGGCCTTGGGACGTCCCGGCAAATTTATGATCACACAACGGCCGCGCACGCCGGCTGTCTGTCGGGACAAGATGGCGGTCGGCACATATTGCAGCGAAGTGGTCCGCATCAATTCGCCGAACCCGGGGAGAATTTTTTCACACACTGCTACCGTGGCTTCAGGAGTCACGTCGCGGGCGGCCGGTCCGGTTCCACCCGTGGTAACGATCAGGCAGCACCCTGAGTCATCTGCCATGCGGCGTAGTTCGGCTTCGATTTGAGTCTGATCGTCCGGCACCACCTTGTAATCCACCTCGAATGGGGTGCTGAGCCATTCTTTCAATAGGCTGACACAGGCCTGTCCGGGGGTGTCTTCGTAAACTCCGGCACTGGCGCGGTCGGATACATTGATTACTCCAATCTTGGCAGTCATGCAGTGTGGGTGAACTTGTGGATAATTTCTTCGGGTGTCACGCCCGCAGCACGCAGAGCACTTAGACTCAACGAATCATGCCGTTTCGCCAAGCGCTGACCGCTTTCATCGCGCATCAGCGGGCAGTGAGAAAAGGCTGGTGGGTTTTGCTGCAATGCCCGAAACAGGAGAAGTTGACGGAAGGTGGAGCGTATAAGATCTGCCCCCCGCACGACCTCAGTGACCCCTGTGGCGATGTCGTCGGCCACCGTCGCAAGTTGGTAGCTGGGGGTGTTGTCTTTACGCCACACCAAGAAGTCACCGAAATCCTGGCCAGCCATGGCCGTTTGTTCACCCTGCAATCCATCTTGAAAGGTTATCAGTTCGTTGTTGGGCACGCGGAAACGCCAATTCACTGAGATCACGGTTTCAAGGGGCAGTAACTCCGAATTAGTCGGAGGACGAAAATCGCGAGGGTAGATCGGTTCATCATCATCCGCATGCGGGGCTCCCGCGGCTTCCTGCACATCCCGACGAGAGTGGATGCAGGGGAATATCAATCCAGCCCGGTGCAACGTTTCCAAGACTTGGCGGTAGATGGCCAACCGGTGACTTTGGATTAAGATGGGTTCCTCCCACCGCAGTCCCAACCAAGCCAAATCCTCCAAGGCGGCCTCCGTGTATTCGGGCCGGCAACGATCACGATCCAGATCGTCCACCCGTAACAGCAATTTGCCCTTGGCCTGATGGGCACGTGCCGCCGCCTTGTAGAATGTGCGGGCATGACCCAGATGCAGATACCCTGTCGGCGAAGGGGCGAGGCGACCGATGTAGCTGGAATTTTGTTCAACCACGGAAGTTATAAGTGAACACATATCTGGTTAACAGGCACCAGCAGTTTCTCCTTTATTCGTGTCAATTCGTGACCTTTGGTGATTCTAGTTTCTATGTCCAAACTCCTCTGTGTCTATTGCTCGTCCAGCGACCGGATCGACCCCAAGTATTTCCGTGCAGCTGAGGCATTGGGCACTGAACTCGTGGCCCGTGGTTGGGGGTTGGTTTACGGGGGCGGTAAGACCGGTCTGATGGGCGCAGTCGCCCGGGGCACCAAGGCGGCGGGTGGCCGGGTGGTCGGCGTGATACCGGAGTTCATGAAACTGCGCGAATTGGCCTTCGATGAAGCTGACGAGCTCGTGACCGTGGTCACAATGCGTGAACGCAAGCTGTTAATGGAAGCCCGGGCTGATGCGTTTGTGACCTTGCCGGGAGGATTTGGCACCTTGGAGGAGATCATGGAGATTCTCACCTTGCGACAGCTCGATGTCGTGAAAAAGCCCTGCGTGTTTTTGAACCAAGACGGGTTTTACGATGATCTGTTGCGACTATTCGAGCGCATGTTGGCAGAAAAGTTCTTCAAACCTTCCAACATGGAACTCTTCCGGATGGCATCCTCGGTGCCGGACATTTTCACCCAGATTGCCGCGTGCCAGGATGCGGCCCCCGAGTCGAAGTGGTTTGAGACCCGTTGATCTGTTCCAATGCACCGCGCTGCTGTATTGAAACTATTGCAAGCTCACGCCGGGCGGGATCTGGATCACCATGAGGCCGCAATGACGCTTGCGACCATCGAGTTCGTCGAGACTCATGAAGATTGCCTGTTACGCAGCCAATTAAGCGGCCATCTGACCGGTTCGGCCTGGGTGGTGGACCGGACCCGAAACCAGACTTTGCTGACCCATCACCGGAAGTTGGACAAGTGGTTGCAACTCGGTGGTCACGCTGATGGCGATCCCGATCTGCTGGCCGTGGCCCTGCGTGAAGCGCAGGAAGAAGGCGGTATCACACAACTATTACCGGTGAGCCATGAACTCTTCGATGTAGACCGACATTGGATTCCCGAACGCAAGTCCGAACCGGCGCACTGGCACTTTGATCTGCGATTCATGATCGAGGCGGACCCGGCCGAACCATTGGTGGTCACCAACGAATCAAAAGATTTGGCTTGGGTGAATGTTGCGGATGTAACCTCGCTCAATCCCGAGGAATCGATGGCGCGGATGGTGCGGAAAACGATGGCTGGCTGAGTGCTGGTGCCGGCTATTTCCAAATTGCGATGATCTCTGATTTGCGCACCCAGCCGGTTTGACCATTGGTAAAATACAACCGGACCCAGCCCAGGAAGGTCTTGTCCACGGTGCCCATACTGCCGGCGGACAGTGAGGCGGTTTGCTGGGTGGTGTCGGCTTCAGTGGGAATGGAGTAGAGGGTGCCGCTGCGCCACACGATGACGGCGTCGGGACTCGCGGCCAAACCGTAAGCCGAACGACTGACCGAGGAACCACTGATGACCAGTAATGCGGCCACGATAACGAGCAGGGCTGGCCATTTGCTCCAACGTGGTACGATACCATACCCCAATAACAGTAGGACCGCCAAGGCGAGAGTCAGTCCGGCACAAGCGATGACAAATAGCCTCTCCCAATCTGCCGGAGAGGCGAGACGAGCCAGATCCGCGCGCGGGCTGGAGTCCAATAACGGACCGATTGCTGTGGGGGTATAACCGGCCTTGCTATATGCAAGTTGGAGGTTCCAACGAGTGGCATCCATTTGGGGATTCTGCACAAAGGCGGCGGTGGCCTGAGCGGCCGCCTCACCCCAGTTTTCTTGTTGGGCAAGGGCCAGTGATAGGTTGTGGCGCGCGATCCAATCCGTGGGCGTTTTTTCCACGGCGTCTCGCCACGCATTTTCAGCGGCGACATAGTCACCGGATTGATAGGCAGCTGCTGCACTAGGTGCGCCATGCAGCGCAGGCAAACTGGTCAGGCAGAGCAGAACGACGAAGAAAGGGAAAAGATTTTGCGGTAAGAAGGTGCGCCACCATGCGGTGCCGGAGATTTTTATCGAGGAGAGTTCGGCTTCTGCCCGTGCGATCCAATCCGAAGTCAATTCCTGCTTCTCGCCGTAGAGTGCCCGGTCGGCTTCTGTCCACAATATCGTCAGTGATTGGCTTTTGATGGCCGCCGCAGCTGGCGCTGCATGATGCACATTGCAGAGAAGGGCCATGTCATGTTGCCAATTGAGCAGCAACTTGGCTTGGTTCTCACGGTTTGCCTCACTCAGCTGATGCACGGTATTCAGCAGGCGCAGTCGGGCTAGCCGTCGGCCTCTCAGAGGATCGGTTTGCCGGGCACGACGATAGCCCAGCACGAGCCAAAGCAGACCCAATGCAACCAAGGGCACACCGGCCCATAAAATCATTTGCCACCAGGATTGGAAGGGAGTGCTAACCGGCTCAGAGCCCGATAATGGATCACGGGGAATGCCGGCGGGATCAGAGGGTGGAGTCGGGGCCGTAATCGATGCCGTTGGTTGCGCTGGGGTCTGGGCAGATGCATCCGGGGTAATATTGAAACGAGGGACCGCGGCGGCGGTGACAGTCACGGTGGTCGCGGGCGTGCGTCCCGTCTGATAAGAACCGGTCTGCGGGTCGAAGTAACTGAACTCCACCGCGCCCAAAGTGTAGGTGCCGGGTTTGGTCGGCACGAGCACCACGTCTTCGGAGAGAGTGGCGTCAAAAAGTTTACCCTCCGCAACGGTGCGCTTGGCCTGGGGTTGTATCACTTGAAAATCCTGCGAGACGGAACGTGATGGCAGGCCGGCAATGTCCGGCCAGTTGCCACTGCCACTGAGTTCCAGTGTCCAGGTGATCGGTTCGCCGACGGCTGCCGTGGCCGGGACCACTTTGGAGTTCAGCTTAAATTGTCCCACGGCCCCAGTGAAACCATTGGGTGAGGGTTGTGGCAGCGGACGGACACTGATGCTGGGTTGATCGGTGCTGATGGAAACTTGGTCGATGCGTTGTTGTTGGAACAACCCAAACCCGGAGGTTCCTACTGCGAGGTTGATCAATTGGCTGATGGGCTTGATCCGTATAGATCCGGGGGTCTTCAGGTAACCACGGGTGCGAAAAGTCACATTAAGGCGTGATTCGCCACTGCGGGTGGTTTCGGCAATTTCAGGCTTGGCCCAGTCTTCAACCAGTAGCGGTGAAGGGTCCCATTCGATGCCGCCGCCGAAATTGCTAAAGTTCCTACGTGCGACATCCAAGTTATAGACCATGGGGAAAACCTCACCGGCCCACACGGTCGTGCGACCGGGACGCAGGTGGGATTGGATATCTGTTTCCGGCCCGGGTTTGAGCGAGCCGGTGGCATACGCGGGGACGGTCAAATCGCCTTTGTCGGTCTTTACCTTAAACGAGGGTATCTGCACCTGACCGGGCGTGCTGATCTGCAGGCGGTAAGATAGAATCACCGACCGGGAACTGGAGAAATTGATGATCGATAACTGATCGGATTGGCCACGATAGCTGAATTTTACTCCGGAAATATCCGGTAGTAGAGGGGTGCCCTCAGGCGAGCATTTCTCAAATACGAGCTGCAGATCGGCGGGGTCACCCGTCCCGGCGTCCGTCCATTGGACGTTCTGCGCCATGGCGGTGGCTAGCAGCACGGACATACAAATGAAGTAGCGGAAAAATTGCATGAATGTTACCAGGTCTTGCCCTTGGTTTCCGGTGATTTTTGAGGTTTGTCCTCCATTAGTTGAAACAGCTGTGCCGGTGAATCTTGCTCACGAATCTTCTGCAGTTTCTGCAATGGCATGGCTAGGGCGGGATCGGTATCGCCCGGCGGTTGATCCTTCTTCTCCGGCGCGCCACCCACCTGTTGCATTTTATCCGGCGGTGGTGGCGGAGGTTGAGCCCGTTCCTTCATATCGCCGAAGGCGGATTGCCCGTCTTGCTTTTGATTCTGCTCCGCATCCTGCGACTTTTGTTCAGGCGGGGAATCTTGTGATTCCTTGGAGTTATCATCGGATGATTTTTGCTCCGGTGATTTGGATTGATCAGACTTTTGTTCTTGGTTCTGGGGAGAGTCGTCCTTCGATTGATCCTTTTTGTCCTGATCCTGCTTTTGCTGGTCTTGTTGGGGCGGGGGTGTTTCGTCCTCAGGCTTGATCAGGAGTGCTTCCAGCTCTTTGCGCAGTGTATCCCAGTCCGCCGTGGTGGGATCCAGTTTGGATCCTTGGTTGACCGCGACCAATGCGTCTCGGACCGGTCCTTCCGTGACTGGGTGTTTTTCGGTCTGCAGCTTCTGACCCCATGTCACCGTCTCTCGAGCCAACTCGGCCCAGTCGCGACCGGTGTTCTCGGATTGTGCGGATATGCGACCGACGATCTTGCCCAAGGGAGACAATTCCGGCTTCGCGGATGGCTCCTGCGAGCGTAATGGATTTGGTTGGATCAAACCGAGCACGAATAGTAGCGCGGCGGTGTTGGCGGTCAGTTTAAGCGCGCGAGGTCTCGGTCGCACTGGGAACTCCCGCCAAAAACTGATCAGGAGACAGAGCAGGGCAGGGGCGAGGGCCCACTGATAACGTTCGACCAAGCGCACGGAATTTTTCTCCACAAACTCACCTTTGCGGCCTTGTTCCACGGTCGCTTTGATCAGCGTAGCCAGATCGATCCAGGTGCTGGCGTCGCGGTAAACACCGTCGGTTTTTTGCGCCAATTCCTGCAGGGTGTTCGTTTCCAATTTCGACAGAACCACGGCTCCACGCTCATCCTTCACAAAGGCACCGTTGCCATCCGGGATCATGGCCCCCGCTGGCGTGCCGATGCCCAGACTGATGGCCCGGATGTGTTTCGCCTGTAATTTGTCCAACATCTCCCGCCAAGTATCGTCAGTGGTTTCCCCATCACTCAAGGTGATCAGGAACCGGTCGGCCGATGCGGTGGCGCTATAGGCTTGGATGGTGGTTTCGAGTAGCGCGCGGTAATTGGTGCCTCCTTCCGGCAGGTAATCGGGACCGAGGGCCGGGAGAAATTCGCGCAAGATTTCATAATCGGCACTAAGCGGACTCTGTAAAAATGCGGTCCCGGAGAATACAACCAGCCCAACGCGTTCCCCTTCGAGTTTTTCCAGCAGACTGCTGACCAGCAGTTTCGCGCGCTCAAGTCGCGAAGGTTTGATATCGGTCGCCAACATTGAACGCGACAAATCGATCGCGATGAGGATTTCCCGCGATTGATCAAATACCGGTTCTTCTATCCGACCCCATTGGGGACGTGCGAGGGCGACGATTGCGAAACCCAAACCCAGATATAACCAGACCCGGGCCGTATGCAGTCGGGTGGCACCGTGTCCTTGAAGTTTCAGTTGGTTGCTGCCGGCTTCGGCTTGGATGATCTTGGGATGGAAGGTGGTGCGCAGGCGCTGCCGGCGACGCAGTTCCCAGATGAGCAACCCCAGCGGCAGCACCAGCAAACCCAAGAGATGTGGCCAGGCGAAGCTCATGCACTTGCCTCCCGCCGCCATGGTTGGCGTGCCAATAGCGCACCCAGAAGTAGAGCCAGCAACCCAGGTGCGGCCGGCCAATAAAACAATTCGGTGGTGAGCAGATAACTCTTCGACTGAAATTCGATTTTCTTGGCCTTGTTGATCGCCTCGAAGGCTTCGTTTACCGTGTCACTGTCAGCTGCGCGGTAATAGCGTCCACCGGTCGACTCAGCGATATTGCGCAATGAATCTTCATCGAGATCAGACACCATGCGACGATAGCCGACCTTGTTACCTTTGTCGTCGATGACCGGCATGGGCACGATGCCATTTTGCCCCGCGCCAATGGTGTAAACGGGAATGCCGCGTGACTTGGCGATCTCCGCCGCTTGGGCTGGATTTAATGATCCGCGATTATTGGCGCCGTCGGTAAGGAGGACGACAAACGCCCCCTGACGCAGCCCGTTTTCCTGGCGCTTGGCTTGTTCGAGCCGGGTTAGGGCGACGCCAAGTCCGTCACCAATGGCCGTGCCGTCTTCGATCAGACCGATCTTTAATCGGTCGGTTTGTTTTTCGAGCCAGTCGTGATCGAATGTCAACGGAGCCATGGTGTAGGCGCGTCCGGAAAACACCACGATACCGATGCGGTCCGTGGGCCGATCCTTGATGAAGGCTTGGATCACCGGCTTGATCGCTTGCAGGCGGTTGATGCGTTCGCCCCGGTCTTCGTAATCTTCGGCCAACATTGAACCGGAAAGATCGATCGCTAGCATGATATCATAACCCTTGGTATTCACCTCGTGCCGGTCCTCAACTTTCTGGGGCCGGGCCAGTGCAGTGATGACCAATACGAGGCCGATCGAGGCGGTGATGACGGGCCAACGAGACGCTGCGGTCAGTGACGGGCGATGCCATGCGGCGGCAAAGGGCACCAGCAATACGGGAACCCTGCGACGGCCGCGCAACCAGATCAAATAGGGAATGAGCAATAGCCCGGCGAACCAGAGGGGGTTTTTGAAAATGAATTCTCCCATGGTCAGCGCACCGCTCCGGACCGCATCTGGGCGTGAAAGAATTTTACCAACGCATCCAACCGGTTTTCATCTGCGCCCACCACAAGTCGGCTTAGCGGGTCAGGGAAAAGTGTCTGCCAGGATTCATCGCGTTCCCGCCGCCAAGTCGCATGCGCCGCCCTTTCCGCGGCGGATCCTTCCAAGGTCACCAAGCGGCCCGCCGTCGGATCGTAGGCGGCAAACAATCCATCGTGGGGGAGTTCACGTTCCCACGGATCCTCGACCCGAAACCCCATCGTCTGGTAGCGGCGCTGCATTACAAGCCAGCCTTCGGGTTGATTCCGGGGTGCGAAGTCACCCAACCAGATCATTACGCTGTGCTTGGGGGCCGCCCGGGAGAGCAAACGCCAGGGAATCTCGGGCGCACCCGCCGTGGGATCCGGAGCCGGTTGCGCCAATAAGGTGGCGGCGGAGTGCAGAATCGCTCCGCGGCCACGCACGGGCTCACGAAACAAATGTCCGCCCGGTGCGGCCCGAATAAACCCGACCCGGTCGCGATTGACCGCGCCGAGCAGCATGACGAGACCCGCCAACTCGAGCAGGGCTTCGCGTTTGGTCTGCGCTCCAGAACCAAAGTTCAGGCTGGGGGTATCCTCGAATACGATCAGCAGGGTGACTTCGCGCTCCTCGACGAATTTCTTGCGATAGGGCTCACCGAGCCGGGCCGTCACATTCCAATCGATATCACGGACATCGTCGCCAAATTCATAACGCACCACTTGATCGAACTCCATGCCGCGGCCGCGAAAGGCCGAACGGTATTCGCCGCTGAGCATGTTCTCCACCGCATGGCGAACGCGCCACTCCAGCTGGCGCAGGAGGGCAAGGGGATTTGCTGAACTGGTGACTTCCTGCGGCACGTTCAAGTGGCCGGGACGGGGGTGCGCTCGATAACTTGCGCGATGATTTTGTCGGCGGTGATTTCCTCCGCTTCGGCCTCATAAGTCAGACCGATCCGGTGACGGAGCACATCCGTGGCTATTTCCTGCACGAGGGCTGGGGTGAGGAAATCTTGACCGCGGAGCCATGCGAGGGCTTTGCCGGCTTGGTAAAGCGCAAGGGAGGCGCGTGGGGACGCACCGAAAGTCAGGTAACGCTTGGCGCTGCCTTCGGCTTCAGCCAAGGCGCGGGTCGCCCGGACCAAGGCGAGAATATAACCTTGAACGGCCGGTGCGACGTGCACGGCGTCGACCTGCGGGCGAAGGGCGAGCAGCTCCTCGCCATTGGAAACGGCCAGCAGGGCGGGTTGCTTGGTGACCTGACCCCAGCGCTGCATCATTGAAGATTCCTCTTCCGCGGTGGGATAATCCACGATGAGCTTGAAGAGAAACCGATCAGTCTGGGCTTCCGGCAACGGATAGGTGCCTTCCTGTTCGACCGGATTTTGCGTCGCCATCACGAAGAATGGGCGGGGTAGAGGATGCGTATTGCCGCCGATGGTGACCTGACGTTCCTGCATGGCCTCGAGCAACGCGCTTTGCACTTTGGCCGGAGCGCGGTTGATTTCGTCGGCCAGCACGAGATTGGCAAAGATCGGCCCGTGGTGAACCGAGAATTCCCCGTTCTTGGGTTGGAAGATCATGGTGCCGACCACGTCGCTGGGCAGTAAGTCTGGCGTGAATTGGATCCGCTCAAATTGGACGCCAAGGGCCGAGCCCAGCGATTTGACGAGCAAGGTCTTGGCGAGACCGGGCATGCCTTCCAATAGCACGTGACCATTGGCCAGAAGGGCAACCAGGAGCCGCTCCACCACGGCGTCCTGACCGATGACGGCTTTGCCGATTTCTGTGCTGAGTTTTTGTGACCAATCGGGACCTGATATCATATTATGCGAAAGAGGGTTGAGCGGGTTTGGTGAGTTTGACTCGAAGGATCAAAAATGGTTTCTTCAGAAAAACGTCCCGCGCATGCAATTTCCAACTCAAATCGACCGACGGATGATTACCTTGGGCTTGCGGGTCGAGGATGTGGATGAGCGGTTTGTCAAAGGAACGGGTGCCGGGGGGCAGAAAATCAACAAAACATCATCGACTGTCTGGCTCCGCCATCGGCCTAGCGGGGTGGAAGTGCGTTGCCAGGCCGGCCGGTCACAGGCGGCCAACCGCGAGCAGGCTTGGGGTGAACTTTGCGACAAATTGGAGGCGATTCGGCGGGATGCCAAATTGGCGGTCAAACAGGAGAAAGAGACTGAGCGCCGCCGCACCCGGCAAAAAAGCCCCCGCCAGAAAGCCAGGATGGTGGACGCCAAGAAGCATCGGTCCCGCCACAAGGCCCATCGCGGCCGGGTGCGCGACCACGACTGATCAATTACAGTAACTCCACGGCATCCCCTACACGGATGGTGCCGGTTTTGTTCTCATTGATCAGATTAAGCCCGAAATTGATTTTGCTGGGTTCAGTCTGATCCCGGCGGAATGTGGCCATGGTGTGCAGAGGCTCCTTGCCTCGATCCCCGCTACTTTGATCTGTGGTCGTCATTATGCAGCGTGCGCACAGTCCGGCCGCCCGAAAGGTGACCTCACCGATCTTCAGTCGGGTCCAAGTGTCCTCCGCAAAGGGTTCACAGCCGCTGACCACGAGATTGGTGCGAAAACGGGCCATGGGCACCGGTTCGCTTTGATTCTCGATGATCCGGTCATTGAGGTTGGAGAGTGAAGCCTCACTGATCACCAGCAGGGGAGCGGTATCCGCAAACGTGACTTGATCATCTGCCAAGGCACCGGGTTTGTTGACTGGACGCGAATAGGCTGATCCGACGTGCACCAACCGGCAGGGATGCCGCAGAAAATCCGAGAGCCACACCGCGATTTCCACGCCGCAGTCCAAGGCCTGCACTTGATCGTTCCAGATCTTCACCGGCGTAATTGGGCCGTGCTCGTATAAGCCCACCGTGGCTGAACCGTGATCGGGATTGCGCAGTATTAAAGTTTCGGACCCGAGTTCGGTCGCGATTTGCGCCATACGCGGCAGTGCCCTTTGGGTCAGAAATTGGCCATTATCATCCACCACGAGGAATCGTCGGTCACCGATAAGTCCCAGTTCATCGACCTCAGCTGATGTGACGGAGAAACCACGGAGAGACTTTACGGGGTAAATATTGATGCCGGTCAGTTGCATGGTGATTTATTTGCGAGGTCTCAGTTTGATCAGGGCAGTGGCTGCCACCACAAAACCGGCACATATCAGTCCTACGGCCGGACCGGGTGGTGTTTCAAATGAGGATAGATTGCGACCGGTGAATTTGATTGCGGCATTGGTGGCCCCATAAAAAAAGAAAAATGTCACCAAACCCAGTGCGCCCAGCATGCGCCAACTGAGTTCGTCGATGAAGTGACAGATTAATTTCCAGAAAGAACTGGAGTCTGATTCGTCAAGGGGCATGGGATTTCGGGGTATCCTTGCGACGATAGGTGGCGAGGTAACGCAGTGTGCCGGCCGGGGCGCGAAATTCTCGGGGAATCGCAGATCCTTCCAGCGCGAAACAGATCCGCAGGCGGTTGCCGTGCAATTGCAGAATGCCCGGGATTGTGCGGCCTTCGTTGACCCCGGTGATTCCGGTCATCGCAATTTCGTTTAGCTCCGAGTTTGTTTTCAACTCGAAGGTGCCGTGATCGGTAGCCTCTCCGCCAAAATTGACGGTGTAATGGGTGGCGGTGAATTCCAATTCCACTTTGGCGGCGGCATCGGCCGGCATGGGCTGTCCACCAAGTTCAGCCGACACCACCTGCCAGGTGCCCGTGAGTTCATTATCACTCATGACTCTTCAGATTCGAGATTAGGCAGGGACTTCTTGGCTTTCGCCCCGAGGAGCTTGAGATCTTCAACCTGACTGAGGAGATTTCCGCGGCCGGTTTTGAGTTTCCCCATCGCGTCATCGTAAGTCTGGCGGGTTTTGGCGAGTGAGTTCCCGATTCCTTCCAAATCTTCAATCAGACCCGCAAATTTGTCGTAGAGCAGACCGCCGCGATTCGCGATGGCCTGCACGTTCTTGGACTGACGATCCTGCTTCCAGAGCATGCCGACGGTTTTCAGCGTGACCAGCAGACTGGGGGCGGTGACCAGGATGATACGGCGATCAAACGCCCATTCGTAGAGTGCGGAATCGTTTTGAATGGCCAGGGCAAAAGCGTGGTCCAATGGCACAAACATGAATACGTAGTCCGGGGTTACGAGTTTGCCCGTATCCTCGTATTGTTTGCTGCTCAACTGTTCGACGTGGGTGCGCACGGCCCGGACGTGTTCCGCAATGTGTGAAGTCTTCGAATCATCGTCGGCGGAGTTCACGGCGCGTTCGTAAGCGATGAGTGAGACTTTTGAATCAATTACGAGATGGCGATCGTCCGGCAGTCGAAGGATGACGTCAGGCCGCAAGCGGCGTCCGTCTTCGGTGGTGAGCGATTCTTGGGTCAGATAATTCTCGCCCTTGATCAAACCGGCGGAGTCCAGCAAGCGTTCGAGAATGAGTTCACCCCAAGCCCCGCGGGCTTGGGACTGGCCTTTAAGGGCGGAGGTAAGAGCGTGGGCTTCCTCAGTGATGGTGGAGTTGAGTTGGCGAAGTTGCTCGATCTGCGCCTTGAGGGCGGCCCGATCGTCACTTTCCGTCTTGTAGACTGTATCCACTCGCTGGCGAAAATCGGTGAGTTGCTGGCGCAGCGGATGCAGCAAGGCCTCGACTTGGGTTTTGTTATGATCGGTAAATTTCGCGGATTTCTCTTCGAGCAATTTGGAAGCGATGGCTTGGAATTCGGTTTGGAGGGTGGCCTTGAGCTTTTCAACGTCAGCGAGGTAGCGGGCGGCGAGGGCTTCGCGTTCTTTGATGCGGGCTTCGGCGGCTTGCAGACGTTCGACCCCGGCGGCTCGTTCAGCGGCAAGTTCACTGGTGGCGGTGGCAAACTTCCCCGCCAGCTCATTGCGACTGTTTTCGAGTTCACGTTGGGCAACTGTAAGACGATCATTTTCAGCATCCCGGGCGTTAAGTCTCTCGCGCAAGGCCGTCGGTTGCTGACGCAGAATCAACCAAGTGAGGAGGCTCGCGAGAAACGCAGAAAACAGGATGGTTAATGAAGTAAAAATCACGTAAAGCTAAGCAATGAGGGTTTACTGCAAATCAATGCCGGATGCGTTCCTTGACACAAGCCTGCGTGAACTGCAAACACGCTGACGTTCAGGATGATGCCTTTTGTATAATAAACAAGGTTCCAGCAATTTCATGGTGACAGATACTATCCCAGTCTCTGCAGGCCCCGGAGACAAGCCACTCGTGCTAGTGGTTGATGACGAATACGGCCCGCGCGAATCCATCGCCTTTACCCTTTCATCGGAATTTTCCGTTGAAACCGCGGCTCGGGCGATGGAGGCATTGTCCAAATTGCGCGAACGGGAATACGCGGCCGTTGTGCTCGATATTCGCATGCCGGAGATGGATGGGATCAAGGCGCTGGAGGAACTGCGGAAAATCGATCCGAATGTCTCGGTGATCATGCTGACTGGTTATGGCACCCTCCACACCGCCCAGCAGGCAATGGTGGGTGGAGCGAATCAGTATTTAAGGAAACCGCCTGATATTAACGAGCTGATCGAGGCGGTCCGTAAACAGACAGCCGCCACCAAACTGCGCCGGCATCAGGCTGGCATGGTTCGCCAGACCGAGGAGATGAACGTGGCGCTCAAACGAGAAATTGAAGAAGCCGAGCCTCATATCTGGCAATCACGCGCCTCAGTGGAACTGGTGCACGATTTAAACAATCCGTTGACGGTGGTAATTGGCTATGCCGCTTTACTGGTGGAAGAGGCTCGCTCCATGGCCACCTCGCAAGAGGCGGACAGCAAGAAGCTTCAAGACTATGCGATGGTGGTGGAGAAGGCGGCCGAATACTGTCACCACCTGTCGGAAAACTGGCGATTGACCTCACGCAATCAAGTCGACTATACTCCGTTGGATTTGGTTTCAGTGGCCAAGGAAGTGCGCCAAGTGATCTTTTTTGAAAGCGCGTCGATTACGTTTGCCGGCCTATCCTCGGCCCGGATTCGTGGATCCAAGTTCGAGCTGATGCGGATCTTTCAAAATCTCTTTAAGAATGCGCTCGAGGCCGGGGCTACCACCTTGGAATTGTCGGTTGCCCAAGTTGCGGATAAATATGAAGTGGTGATCAAGGATAATGGATCTGGCATGACTCCCGAGGCGCTTAATAAGGCACTCAAGGGTGGGTTCACCAGCAAGGCGAGTGGCACGGGTCTGGGTTTGAGCATCTGCCGCCATTTGGTGGGTGCACACGGGGCCACCCTCATCCTTGAATCGAAGCGTGACGAAGGAACCACCGTCAGGATGGCATTTCCCGCCGTCAAATCGTGAAAAAATCACGAGCGCATAGAATACGTTCCGGAGGTGCATCATGAAACGCCGGGTGAAGATTACCGGCATCGGACCCGTGACCCCTGCCGGGGTGGGGCGCGATGCATTTTGGCGCGGAATATTGGAGCCAGTTTCACGCGTGCGCGAACTCAAGTCTTTGGCCAAGTATGGCAGTGGGGATTTTGTCGCCGCTGAGGTGGCCGACCCGCTTTTTGACGCGATGGTGGCTGAAATGAAACTCGGCAAACAACCGCGTCATACCCAGTTTGCGGTCGTCGGGGCAGAACTGGCGGCACGCGATGCCGGGGTTTCCTTGGGGGAACTGCGTGAACTCAATCCGCTGGTGATTGCCGGGGCATCGCTCATGGATTTCGGGGTGATGAACCGCATCATGGACCGCATTGTGCGGAAGGGGCCCGATACGGGTTTACCAAGTGCAGTATTCTGTGCGTCCGTCAGCGCAATTTCCGGGGCGATTGCCGAATGCATTGGTGGGGCTACTCAGACCATGGCTTTGCAAAGTGCTTGTTGTTCCGGTCTCGATGCCATCGGTCATGCTGCCCAGCGCATTGCATCAGGTGAAATAGATATTGCGGTATGTGGAGGCACGGAGGCGCCGCTCTATCATCACCCGATGCTTGAGTTGAGAATGGCCGGCCTGGCTCCCGTGAGTGCGGAATGGCCGGAACGGATGTGCCGGCCTTTTGATCTGTGGCGAACGACCGGTGTCATTGGCGAAGGAGCTTGCCTCTTTTTGTTGGAATCGGACGACAGCCCCCGGCCGGCCCGCGCGTATGTCGACGGTTATGCGTATGCGACAGATCCAGCGGAAAAGCCGGTCGGAGGATTGGTTGAGGCCATTCGCCTGGCGCTGGCGAATGCCAGTCGCCGGAGAAGTGAAATCGACTGCATCAATGCGTGGGGTCCCGGACATAAATTGGTCGATCGGGCCGAAGCGCAGGTTCTCCATGAAGTCTTTGGCGAAAGTCTGAAGGGCATTCCGGTTGCCTCGATCAAGGGGGCGGTGGGGAATCCTTTGGGTGCCGCCGGTGCGATGCAGGTGGGAGCGGCGGCATTGGGACTGGCCGATGGCATGATTCCACCGACGGTGAATTGGCAGTATCCCGACCCGGACTGCCCCTTGAATTTGTCTTCCCAATTCCGTGCAATCGACCATCAGGTTGCCTTGGTAAATTCGCATGGATTATCCGGCACAAACGCATGCTTGGTTTTGAGCAAATAATATTCAACCCGGCCGTGCTCGCAGCCTTTGCCGCGGCCATGATGGGCACCTTTGCGTTGTGGGCAAACCCAGCGCGAGTCATCAATCGGCTGTTCTTTTCGGGTTCCTTGCATGTGGCCTTGTGGCTGCTCTGTTTGGAAATGGCCCTCTTTGGCCAGGACGGACTATACTGGTTGCGCATGGCGACCGCGGTAGGAGCCTTTTTGCCGGCGCATTTGTGGATCGTTAAAGAAAGTGTGCGCAGTCAACGCGGTTTCCTGCATTTCCGCAATTGGTGGTTTGCCGGCTTGATCGGAATCATTCTGGCGTGGATTTGTTTTTCTGACTGGTTCATCCCAAGCCATTCGACGCCCGATAATCGTCTGCGTGGTTTGGGCTACTACGCCTACATGATTGGGGTCATCGGGCTCTATTTGATTTTGTGCGTGCAGACCATGTTGCAGGCGCGATCGACCGTTGGCGTCAAGAAACTGGAATTGCAGGTGCTCCTGCTGGGCGGCTGCGCCGCCTGCTTTGCCGTGATCAGTCTGATGGTGCTGAATGCCATCTCACACGATTCAGTTTACATCAAGTTACAGCCGATCGTCGTGCTGACTTTCTACGGCGGGACGGCTTGGGCCATGCTGACTTCCCGGGTGTTCGATGCCCGGCACATGCTTTTTATCGGACTGCAAAAGCTGTTCTTGGTTTTGGCGGTCTCGCTCTTTGTCTGGGTGGCGAATGAGTTGCTGGCGATGCTCATGCCGGCCTCCCTGGCGTTTATATTGGCCGTAGGATTGGGCCTCTGGTTTGCGGCTTCCGCGGGCCCTTGGTTTCAATTGGTTTTTGATCTGAATTTACGGGGTGAGGATGCCCGCCGGGCGGCGTTTGAAGCGGCCCGTAGCGGATCGCGTCCCGAACAGCTGGAGCCAGCCTTTGTGCAACTCCTGAAAAGTTGGTCCAGCGCCGACCATGCATATGTGCTGACTCACATGAATGGTCAGTTGAGGGGGAGCAAAATGGAATTGCCGGTTAATGGTCCGGTCGCAATGGCCCTCACTGAATTGCGATGGGCGACTCCGGAACGTTTGGCGCGGCAACGGCTAGAGGGACACGGTCTGGCTTTGCAGCAATTCATGGAAAAGGCGGGCTTAGGGGTCATGGTCGCTTCCGGTGGTCACAGCTTGAGTCTAGTGTTGGCGGTGAGCGTGCCCGTGACGCGCCGTCCTTTCACTTATCCGCAGGTGGCTCAGTTGTTGGAACTCGCCTCAATTATTGAGAGCGCGATGGAACGCGCGCAATTCTCCGTGAAAGCCCAGCATGCCGAGCAGTTGGCGACAGTGGGTTTGTTGGGGGCGAGTCTGGCTCACGAAATCCGTAATCCACTCGTTACGATCAAGACTTTTGTGCAGTTGTTGCCGAAGCACTATGATGATCCTGCTTTCCGGGAGAAATTCTTCCGCCTGATCGGGGATGAGGTGTCCCGCATAGACCGGCTGACCGAGCAACTGCTCGATTTGGCTACCCCCCGGGCTTATGCCCCGCGGATGATTGAATTACACCCGGTGATCCATACCGCGGTGGAATTGGCTTCGGCCAAGGCCGAGGATCGACGGATTCGGATGATCAAGGATTTTCAGGCGACCCCTGATCAGGTTTACACGGACCCATCCGCCGTGCGCCAGGTTCTGCTCAATCTGTGCTTCAATGCAATTCAAGCGGCGGAAACACAAGATGGAGATCGCTGGATCAAACTGACGACCAGTCGCCAAGTGGACAGCATCCTGCTGGTGATTGAGGATAACGGTCCGGGGATCTCAGCCGAGATGCTGCCGCGACTATTCCAACCCTTCCAATCAAGCAAATCGACAGGCTTTGGGCTTGGATTGGCGATCTGCAGCGATATTCTCAATGGGCTTAAAGCGACCATTGCCGTCGATCCACCGGTGGCAAATCGCGGAGCCACCTTTCGTATAACCTTTCCATGCCAAGCCTCCTGATTCTAGCCACCGCCGATGACGACTTGGCTGCGGCGTGGGAAAAGCAGATTCCTGACGGGCGGTCGGTGGTGCGGTTGAATCCCCAGAGTTTCATGGGTGGATCCCGTCCGGGATTTTCCGCGGTGGTGGTGCTGGATGCCGCGGCGGAAAATCAACTGCCACAGTTCCTCACGAATTATCCGACCATTTATGTCGGGGAGCCCCGTAGTCTGCCGTATGAACAGGCGCGGTTGGCCCAACGGGGTAAGGTTTTCCTTTCCTATGACGATAGTGCCCGTCATTTGCGGGCCTATTTGGATATCATGGAAGAATTGGCCGAGAAGCAGTCCATGGTGGAAATTCTGCTGGAGAAAAACCGGCGCAACGAAACACCCAAACCGTCCCCGCGGGTGGCCCCGGCGGCGGATGCGGCCGAGTTGTGGGATTTTCTTGAAGGGGCAGTGGAGAATCTCGACACGCGGGATCGTTTGATTGCGGAATTTCGCCGCGCCTCCCGCCAATTGTTGCACGCCTCCCATGCGGTATTCTTCCTGCGGGAATCGGATGGTTTTCGGGCTGATCGGGGCACCTCATTTTTTGGCCTAGATGATCCTTTGGTGAGCTTTTTGGAAACGCATCCGGTTGTGATCGATGGCACCAATTGGGACAGCCCGGCTGATCCCGTTGCAGAACTAGCCGTGCGCAACCGACTGGCAATGTGGGGTGCGCGTCTCTTGGTGCCAATCCATGACAACGGCCGGCTCCTGGGTCTGATTGCCTTGGGGGTGCGCAATGACGGGCAGGCTTATGAAGACAACGATCGCACCCGGGCGGTGTTTTTCGCCCGCTTGCTGCGCCACTTTCTGGCCCGTTCGAGTCAACTCGGCCGTTTGACCCAGCTCAGCGAACAGTCGGCCTTGGGGGCAAAATATCTCCCCAGCACATTATTACTGGCTGCCGGCGAGACAGTGCCGCGCCACGTGCCGCTGGTCGTGCGGGATTTGATTGGCCGGGTGCGACGTTCCCGCGAAGTCTGCCGGGTGTCACCGTTGTCAGATCAACCATTCCGGGCCAGTGCGGGTTTGATCAGTGAAACCGGTGGCATTTGGGCCTTTTGGGAGGAGGCCAGCTCACAGGTGCACGATGCCGTCTTAAGGAGCCGGGAGGAGCGACGGAGTGTCCTGCGTGAACTGGCGCTGACTCTCAGTCATGAGCTGGGTAATGCCTTGGTTTCCCTGGCCACCTTCCGTCAGGTAACGGATCAGAAGCTGTCGGATGAAATGATCAAGACGCTCAAGGCAGATATCGGCAGTCTGGAACGACTCCATAAGCGTCTCGGCATGATGCAGAATCTGGATGAGATTGAACCCGTCGAGACGGATATGCGGGACCTGATGAAACTGGTGGGTAGCGCCTGCCAAGTGGAGGTAGAGGTGGTGCCTGATGCAGTCCGTCTGCCGGTCGCCGCGTATTTGCTGGAATTTGCCCTCTCCTCGCTGATCGATACCTTGGCTGAAAATCAGACCGGACGTTCGGATAGCAATCTGGCGTTACAGTTGCGATCCACCGGGTCGGAGGATGAGTTGACGGCATTGATTTCCATCAAAGGCCGCAATTTGGAGTTGGAAGGAATTCTGCCTGAACCGGCGGAAGGTGAAGTTCCGAATCAGGGCCGGATTGCCGTGTTTATTGCCAAGGAAATAATCCGACTACACCGGGGTGAAATTCATGCCGGCCCAGGCATTCAGGGCACTGAGATTTTGATCTCCATCCGGGCCTGTTAATCGCGCGATGAGCAGACCACTATATGAGGGAGTCGTGCATTGGCTGCAGGCTGAGCCCACGGTGCATGCCGCCGCGCTGTTTGGGTCCAAGGCCGCACAGTCCCCGGTGACCCAGGCGGATGATTGGTCAGACTATGATTTTCATGTGATACTTTCCAATCCCGGTTTGGTCCGTCAGTTGGACTGGAGTAGCCTGATCCCGGGGCAAAAATTTCTGCTTCAAACACTGCGACCCGCTTCCGGCGGGGTGCAAAAACTGACAGTGGTGTTTGCCAGCGGACAAATTGATTTGGTGCTGGTGCCATTGATGGATTTTCGCCTGGCCAAGTGGGGCCACACGTTGCGGCTGCAACGTCACAGCCTGCGACTGCGCACGGCACTCAATGAATTGAAGACCTGCCTGCAGAATGGCTACCGAATGGTGAAAGGAGAGCACTCGTGGGGAGGCTTTTATGCCGCCGTGCAGGCTGACTATGCCGGGGTGCGGTTGAGCGATAGCGAGCTGGCCAACCTCGCGGCCAGCGCATTGGTAGATAGTATCTGGATCCGGCAGAAGCTGCGACGAACCGAGATCCGTGCCGCCCAACACCTGCTGCATCGCTCCTTGGTGGAGACAAATTTTCGCCTGCTCCGCGAACTACGGTTACGCCAGGGTCAACCTCTGCCGTCGTTCGGACTCGGCCGACATGTGGAACAACTGCTGACGGCCGATGAATTGAGTTGGGTAACCGTCGATGCTGGTTGCAATCGGGCGGATCTGCTCGCCTCGACCCAAATGGCGGTGGATGGGCTGGTCGCCTTGATGGGTCAGTTGCTCCCGGATTGGCGTAAGCCTGAGTTGCCGGCAGACGACCTGAACTAGATATTAGATTTGGGCGCTGAAGAGTTCGGCGATCACGTCCTCCAGTGGGATGTCCTCGATTGTGATATCAGCCACCGGCCCGGCGGTCAGGATTTCCTGGGAAACCGCGACGACTTTGTCGGTGGGCACTTTGATGGTGAACTTGCCTTCGTCGTCCCGGGTCGTCTCACCGTGCTTCGATTGCCAGTTTTCGGGAAATGCCGACAGCGTGGCCTCAGTTTGAGCCGTGATGTCGGGCAAAAATTTGATGATCTTTTTCCGGCTGCCTGAGCTGCTTTCCAGGCGGTCCAACGCACCATCGTAGATTTTGCTGCCCTTGTGGATCACGACGACCCGTTCGCAGAGCTCCTTGATGTCGGCCATGTAGTGACTCGTCAGCAGAATGGTAACCCGATGCTTGCGATTGTATTCACGCAGAAAGTTACGCACCGCCCTTTGGGAAATGACATCGAGTCCGATGGTGGGCTCATCCAGAAACAACACCCGCGGCCGGTGGAGTAGGGCGGCGATCAATTCCATCTTCATCCGCTCGCCGAGGGATAGTTCCCGAACCATCACGTTGAGTTTGGCCCGCACATCCAGCAGATCGACCAATTCGTCCAGCGTGCTCTGGAACTGCTCGGTCGGCAGCGCATAGATGGCCCGCAACAGATTGAAGGATTCGATCGCGGGCAGATCCCACCAGAGCTGGTTTTTCTGACCAAGCACGAGGGCGAAAATCCTGCGGTAGGCGGATTCGCGTTTCGTCGGATCGAATCCCGCCACGGTGGCCCTGCCGCTCGTCGGGTAAATCAACCCGGAAAGCATTTTCAAAGTGGTCGTTTTACCCGCGCCATTGGGTCCGAGAAAACCGACAAATTCGCCTTCCTGGATGGAGAATGAGATGTCGCGGGCAGCCGCCGTCTCCTCGAACTCCCGCTTGAACAAACCTTTCACGCCGCCCCAGAAACCGGGCTGTTTCTTGTAGGTTCGGAAAACGCGGGTAAGATTTTCGACTTCGATCATGAAGGAATGACAGAATCACAAAACGTTTGATTGGCAAAGAATACCTGAAGGATTGCCGTCACATCCGCATATGGCTCTTGGCTCAGGATGTGCTTTCTGCCGAGCTACGGTATGCGGCATCATTTTAGACAGATACTATTTTTAGGGGCACTGTTACTGGGTCTGCCGCTCAAGGCTGTGGTGTTTAACTTGGTCGCCCCTCCTGAGCCAGTCGCGACTGGTGCCGCCGTCAGTTTGAACCTGCTCATATTAAATCCGGGTAAGACAGAGACGGTCCTGACGGTGGATGAAACCCTCGAAGGTGAGTTGTCGGACGGGACGGATAAATGGAAGGTGCGCCTCAATGCCCCGGCGATGGGTGGGCCAATGTCCATCATTCCCGGTGGGTTTGCCGTAAGGGAATTCCTGATGGAACTGCCTTCTGCGGCTAAAGGCAGGTTGGTGTTGGAAATTAGAAGTCCGGTCTTGGCGCGTGTATCCTTGGAAGTAGCCAAGGACCTTTCCCCGCATGCCCGGTAAAGGCGCCGCTGACGAATTTTGTGCCCCAGCACACGGCCGAGGTAGCAATAAAGCGTGCTTTTGCGGGACGTTTCAGTGCTCACGAGCCAAGTTACTTTGTCTATGGGGACGCAGATCAGGCGGCGAAATTCCAGTTCAGTTTTAAATACCGGGTGCTGGGTCAACAGGCGGCACTGGGGGAACGGTTACCCGCTCTGCGTGGACTGTATTTTGCCTACACCCAGCGGTCTCTGTGGGAACTGAATGAGGATTCGAGTCCGTTCTATGATACTACTTATCAACCGGAGTTGATGTTCGAATCACAGAGTGTGCTCGATCCTGAATCGCCGGGAGGGATGAAGTGGATTGGCTACCAAGTTGGACTGCGACATGAATCCAATGGTCAATCCGGCCCGGCTTCTCGCAGTATCAATACCCTGTATTTCCGTCCTGGCTTTGCCTTTGGCCGACTGGACGGTTGGAATCTTGTGCTCGCACCTCGACTTTCCCTGCGGATATCCGATTTATCGAATAATCCCAATATTGAGGACTACCGCGGCAATGTTGAGCTCTTTGCGGTGATTGGACGTAACGATGGTGCGGCCCTTTCGCTCATCAGCCGATTGGGCCGAGACGGCGACAAAGGCAGCCTGCAGCTGGATTTTACCTATCCCGTCAAATTTGACCGGATGTTCGATTTCGCCACCTACGTGCTTTTCCAATATTGGAACGGCTACGGTGAAAGTCTGCGCGACTACAACGTTGATACGACCGCTTATCGCTTCGGCTTTTCGTTGGTGCGCTGACTGGGTTCAAACCTGACCCAGTTTACGGTAGTCCAATATACTGTGGCTGATGTGCTGCGCGGCGACGCAGGCGAGATCAGTGAGCGGCTCCTTCGGTGAAACATCTTCTCCCGCGGTCCAAACCAAGTGATGCGTGCCGTCATCATTCGCCGGACTGAACAATCCCGGCATGAAGAAATGCGCCGGGACGGTGGCTTTTGTTTCTGTATCCCGCCGACAGGGAAATGGGAAATTCACATTATGGACCGTAAAGCTTTTCGGTGGGGTGGCGGGGAGGAGTTCCCCGGCGAGCCGGGCGGCGTGTTCTGCTGATACCTTGAGTGTTTCGAGCAACTGCCCATCGGGCACCCCTCCGCGTTCCTTGAGATGCACGTAGACTTCCTCGGACACATCCTGCGAAACCGCCAGTGCCGGCAGACCATGCAAGGCGCCTTCCCAAGCACCGGCGACGGTGCCGCTGGCGATGATGAAGGCGAGGGAGCAGTTGTAGCCGACATTGATGCCACTGACCACGGCGTCGACCTTGGTAGGCAACAAATGGCCCAAGGCAATGTTTACACAGTCGCTCGGAGTGCCATCCGCGGTCCAGGTGGGGCAGCCCAGATGACGATCTACTGCACTCGACTTCACCGCGCGATTGCGGGTCTTCGAGGCACCGGTCCAGCTTTGCTCCGTAGCCGGGGCGACAACGTAAATCTCATGACCGGCGCGTTGTAGTGCGGCGCAGAGTTCGTGCAGAAAAAGGGAATCAATGCCGTCGTCGTTGGTAACCAGTAGCTTCATGGAGTGCGAGTCTCGCACTCCAACCCATGCTGTCAGGTCTTTTTTCGCCTTCATCTGAAACCAATAAAAAAGCCGCGACTTGAGTCGCGGCTTTGAGAGGGGAGGTTAGTCCGGTTTATTCGGACTTGGACTCTTCGCTCGTTGCTTCCTCAGCGGCAGGAGCAGCCGCTTCAGCGGCCGGCTTTTGCGCCTCGATCTCGGCCATCGCAGCCTTGCGGCTGAGGCGAACCTTGCCGGAACGCTCGTCGATGCCGATGCACTTGACCGTGATGGAATCGCCGACCTTGACGACATCCTCGGTGCGGCGGACCCGGAAGTCAGCCAGCTCGGAGATGTGCACGAGGCCTTCCTTGCCGGGCAGACACTCGACGAAAGCGCCGAAGTCCTTCACGCCGGTGACGCGGCCGGTGTAGATCTTGCCGTCCTCGATCTGGGAACCGCCGCCGCAGAGGGCGTCGATTTCCTGCACGGCGCGGTTCATGGCGTCGGCATTGTTCGAGTAGATGAAGACCTTGCCGGAATCGTCGTCGGAGATGTCCACTTGGGCGCCGGTCGTCTCGGTGATGCGACGGATCGTCTTGCCACCGGGGCCGATGAGCAGACCGATCTTTTCCGGATTGATCTGGATCGTCTGGATGCGGGGAGCGTAGGTCGACAGGTCGGTGCGGGGCGCCGGGAGGGCAGCCAACATCGTCTTGAGGATTTCGACGCGGGCGTCGCGAGCTTGGAAGATCGCGGTCTTGGCGATCTCGAAAGGCAGGCCCTTGATCTTAAGGTCGAGCTGGAAGCCCGTGATGCCCTTGGTCGTGCCGGCGAGCTTGAAGTCCATATCGCCGAAATGATCTTCTTCACCGAGGATGTCGGTGATGGTGACCCACTTGTCGATGGAGCCGTCGTCCTTGTTGGAAGTCATCAAGCCGCAGCTGATGCCGGCGACGGGTGCGATGATCGGCACACCGGCGTCCATGAGGGACAAGCAACCGCCGCAGATCGAAGCCATCGAGGTCGAGCCGTTGGAGGCCATGATCTCGGAGACGACGCGGATGGAATACGGGAACACATCTTCCGGAGGCAGCACTGGCACGAGCGAACGCTCGGCGAGGGCGCCGTGACCGATTTCGCGACGGCCGGGACCGATGAAACGGCCGGCTTCGCCAACGGAGAACGGAGGGAAGTTGTAGTGGAGGAGGAACGACTTGGAAGTCACGCCGCCGGTGAGGGCGTCGAGATGTTGGGCTTCCTTGGTCGGCCCGAGGGTCGTGATGGCGATGTTCTGGGTGTCACCGCGCTGGAACATGGCGGAACCATGAACGCGGGGGAGGACGCCAACCTGGGCCTCGAGAGGGCGCAGCGACTTGGCATCGCGCTTGTCGGCGCGGACGCCGCGCTCGAGCACGGTCTGGCGGTAGGCCTTGTATTGGAGATCCTCGAACACGATGTTGAGATCAACATCGGTGAACTTATCGGCGCCGAGCTCAGCCGTAAGGGCGGCCTTGGCTTCTTCCTTGAGGGCCTTGATGTTGGCGGAACGGACGGCCTTCTCGAAACCAAAGATCGCGGCGCTGACCTTGTCGGCTGGGGCGACGCGCTCGATGATGGCGCGGGCTTCCGGCGTGGCCTTGACGAGCGGGAAGACCGCCTTGGGCTTGCCGGCGAGGGAGACGAGTTCCTTGATGGCCTTGATGATCGGCTGAATGGACTTCTGGCCGAACTCCAGCGCCTCGATGAAGCGCTCCTCGGTGATCTGGTCAGCCGAACCTTCGATCATGAGCATTTCGGCTTCGGTGCCGACGTAGATCAGGTCGAGCGAACTTGAGAACATTTGCTCGATGGTCGGGTTGGCGACGAATTCGCCGTCGATTTCAGCGACGCGCACGCAGGCGATCGGGCCGCCCCACGGAATGTCGGAGATGGCGAGGGCCGCGGACGCACCGTTCACCATGGAGATGTCGGCATCGTTGATCTGGTCGGCGGAGAGCAGCTGACCGATGATCTGCACTTCATTGAGGAAACCCTCGGGGAAGAGCGGGCGGCAAGGACGGTCACAGAGACGCGAGGTGAGGATTTCCTTCTCGGAAGGCCGGCCTTCACGCTTGAAATAGCCACCGGGGAAACGACCGGCCGCGGCATACTTTTCGCGATAGTCCACCGTGAGGGGGAAGAAGTCCTGACCGGGACGCATGGTTTGGGCGGCACAGGCAGTGACCAAGATATTGGTCTCGCCTACGTTTACATTGACAGCGCCACCGGCGAGTTGGGCAATCGAGCCCGTGGAGAAGGTCATGCCGAGTTCGGCGACCGTTACGTTATATTTCTGCTTCATTACTTACTTTGTTTTTCGGATATAGTGTCGCGGATAAGAACGGCCAGCGAGTGACACTGAACTGGTTGGCCGGGGCTTCCGTAGATGGAAGCAGCAGCGACGCGAAGCGCACGCTGCGGGTGGATTTCAAGCATCCACTCTATCTCTCCGTTTCAGACCCGAGAGATTTCCGTTTGACGTCGCGGCCGGTGGGGTGGGCGGCAAACGGAAATGTCCCGATCTGGGTGACGGTGTCGATTAAGACAATGGGCGACCCGCGGATCGGGTCGCCCATGTGATAAAGCGGTTAGCGACGGAGGCTCAGCTTTTGCAGCAGCTCGGTATATTTGGCCAAGTCATGGCGCTTAACATAATCGAGCAGTTTGCGACGGCGAGCAGCCATCTGGAGAAGGCCGCGGCGCGAGTGAAAGTCCTTGCGATGCGTGCGCAGATGCTCGGTCAAGTGATTGATTCGGGCGGTCAGCAGCGCGATCTGGACTTCGGACGAGCCGGTATCCTTCTCGTGGATTTTGTATTCTGAGATGATTTCTGGTTTTGAGACGGTAGACATGGTTTGATGTTTGGTTTCACGACTGTAGGGAACTCTTGCGAGCTCCGTGGCACCCGCCTCCCCGCGACCGAAATCGCGGCTTAGCCGGCGTCACCGTTCCAATCCGACGGGATGTCGGACCAGCCATGGTGGGAATCCACAACCGATGGATTTCCACTAACGCAAGGAGCCAGAATCCAAAACGTTACACGCTGGAGCAAGCGTAAATTTAGTCGTATTCGCCGGTTAACCGGCCCGGATATTCAAATTCCGAACATCCTTGCAACCAGCGAGTTGCCTGATCTTTTCCGCAATGCCCTCCCGGTGGTGAAACAGCTCGCTGCGCACCACCGCATGGGAAACCAGCACCAAGAGGCGCCCGCGCTCGATGGTAACGGGGTGGGAATAGGCGGCATTGGCCTTGCCGACCAAGTCAGGCCAGTGGTCCCGGATCGTCTGTTCGGGCGAGTCGCGGCCAACCTGATATTTCACCATCAGTTCTTCAACCAAGGCGGCCAAGTCCTTGGTGGCGCGCTTGCGCTGCCGTTTGGGCTCCTGGAAAGGCACGCGCCGTAAATCACCGATCATTTCCTCCGCAATCCGACTGAACTGGAAGGGTTCTTCAGACATCTGGCGAACGTTGGTTTTCGGCTTCATACAACCGACTGTATCGCACGAACGCGCCGAACGCGGTGGCCCAGGCAATGTAAAAACCGGAATAGCCGTCCAAGAAACCGAGGCGCATCACATAGGCTCGGAAAAAGCGCCAAGCCGGCCGGAGCACCGCCGCGAGGGCGGAGAACCGTTTACCCTTGGCCTGTTGTTGGGCCACAAACAGATCGGCAAAGGGATTTATCTTGGCGACGTGACTGGCCAGAGTCGGGAAAGAATAGTGGTGGAGATCGCCGGGCAGGGTTGCGACCGGTCCGTCGCATTCCATTCTTTCGTGGACGAATTGGTCACCGCCCCAACGCGAGGCATCGCGTTTGATCAGCCGCAGGCTATGATCGGGATACCAATCGCCGTGCGTGATCCAACGATCGATGAACCATACCTTGCGGGGGAATTTTGCGCCGACGTTTCTCTGGTCATGCCCCCTGGCGAAAAAGTCTGTGATACTTTCGCGGAGTTGGGTGGAGACTTCCTCGTCGGCATCGAGGCACAGTGCCCAGGGTTGGGTCGCCAGTCCGAGAGCTTCGTTCTTGGTGTCACGAAAACCGCGCCACTCCGTGTGCTGCACCTTGGCGCCATGTTCGGTGGCGATGCGCTCACTGTCATCCGTGGTCGCATTGAGCACTACGACGATTTCGGTTACCCAGCCCTGCACGCTCTGCAGACAGCGCGGCAACGTAAGCGCCTCGTTCCGGGCGACGATGACAACACTGATGGGTAAGGGAGAATTCACGAATGGGAGTGAGACTTAGATGGCGCCGAACAGCGAGCGCGGGATTTGATAAAGGTAGCCGCAGGAGCGCCATGCCCGGACAAGGGATTTTTTACCCTGACCCGATTGCAGGCCGATAAAGTAGAGCAGGGCGAGCACGACGAAGACCAGCGCCTTGATCAGATTGCCGCAGAATCGTCCAAGCAAGTAGCCGGCACCTTTGCCCTCCTTGGCGCGGTCGACGATCCGCGAACGCGCGGAGTCAAATGCATGCCGGGCGGCATAACGGAAGGTCGTGCGAGAAGCGGGCATCTGATGCAGGACCTTGGCGGCCGGAGCGAACCAGATTTGATAGCCTGCACTTCGGATGCGGCGGACGATTTCGGCATCGCCGCCGCCAAATAGACTGCCGCCGCGACGATCCAAACCGGTGGCGAAGAACCCAAGCTGATCAAAAATCCATTTGGGAAAAGCGAAGTTGGCGCCCATGGGTGATTGGCGGGCATTGATCGGACCGGCATCGGCACGAAACGCCAGCGGCGCGTGCCATTCGCGAATCCACTCAGGTAGACCATCCGGGAAGACCGGCACGACTTCGCCGCCCACACAGCCGATGCGTTTTTCTTCATTCAATTGAAACGGCGCCATAATTTGGCGCACCCAATCCGGTTCCATCAGGATATCATCATCGGCTAGAATCAGAATCTCACCCGTGGATTCAGTGATGCCTCGATTGCGCGCATGGACGAGACCTTGGGTGACTTCAAAAACATGGCGCGGCGGATGCGGATCGGTGGCGTGCTCCGCCACGGCGGCCCGGGTGTCATCCGTTGAGTTGTTGTCGATGACCAATACTTCGAGCTGACCGCTGGGATAGTCCTGCCGGGCAATGCTCGCCAAGGTCTGCCGCAAGTAGCCCGCACGATTGTAGGTGCAAATCGCAACGGTGACTTTGGGTAGTTGGGCAGGGTGGGTCATGCGGGCACGTAGGGCGCGTCGAACTGGTCAAGACGATGCCGGGCACCAATTGGGGTGCAAAGAAAAAGCTTTGCGGACACACGAGCCGCTGGCAGGTTGCGGCACATGGCTTTCAAACACTGGCCCGGCGTGCGCGACGTGCGTTTTACGATGAAGATCAGGCGCTATTTGCGCGGAGCCCGCAAACGCCGGCCGGACTTGGACTGGAATGAATTCCTGCGCATTGCGCGCCAGTTCAAGCAGGACGACATGGGCAGCTTCCCGGAACGCGGGTATCTTTATCAGTTGGCGGCGGATGCACCCGTGAATGCCCAGGTGGTGGAGATCGGTTCATGGATGGGAGCCTCCACCTGCTTTTTGGCTGCCGGGTTAAAGGGCGATGGAGCTAAGATCTACGCGGTGGATAATTTCCAAGGGCTCTCGTTGTGCGGCGAAGATGTGGCCTGGTATCAGCGGCATTTTCAGAGGCTCGGCACCGGCAGCACGCTCGATATTTTCAATGCCAACTTTGCCGCACTGGGCCTGAGTGCGCGCACCGAACCGGTCATCAGTGACTCACTGGCGGCGGCTGAGTCCTTGACCGATAAGCGCGGCACAATCGATCTGATGTTCATTGATGGCGATCACTCTTACGAAGGCTGCAAGGCTGACATTGAGGCTTGGCTGCCATTCATGAAACAAGGTGGCGTGATGGCGTTCCACGATTTTGGCAGCAGGGCGAGTGGAGTGACCCAGGCGATTTTTGAAACGATCAAGGCCGGTCGCTTCGGTGAAATTGTCGGCGTTGCCAACACGATCATTGCGTTCCGGATCTAGGACCGGGCTGCGTTATTTTTCTTCAGGGTTGGTCGCAAAGGCCGAGACCGAATCGTTCACGATGGCGTCGCTGACCAGTTCTTCGATGAAGATGACCTCCAACTTGATGCTAACCGCATCGGGCGCAGGGTCGATATACAGAGAGGCTTTGTATTCTTCCCGGGCTTGTCGGTCGAGATAGACGGCGCCCCCTCTCGCGAATTCTCTTTCCCGCCGGTATTTGCCGTAATCGGCCCATGACTGGCCTTGGGCGCGTGGAGCGATTTCCGCGTTGGTTTCCATGGAATGCCTTTCCACATTCGCGTTCCATGACTCGAAAATATCCTGGAGTGGTTCGGACAGATTATTGCGCTGTTTGATATCCTTATAGGTTGCTTGTTTTTGTTCCTTGGTTTGCGGAGGCAGATAATTGTCGTAGATCCAAGTTACCACGTGTCCGTCGGCGGAAGTGGTGATCAGATCGGGCTTACCGAGAGCCATATAAACGGTCTTGGGGTCCTGTCCTCTTGAGATCAATCCTTTGCCGACGGCCTCCTTGCTTTCAGCGGACAGTTTTTGATAGTCCGCACTCAGTTCGGCCGTGCGTAGACTCTGAGGAGTGGTGGGTGTGCTCTCGCATCCAGTGATGAGGCCTAGGAGAGCCACGGTGGAAGCAGTCAGCAGATATGGTAAAATCTTCATGGGTTCTGAAGGGCGAAGGCCGACACCGAATCATTGACGATGGCATCGGCGACTTGGGGCCCGAGAAAGATGACCTCGAGCTTTACGGTGGTTAGGTCAGGAATACGTTCCTTTTGCTGCGACTCGATATACTCGGCCCGGGCCTTATCATCGACCATCTTGACCACTGCGGGTCCGCCCGTTTTCGCCATATCGCGGTTGGTCCGGTAACGGGCATAGTCCGCCCATGATTGATCGGGTCGTTTCTGCTCCATGTATTTATCCAAATCCAAATTAAGCGGATCGGTTCTAGGCACCATCTGCCGGGATAAGTTATATTGAAACGCACCGACGGCATCCTGCAGGGGATCAACCACGCGATTTTGTTTGGAAAAATTACTCTGGAATTTCTCCTTTTTGGTAGGTTCCTGCACCGGTTTGGGTGGTGGTGGTGGGAGATAGTTTTGGTAGGTCCAGGTGGTGACCCGACCATCGGCCGAGGTGAGGATGACGTTGGGCCGACCCAATGCGATGTAGACCAATTCGGGTGACTGGCCCCGGGTTAGATTACCGGTGGATGCGGCGGCTTTGGCTGTCTCCGGTGCCTTTTCGTATACGCTGCCCAATTCGGTAATGCGCACGGATTGGGGCGTCGCGGCCGTGGGCTTGGGCGTGGTTTCGCAACCGGCCAACATTAATGTTAGCGCAACGATAGCTGAGCATCGCGTAAGATAGGGTATCCTAGGCATACGTATTGTCATGGCTGGGTGACGAAGGCGGAAACCGAGTCGTCGACAATGGCATCGCTGACCTGGTGCCCGATAAAAATGACCTCGAGTTTTACCGTAATCGGATCCGCGATCCGGTCATTTTTCAGTGAATCAATGTATTCTACCCGCGCTTTATCATCGAGAATTTTGAGAACCTTTTCGGCCTCAGGTATGCTTTTCGCCAATTCCCGATTGGTGTTGTAGCGGGCATAGTCAGCCCACGATTGATCCGATCGTTTTTGCTCCTTGTTGGCATCCAGCGGGTCGGTGCTGGGGACCATCTGTCGTGACATATTATATTGGAATGCGCCGACGGCATCTTGTAACGGGTCCTTGATCTGGGACTGCCGGTCGAAATTGCCTCTGAATTTCTCCCTTTTGGATGCTTCCTGCACGGCCCTTGGCGGGGGAGGTGGCAGATAGTTTTGGTAAGTCCAAGTCGTGACGCGACCATCGGCCGAGGTGAGGATGAAGTTGGGCCGACCCAGCGCGATGTAAACCAACTCGGGTGACTGGCCCCGGGCGAGATTGCCGGTAGATGCGGCGGTTTTGGCTGCCTCCGGTGCCTTTTCGTAGGTGGTTTTAAGTTCGGTGATGCGCTTGGACTGGGGCGTCTCTTTCGGTGCGGTTTCACAACCGGGATTCAGCATAAAGCCCAGGAGCGTGATGGATAGATGCAGAGAGCGATCCAAAGCCCGAAAACTTGTGTTATGCATGTAGCGGAGGCATTTCATTTTTGGACCTAAGTGGGTCAGGGCTTTGTATCCAACACAGGTTAGCGTTTCAAACCGGGCAGTGGAACGAGCCAGTCACCATCGAACTTGATGGTCTTGGTGCTGAGACCTAGATTTCCACTGATTTTCATATCCGGGACGCCTTTAGCCCGAGCCTGATTCAACAGCTTGGAAATCTCCGCCAAGGTTTTCCCGTGCAACTCCACCCCATCGATGGCCACGATTTTGTCGCCGATACCGATTTCCGGGGTGTCATCCGGGTCGCGGATTTGCAGGGAAATCACTTCCGCGGAATCGACCGTATCCTCCAGCGGTTTGAATAGGTTCTTCCCACTCAAGGTGAACTGCACCTCGATGGCGGCGTAGAGCGCGCTGACGGTGAAGGGATTCATCTGCTCGATCCGGGCGGGCTTTGCTTGTTCGGCAGCGGGTTGATTCTCTGGTTGAGCGAGCGCGGTCAGTGGCAATGAAATGACGGCGATCAGAGACAGCAGACGGTGAAACAATGATGATTTCATGGGTATTGGGTGATAAACGGGTTCTTGGTGATGGGGCGCTAAATTTGCGGTGATCCGGGATTATTCTATTTTGGTTCGGGCAATGAATTCCTGCAAGCCGCTCAATTGCTTGAGTTCTTTTTCGCTGGTAAACAGATGCAGGCCTTGGTCAATCAACCGCCGGGCATCAGCAAATTTGCCCTGGCTGGTCTTGAGCAAGGCGGCGCCAAACAGGATGCGAAAATTCCGGGGATACAATGCTGCTCCCTGATCAATCTCCGCCAATTGGTCCGGGCTGAGGATTAATTTCTGGCGCAGCCAGATCTCGAACAGGAGATTATAGGATGTGCTTAGGGCGGGCTTTTGGCGCAGGCCGGCTTCCAGTATGCCAGTGATAATTTTGAGCTGATCTGTAGCGTCGTGTAATTCGGGATTTTCCTCTATGAGCCGGGCATACTCGATGCGGGCAAATTCAAAGTAGGCCCGGGGGTGTTGCACATGCAAGCGCACGGCCTGGGCTAGAAATGGCTTGGCGGCCGCATCCTTGCCTGCATCGACCTCGCACAGGCCCATTTCCGCGAGCAGCTTGTCATCATACTCACCCAATTTATAGGCGCGTTGCAGGGTGCGGCGGGCGCGGTCCACAAAGGGTTCCGCCACCCCGGGGTATTCCGTTTTCACGTAGACGGTTTCCAATCTTTCCAGCCGCCCCCGGAGTCTTGAGATTTCCATGACAGAGGCCGTGCTGAAGCTGGCCTTGGGAAATTCCGGGGTGGTCTTTGGGGCAACCTGAAACTTCGCCGAAGCGAGACAGGCGAAGGGCAGATATCCGCGCAATCTTGTATCCACCACGCTCATCGATTGGCCGAAGCATTCCTTGAAGAGCTTGTCGGTCACGGGCTCCGTCGCGCACCGCTCGACAAACTTCCAGAGGTCACTGGCCATGGGCTTGCGCAAATAGTTTTCCCGTCCCCCGGCAGACAATTCCCGCGGATCAGGATCCAATATCCACCGAATGAACAAGGCGGCTTGGTAAGCTAGCAGACTCGCCTCGCCCATTTCCAATTCATCGAGCGAATCGATCTTCAATATACGTTGCAGCGTGAGGAATTGGAATTGATCAGGAAGGTAGGCTACGCCCTGGGATTTGGCCATCATTTTGACCAGGCTGTTCATCTCTTTGGTGGCCGCATCCGATTGCCAGACAAAGGGCTGCACCGAGACCTTGTCGACAGGATCGCTCCAAGAGATCGTCGCGGCATCGTTTCCGAAGTTGTAGAGTCGTCGTGAAATCGGAGGGACCGGAAGTGAAACCGTCTCGATCAAAGTGGCCATGCCTTCAATGAACCAGCGCGGCAGGGCCGGGGTCCGGGTTTCGAGCATGAATCGGAAATAGGCCGGGGTGAATGACACGGGACTGGGATTGTTATCGAATTCATCGATCACGAAATACATCACCTGCGTATCCTGATCCCAAAAATGATATACCGGAATGTAGGAATCCGATTTGTCCGCGTAGTTGATCTTAAGTTGACGCTGCAGGGTTTCAGTCAGTTCACGACTGGTCGTAACCTGCAATTTTGGGTCATTGATCACCAATACGGTGGGCACCACGCTGCTCGGTTGCAGGTCAGGTGGGTAGATTAAGTTTACCATCGCCTGTAAGCGCAGATAGCGGTCGACGATGGTTTTGGAAAGGGTATCCGAACTCCGCGATAATACCTCGATTCCTTCCAGATTGGCTACTTTCCAGGGTTGCCCGCCGTCGTCTTCCACCAGGAATGGAGGCAGGGAAATCATGTTGTCCCATTGTCCGGGGCGAGGGCCGTCAGAATCAGGGGTTTGCGCCTGCAGCACCCACGTGGTGGGGAGAAGCACCAGGCTGATCAGGGCGATGATCCGTCCCAAACGTGCATTCACCGGTGGGGCAAGGAGAGTATCAAGGGGCAGGTGCATGCCGATATAGGGGCTATATGAGCTAACACGGGAAATGTCTCAAACCCTTCAAACTGCGCTTGGTGGATAGAAACATCACCAAGATGAGAGATGGCATGCAATGGGGCATAGTCTTCAGACGCCTGAACGTCTGAAATCTGTTACAGGCGGTGCAACTATCTGCACCGCGAAAATCCCGCTGATGGCCATCACCGGCCTAACGACCAGATTTTCCCAGCATCCGTCGCGCAGCAGAGAACACCTCGTCAACCGTCAGTTTTCGCACGCAATAATTCCGGTAGGAATCTTCTTTGACACACGGGGTCGGTGTATCCGACAAGCAAGTGCAGGGTAGGTCAGTTTGGAGGGTGGTATGATGCTCGCCCACCGGGTGCCAAATGGTGGCATTCTGTGAGCCGAATAGGGCAACAACCGGCAAACCGACGCCGGCCGCGATATGCATGGGGCCACTATCATGGCACAGAAAGAGATCGAAGCTTTCCAACAAGGCGGCGAACTGGCCGATGGTGAACTGCTGATCGATTACCACCACGTGGGTTTTGACGTGCTCAAGAATGGCTTGGGCCACATACCTTTCGCCCGGACCCGCAATGATGAAAACCTGGGCATCCAATTCATCCTGCAGGCGATCACAAACCTCGGCAAAACGTATGGCCGGCCAGATCCGAAAGCGACTTCGGCTTCCGGGATGCAGCAGGATTTTTCGGCCGCTGCCTTGGGCGAATTTGGCTACGGTCGCGCGGTCTGCGTCGCGCGGTCTAAGTTTGATTGCGCGATCTGAAACCGGGATGCCGGCATTTTCCAGCAATTGCAGGTAAGTATCGGTGATATGGTGTGAGTCGTAGAAGGCGTTCGTTACCTTTGCGCTATGGGTGTAGACCCAACGGTGACGAAAAGGGATGAGTTCACGGTCGAAAGTCGTCCGGAAAGCGGCGCCGGTAAACCGCGCGACGAGCGCCGTCTTGTCGCTGTTGTCGAAGTCAAAGACATGGGTGAATGATTCACGCCGCAGGGTGCGCAGAAAACCGGGCCAGGCTCCCAGCCGCTTGGGGAAAACCCGGATCTGGTTCACATCGGGATGCAGGAGGGCGATCGGGGCATAGGCCGGTTCGGCCAAGAGCGTGATCCGGGCCTCAGGCCAATGCTGCCTCAGATTACGTAGGACCGAACCGAGCAAAACGATATCGCCCAGATAGCGTCGGCGGATGACCAATATGCGCGGAACGGCGGTCATGGGTTGATACCGGACTCAGGCCGGCAAGTGCTGGCGGTCGTAAAGCGTGCGATAGAGCGGGCTGTCTTCGTAGAGGCTCGCATGGGTGCCGGAGGCGGCGATTTTACCTTGGTCAAAAACCAAAATCATGGAGGCGTCTCGAATCGTGCTGAAGCGGTGAGCAATGATAAATACTGTTTTGCCCACGACCAAGTGTTGCAGGGCGTCCTGGATCATTTGCTCACTCTGGGAATCCAAGGCGGACGTGGCTTCGTCGAGAATCAATATCGGGGCGTTGCGTAAAAATGCCCGGGCAATGGCAATGCGCTGCTTTTGTCCGCCGGAGAGGAGAGCTCCGCGTTCGCCGACCAACGTATCGTAACCCTGCGGGAAATTGGCGATAAATTCGTCCGCATGCGCGGCGCGGGCGGCGGTGATCACCTCATCCTTGGTGGCATTGGCCCGGCCCAACAAGAGGTTGTTATAAATGGTGTCGTTGAAGAGCACGGGATCCTGCGAAACGACCGCAATATTGCCGCGCAGATCGGCCGTACGTAGCATGCGGATATCGTGACCGTCGATGGAGACCTTGCCGCCGGAGACTTCGTAAAAGCGTGGCACGAGATTGGCGAAAGTGGATTTGCCAGCACCGCTGGGACCGACCAAAGCACAAACGGTCCCGGCCGGGATGTTGGCGGTGACGCCGCGCAGGACGGGTTCGCCGTCGTTATAGGCAAAGGTCACATCTTGGAATTGCACATGGCCCTGCAGTCGGTCGATTTCAACCGGGTGGACCGGATCGGTGATGATCAACGGCTGGTTGAGCACATGCTCAAGGCGATCGAGGGCAGACTCACCTTTCTTTAAATCGTTGCTGATGGCACCGAGTTTCTTGACCGGTTCGTAGGAAACAAAGAGAGCAAAAACAATCGAGAGAAAGATGTTCCACTCGAGTTGGACCTTGTAGGCATAGATCAGGGTGAAGGCGATTCCGAGGGATGAAATGAACTCAATGACCGGGGTGAGGAAACTGGAGTATTTGACCACTTTCATCTGCACGGAGAAAAGGCTCTGCACGACGTTGCTGAAACGGCGATTCTCCCGCTCCTCGAGGCCAAAAGCCCGGACTTCCTTTACGGCGGAGAGATTTTCACTGAAACGGTCAGTCAATAGCCCCAGCTGATCCTGCATTTGCCGGGCGCGTTTCAGGACGTGCCGACCGACATAACGGATCGGAAAAATACACACCGGCACCGTCGCCAGACAGAGCAGCACAATCCAGACGTCCTTGTTCTGCACGCCGAGGTAAACGAGCGTCCCGAGCGAGAACAGGAGGGTGGCCGGCTGTTTGAAAATTTCATTGGCGACATTGGTCAGTGTAAACTGGAGCTGATTGGTGTCAGCCAAGCCGCGTGAAATCAGATCCCCCGCCGAATGGCGCGAATAGAAACTCAGAGGCAGCTCCTGCAGTTTGCGGAAGAACTCGACGCGAATTTGTTCAAGAATCTTCACCCCGCAGAGACTGATGAGGTAGGTATTCAGATAGCCTGATATACCCCGCACGATAAAGACCGCCGGGACGAGCGCGGCATAGGCCAAAAGATTCCAGTTATCGAGCCGGGGCGCGTTGGCGTTAAAGAGGGCCGGAAATACTTTTTGCATCAACACGTAGTTGAGCACGAACCCATAAACAAAACCGTAAACCCCGGCACAAAGCGTCGCGCCAATGAAATAGGTGCGGACCGTCTTGAGGTATTTGAGGTAAGGCCGGAAACGACGCATGATCAAACGGTAGGAAACGCAGTTCCGGCCGGACGTTCCATCTCAATCTTTCGAGGAGCGCACATCCAAGGCATCACGCAAGCCGTCGCCGAGGAAGTTGAGCGAGAAAAGCGTCAGCGAGAAGATGCTGCCGGGAAACACTAGCAGCCACCAAAACTCTTCCATTTTTTCAGCGCCGTCCTTGATCAGCACGCCCCATGAACTCAGGGGCGGTTGCACGCCGAGACCGAGGAAACTCAGGAAGGCCTCGAGTAGCATGACGGCCGGTATCGTCAGGGTGGTGTAGACGATGATCGGGCCGAGCACGTTGGGGATCATATGCCGAAAGATGATGCGGCGTTTGCCCAGACCGAGTGAATGCGCGGCCTCGATGAATTCCATTTTCTTGATGGAGAGAATCTGGCCCCGGACGATTCGGGCCATAGTCAGCCATTCGACGGCGCCGATGGCGACGAATAGCAGCACAATGTTCCGGCCAAAAAATACCATGAGTAGAATGACGAAAATTGTGAAGGGCAGGGCATACATGATGTCCACAATCCGCATCATCAGCGCATCAATTTTGCCCCCAAAGAAACCTGCGATCGCGCCGTAGGCGACGCCAATACTGAGTGCCACGAATGTAGCGCACAGGCCTACGCCGATTGAAATCCGACCGCCGACCAGAAGGCGGACCAACAGATCACGGCCCAAGGTATCGGTGCCGAGCCAATGGGAGAGGCTGGGTCCACTGGCCCCGAGATTGAGATTCTGATCTTCGTAGGAGTAGCTGCTGATCAGCGGGCCGACCAAGCAGGCGATCGTCAGGAGGATCAGGGTGACGCCCCCGAAAACGGCGAGTTGATTCTTGGCCAACCGGTGCCAGGCATCACGCCACAGGGACGAGCCGTTTTCCAATTGATCAGGGGTCAGATTGGCCACGGGCATTTTAGTAGGGGAAAGGGAAGCGGCCATGGCTTATTCGAATTTCAGTTTCGGGTTCAGCCACACTTGGACGACATCCACGATCAGATTGAGGAAGACAATCAGGGTCGCGTAGAGGATGACGGTGCCGAGGACGAGGGTATAGTCGCGATTGAAGGCGCTGTTAACGAATTCGCGGCCGAGGCCGGGAATTTGGAAGATGGTTTCGATCACGAAGGATCCAGTCAAGATGCCCGCAATGGCGGGTCCAAGAAAGGAAATCACCGGAAGGATGCCGCCGCGCAGGGCATGGCGGAAGATGACCCGAAACTCCGAAGCGCCTTTGGCCCGCGCGGTGCGGATGTAATCTTGGTTCAGCACCTCCAGCATACCACCGCGGGTGAGGCGCGCCACATAGGCGGCGTAGACCATGCCCAAGGTCGCCGAGGGCAGAATCCGATCGATGTTCGAATACCAGCCGGACGCATTGAACCAACCGAGATGAATGGCAAAAAACAGCACCAGCAAGGGACCCAATACAAACGTGGGCACACAGATCCCGATCATCGCGACCGAACTGGCCAGATAGTCGAAGATGGAATTGCGCTTCACCGCCGCAATGATGCCGAGGATCAGGCCAAAGAAGAGCGCCATGCCGAGTGAGAGTGCCCCAAGTTCGATGGAAACGGGGAGTTTGTCCGCGATGATCTCATTGACGGTGCGACTGGCGTATTTGAATGAGGGGCCGAGATCACCGTGTAACAACAGGTTCCCCATGTAATCGAAATACTGCTGATAAAGGGGCTTGTTGAGGCCGTAGTGCGCCTCGAGGTTCCGCATGATTTCCGGCGTGACAGCCTTTTCCGCGGTGAAGGGACCACCGGGCACGAACCGGATCATAAAAAAGGTGGCCGTGATGATAAACCAGAGCACGGGAATGATCTGGAGCAGGCGGCGGGCGATGAAGCGAAACATGCGGTGGGTGCTTTTCCGGGAATCGGGTGTTTAGAACAGGGGAAGGGGCATGGGCTGAAAACTCAATCCTCGAGGTAGATGTATTTATAAGGGTGGTTGTCGAGGAGGGTCGGGTAGAAGCCCTTTACCTTGGGACTGAGCAGATATTTTTTGACGTAGTAGAAAATCGGAATGACCGGCAGCTCATCGACCAAGATTGCATCCATTTGCTGGTAATAGCTGTAGCGCTCCTCCTCTGTCTTGGCGGCGAGGGCTTTGTGCAAGAGACTGTCGTATTCCGCATTGCTCCAACCGGTGTCGTTGTTGCCGTTGCCCGTTTCCCAAAGGTCCAGGAATACATGCGGGTCTACATAATCAGCGATCCACCCGGCGCGCTCCATCACGTAGTTCTGAGTGTGCTGCATATCGAGATAGACCTTCCACTCTTGGTTCACCAGTTCGATGTCCACGCCCAGATTCTTCTTCCACATCTGTTGAATGGCTTCGGCGAGGGCACGGTGATTCTCTTGGGTGTTATAAAGCAGTTCGATTTTCGGACAACCTTTCCCCCCGGGGTAGCCGGCCTCGGCGAGTAATCGACGTGCGTCTTCCAATGTGCCTTCCAGCTTGGCCTTGGGTGTATAACCCGCGGTGCCCGGATAACTGATCGCGTAAGCGGCTTCTTCACCGCCGCGAGTGACATTTTTGACGAGGGCCTCACGATCGATGGCCAGAGCCAACGCTTTGCGCACGCGTTTGTCGTTGAGCGGCGGACGGTTGACGTTGCAGCGGTAGAAATAGATGCCGAGGTAAGGGTCGAGTCGCAGTGCCTCGGGATTGTCGCGACGGTAGGTGTCGACTTTCGAACTGAGCAGCTCGTAAACCATGTCGACCTGACCGGTGCGGAACATGCGCTCATCAGCCGAGAGATCATCGGTCGGATAAAAATGGATTTCGTCCAGTTTGACGGTCTGGGCATCCCAATAGTAAGGATTGCGCACCACGACGATGCGTTGGTTGGGCGACCACTCCTTGAGCATGAAAGGCCCGTTGCCAACCAAGTTACCTGCCCGGGTCCACTGTGTGCGCTTTTGGTCAAGCTGGCCAAATTTCGTCAGCACCTTAACCGGCACGGGCCACCATGAATAGTGGCTGGCCATGATTTTTAGCAAATAGGGAGTAGGGTGAAGCAGGGTGACTTCGAAGGTATGATCGTCGGGGGCTTTGAAACCCACTTGGGAAAACTCCGTCAAGGTGCCTTGGTAGTAGTCCTTGGCACCGGAGACGAAATTGTAAATCAGGTAGGCGTATTCGGAAGCCAGCCCCGGCGAGATGATGCGACGGAAGGATTCCACGATATCTGGTGCCGTGATGGGATCGCCATTGGACCACTTGGCATTCGGCCGCAGATGAAAGGTATAAACGAGACCGTCGTCGGAAATCTCCCAAGATTCCGCCAGTCCGGGCACCGGGTGCAAATCCTTGGGGTCCTCGGTCACCAACCCCTCGAAAAGGGCCATCGAAATTTTGTGTTCTGGCACCCCTGTGACGGTTTGCGGATCCAGATCCTGGGGTTCCGAACCGTTGCCCACCCGCCAGATCATCAGTTTTTTGCCATCAGCCCCGATCTTGTCTTGGTGGCCTGCCGGCGTGTTTTTGCCACAGCTGGCAACCAGCGCTCCTATCAGGATGGCGAGAATCGAGACACAAAAACGTCGAGTCATGTATCCGCAGCAGAACATGTATGACACTGCCCCGCAAGCCCCGCAGTGATTCACCCGCACCAACGGGAAACTTCACGGCCCGGATATGATGGATACACCCTTGTGCAACCGATTCCAGAGGGCGTCTTCCCTCCAACCCTGAACCTTTGGGCTCAGCAGCATATTCTTGGTGTTAAAATAGAGCGGAGCCACCGGGGAGTGTTGGCTGATCAATTCGTCGGCTTCCGCAAGCAAGGCCAGTCGTGATTTTGTGCTGCTTTGCTGATCGGCCAGAGCCAGCAATTGGTCGAATTCGGGATTGCTCCAATGGGAGTAGTTGCTTGTCGCCCCCGTCTGCAAATCACGCAGCATGATCGCGGGGTCGGCTACGTCCGGTATGGCTGTGATAAATCCGATGTCGAAATCGCCACTAGTCAATGCGGCCACGTGAACCTTGGCGTCGCGCACGCCGATATGAATCGTGATGCCCAATTGTTGTTTCCACATGGCCTGGAGCGCTTCCAATACCGGAGTTTGTGACCAACCGGTCAGCTCTAAGACCGGGAAGCCCTCGCCATCGGGATAGCCAGCTTCCAACAGGAGGGCACGGGCAAGGGTGACATTTTCCTGAATAATTTCGCCGTGATGAAAGCCGCCCAGACCCTCGGGCACTAAATTGTATGCGGCCTGCTGTCCGCCCCTAAGCACCTGTGTTACGAGTGCCTCGCGATTTATGGCAAGGGACAGCGCCCGGCGCACGCGACTGTCACCGAGGGGTGAGCGATTGACGTTGAAGGCCAGAAAGCGCGTTTCAAACAACGGGATTTGCCGCAAAGGACTGGGATTTTGGGCGGCATAACCCGGTATTTTGCTATTCGGCACTGACATGGTGACATCAAGTTGTCCGGCCCGAAATGCACGCTCTTCCGCGTCTCCGCTATCATAAGCCAGAAACTTGATTTCATTCACCATGACCCGGGCTGCATCCCAATAATCCGGGCGTTTTCGCACGGTAATATGTTGGTTTGGTTTCCAGTCGGTCAGAATGAACGGACCGTTCCCGACAAAGTTCTCCGGACGAGTCCAATGCGATCCTTGTTTTGCTACCACCCTCGGATTGATGGGAATCCAAGGGGCACTACAGACGTAGGCTAAAAATTCTGGTGCCGGGTGAGCCAAGGTGATTTCCAAGGTGAACGGATCGAGGGCCTTGAATCCCACCTGACCAAAGTCAGTCAGTTGGCCGAGGTAATAGTCTTTCGCACCTTGGACCATGAAAAGCAGGGAGACTTTGGGCGCGGCGGTAATGGGTGAAAGCACCCGCTGATATGAGGCAACGAAATCATCCGCAGTGAGAGGGTCGCCATTGGACCAGGTCGCTCCTGTCTGCAGCTTGAAAGTATAGACCAGTCCATCATCCGAGACAGTCCATGACTGAGCAGCGGCTGGGTGTGGAAAGCCACCATCGGGATCAGGCGTAACCAAGCCTTCGCTGAGTGCTCTCAGGATAAAGAGTTCATCCGGCAGGTTGACCTTGGCTGGATCCAAGTCACCCGGTTCGTTGCGTTGGCTGACGCGGAGGCTGGTTTCATTCGGAACGGGATTCTTGCGCGCGCACCCACCCAACAGCAGAACGCAAACCAGCAGCCAACTGATGCGACTAGGGTTCAAGCCACACATATTTGTAAGGATGGTGATCCAAAAGGGTGGGATACCAGCCGTGCACCGCGGGATGAATCAGCCTGACGGTGGTGTAATAGTAGATCGGAATGATCGGGGCGTCATCGAGCAGGATTCGTTCAGCTCTCTGCAACAGGCCGTAACGGGCCGGCGTATCGTTGGTGCGTTGCGCCTGATAGAGCAGACTGTCGTATTCCGGATTGCTCCAGCCGGTATGGTTGTTTCCCGATTGGCTGGAGAAGACGTCGAGAAATGTCGCCGGATCGAGAAAATCTCCGGCCCAATCTGAACGTAAAATTTGATAATCGAGTGATCGGCGGGCGGAGAGCAGGGACTTCTGTTCCATATTGTTAATGGCGACGTTGAGGCCGAGTTCTCGATGCCACATTTCCTGCACTGCTTCGGCGATGATGCGATGATTGCCGGAGCTGTTGATCAACAGCGTAAACTCAGGCAGGCCCATCCCATTGGGATAACCAGCTTCGGCCAGCAAGTTTCGGGCGGCAGCAAAATCTGTTTTGGCGATATTCGGCGGTTCGTATCCGGCGGTGCCGGGCGGGGTGAAACTGTAGGCGGGTTGCTGACCACCGCGGGTGATTTTTTCAACAATGGCCACGCGATCCACCGCCATCGACAATGCCTGACGAACCAGTCGCTCATTCAAGATCGGTCGGGTCACATTCAGTCGGTAAAAATATGTGTCGAGAAATGGATCGATGTGCAGGACCTCGGGCCGGTCACGCCGGTAGGTGTCCACCTTGCTGACGGGCAGGGCGTCGGTGATGTGCAACTGTCCGGCCCGGAAAGCCCGTTCTTCACTATCAACACTCGCGGCGGGATAGAAGTGGATCGCATTCAGGCGGACTTGTTTGGCGTCCCAGTAGTTGACGGATTTTTCCACGATAATGTCACGACCGGGCCGCCATGACGTCAGGGTGAATGGTCCGTTGCCGACAAAGTTTTCCGACCGGGTCCAAGGGTTGCCCCGCAGGTAGGGAGATCCGGTTTTTTCCAAGGCCGGCAAATAGACCGGATACCAAACCGGATTAGACAACAAAGTGAGGAAATACGGGGTCGGATGATCCAGCGTGATGACCAAGGTGTGCGGGTCCGGCGCGGCAAAACCCACCTCGTCAAAATCACTAATATGTCCTTTGTGGAATGCCTCGGCATTTTCGACCAGATAGAGCATGCTCGCATAGTCGGCGCCCAAAGAAGGAGTCAGCACTCGACGGTAAGCGGAGAGGAAATCCTGCGCCGTCAAGGCCTCACCGTTCGACCAGCGTGCATTATCGCGCAAATGAAAAGTATAACGCAGCAGATCGCTTGAAACAGACCAGCTTTCGGCCACCCCGGGCACGGGATGCAGATCGTGCGGGTCTTCCCCGAGCAGGCCTTCAAAAAGGGCCGAAGCCACATTCATTTCGGGCAGCCCCGTGATGATGTGCGGATCCAACTCGGCGACATCGGCACCCAGTGAGCGGTGCAGGATTTGATCCCGATTTCCCTTGGTTACCGGTGATTCCCGTGACCAGCAACCCGCCAAGGCCAAGATAATAAAACCAGCTACGATCTTCGGCCAAATTGGGTGAACGCTACGCATGAAATTGAGGTGGCTGGCCGCGCTTAAGCTCCGGGCTTTTCCACCAACACCACGGCATGCGCGGCGATGCCGAGACCACGTCCGAGATCATCGATGCCCTCGTTGGTGGTGGCTTTGATGCCGATGTCTTCCGTCGAGATTCCCATGGAAGCGGCTAGCACCATCTTCATTTCACCCAGCCGGTTGATCAGGCGGGGTTTTTCGGCGATGACTGATACATCCACATTGCCGATGGCATAGCCGCGTTGGTTCAGTTCGGCCGTGACTTTCTTGAGGAGGACTTGGGAATTGATGTCCTTGAAGGCGGCATCCGTGTTCGGGAAAAAGTGTCCGATATCGGGCAAACCAGCCGCTCCGAGCAGGGCATCGCACACCGCATGGGTGACGACATCCGCATCCGAATGACCGACCAAGCCATAGTCTGTATCAAACTTTACCCCGCCGAGGACCAAAGGGCGTTCCGGCACCAGTGGGTGGATATCATAACCATGTCCGATGCGAAAATTGGCCATAAAATCAGTCGTCGGTTTTAGTAAGGAGGAATTCCAGCCAGGCGAAATCCGTCGGGGTCGTCAGCTTGGGATTCGGGTGTTGGTTTTCCAAGAGTGCAATCGGGTGCGCGAGCAATTCCACCGCGGCGGCATCATCCGTGATGCGAATGCCTTTGCGGGCAACCCGCTGATAAGCCTGTTCGATGAGTTTTCGTTCAAAAACCTGCGGGGTTTCCATGGCCCACAATTTGTCGCGTTTGAGCGTCTTGAGACGTGCATCGCCGTGGTGCTGTTTGATGGTATCGGTCACGCGGTGGGCCAACACGACGGCGTTTTCGCGTCGCACGATTTTAAGCAGGGCGACCAGCTGCTCGGTTCGAATCAGCGGGCGGGCACAATCATGAATAAAGACGTATTCAATATCATCGGGCAAAGCAGCGAGCGCATTCATGACCGAGTCCTGGCGTTCGCGGCCACCTTTGACCAAGACCGACGGGGTGGGGGCATGGGCAGCGAGGGCGGTCATCTGGCGTTGATCGCGATAGACGATAACGTAGTAATCTGCGACCCCGCTGGCCGCAAACGCCGCCCCGGAATAGGCAAACACTGAACGTCCTGCAAGTGGCGCCAGCACTTTATCCCCGACGGCACCGGTCATGCGTCGGCCACTGCCTGCAGCCAGAAGGATTGCGGCGGTGCGGCTCATGCGGGTAATTCGGCAAGCATGCTGCGGGCGGCGGCAACCGGATCTGCCGCTTTCATGATCGGCCGGCCAACCACCAGATAATTGGCACCGGCTCGAGCCGCCTCTGCCGGGGTCATGATACGGGTTTGATCATCGGCCTGAGCATTGGCGGGACGGATCCCAGGGGTTACCAAATTGATGTCGGAGGGAAGGATTCGGCGCAGCGGATCAATTTCCAACGGTGAGCAAACCAGTCCACGCAATCCGGATTCAACCGCAAGTTGTCCCAGCCGCACCACTTGATTGGCCGGAGTATCCGCGACGCCGGTTTCATTCAGGGTGGCTGCGCTGGTTGAGGTGAGCACCGTCACTCCCAAGAGCATCAAGTCCGGAGCAGTTTGAGCCTGCGCTTTGGCAGCCCATTGCATCATCTCGCGCCCACCGGAAGTGTGGATGGTCAGCATCTGGATGGGCAGCTTGGAAACTGATTCGACCGCTTTGGCGACGGTGTTGGGGATGTCGTGCAGTTTCAAATCCAGAAAGATGTTGAAACCCAAGTCAGAGATCTCACGCACGCAGTCGGGTCCGTTGGCCGTGAACATTTCCAGGCCGACCTTTACCCATTTGAGGGTGCCTTGGAGTTGGCGGAGGGTTGGGGTAACGGCCTGGGTTGAGGTGGCATCGAGAGCAATGATGAGTTCACACGGCATGTTACCCCCAGTTGTGGACAGGATTAGCTATTAATCCAAAGCCAAAATCAGACGGACTGGATTTGGCGCGCCAGTTATGCCTTAGTCGGGGTAGATCTTGAGCAACTTCAGTCTATTTTCACCGGCCAAAATCAATCTTTACCTCGCCATTACCGGGCGGCGGGCGGACGGATATCATGACCTTGTTTCGGTAGTGGCACCCCTGAATTGGGGAGACACGCTGCATGTGACCACTGCCAGCGACACCGTGCTGACCTGTGATGATCCGACCTTGGCGATTGATGAGACCAATCTGATTTTGAAGGCGACCGCCGCATTTCGGGCCGACACGGGTTGGAAGGATGGAGTGCATTTCAGGCTGGATAAACGCATTCCAGTGGGGGCGGGGTTAGGCGGGGGCAGCAGTAACGCGGTGGCTGCACTGCGCGCTTTGAATCAATTGGCCGGGTATCCCCTGGATCATGATGGACTGCGTCATATCGCGGCGGGACTTGGTGCGGACTGCGTGCTGTTTCTGGAAGATACACCAGTGATGATGCGGGGGCGGGGTGAAATCATCGAGCGGCTCAGCACAGCGGAGCATGCCAGGTTTATGGGTCGGCGACTGCTCCTGTTTAAACCGGGTTTCGGGGTATCCACGGCTTGGGCTTATGCGCAGATGGCTCGTGATCCGGCCAACTACCTTTCATCCAATCTGGCCGAGGCCCATTGGCAAAGCTGGCGCGAGGCACCCGCGGTGCAATTGGGCGAACTTTGCCAAAACAACATGGAGCAGGTGGTTTTTACGAAATACCCGGCTTTGCCGGCACTCTATTCGGGACTTACTGAGCAGTTTGGTCAGCAGCCGCATATGAGTGGCAGTGGGAGTGCTTCCTTTATCATATTGGAGGAGGGAACTGACCCTGCACAGGTAGCGAGCTATATCCGGGAGGCATGGGGCCCCCATGCGTTTGTTTTGTCCGTGGCGCTTGCTTAAATCGCATTGACCAATCGGGTTGGGGGCGCGTTATCGTTTGGCGTCGCCAGACGCCATGCAGCTTATGGCGACTTATGCCATTGGATTCGAACGATAAAACCGAAGTAATTTTGCAAGGGATACCCGCGTCTGAAGGTATCGCCTATGGGAGGGTTTTTGTCTTTATCCAAAGCGAAGTAGAGGTGCCGCATTACCAGGTTGAGCCGGAGAAGCACATCGACGAGGTCGCCCGCTTTGACCGTGCCTTGGTGCTGACCCGGCAACAAATCACGGGAATTCAAAGCGAAGTTGAAAAGAATATCGGTCCTGAGGAGGCCCGGATATTTGATGCCCATTTGATGGTCTTGGAGGATCAGGCCCTGATTACAGAGACCATCCGCGAATTCGAATCCACGGGGCTGAATGTTGAAACCTGCTTTAACAAGATTTCCCAGCGATACATCAAGGCCTTCGCCGAGATCGAAGATGAATACCTGCGCGAGCGGGCCAGTGATATCCGCGATGTTGCGCAGCGGGTGCTGCACAATCTTTTGGGTCAGGCCGACAACAGTCTGAGCAAGCTGGCTGACCAGAGGATCGTGGTGGCCAACGATATTTCACCCTCCGATTCGGCCGGACTGGATCGCAGCACCGCCATGGCCGTGGTGACCGACTCCGGGAGCAAGACGAGTCATGCGGTGATCGTGGCGCGCTCCATGAAAGTGCCGGCCATTGTCGGTATGCGCGACCTGACCAAGCGGGTGCGCAATGGTGACTGGGCGATCGTCGATGGCTACGACGGCGCGGTCATCCTGAATCCTTCGGAATCGACCCTGTTTCGCTACGGGAAAATCCGGGAGCAAAAGAAGTCGATGGAGGCGCGACTCCTCGACGCCAATCGCGAACCGGCTGTCACGCTGGACGGCAAGAAAGTAAGTTTGATGGCCAACATTGAGAAGGTGGATGAGATCAAACTCGTTACTGACTACAATGCCGACGGGGTGGGTCTGTTTCGCACCGAATACCTCTATCTGGATACGGCACGGATTCCGTCCGAGAGTGAACAAACCATCGCTTATCAGAAGGTGGCTGCCGCCCTGGCACCCAATCCGGTGATTATCCGCACCTTGGACTTGGGCGGAGACAAGCCGATGACGGGTAATCCACAATTGTTCCCGAAGGAGAACAACCCGTTCATGGGGTTTCGAGCCATTCGGTTTTGTTTGGAGCACAAGGACATTTTCAAGGACCAGCTTCGTGCTATCCTGGCTGCAAGTGCGCATGGGAAGATCATGCTAATGTATCCCATGATCAGCGGAGCCGAAGAATTGGCCCAAGCAAATGCGCTGCTTGAGGAATGCAAAGGTGAGTTGCGCAAGCGGGGCACGGCGTTTGACGAAAAAATGGTCGTGGGCACCATGATTGAGATTCCGAGTGCCGCCATGACCGCAGACATCCTGGCGGAAAAATGCGGATTTTTCAGCATCGGCACCAACGACTTGATTCAATATCTGATCGCGATCGATCGGGTGAACGATCGGATAGCTCATCTGTATGAGCCGACCCATCCTGCGGTCCTGCGGACAATCAAACATGTAATCGATGAGGCACACCGCAAAGGCATCAAGGTGGGGGTTTGTGGTGAAATGGGCGGGGATCCCGTGCTGGCGCCATTATTGCTGGGAATGGGCATTGATTCCTTGAGCATGACACCGCCGTTGATTCCCACGGTGCGTTACTTGGTGCGGGCGATGAAAATGTCCGATGCCAAGAAACTCGCGACGGAAGCACTCAAACTTTCCGATCCAAAAGAAATTCACGCCCTCTGTCTGAAGTTCTATCGCGAGCGCATGACAGCGGAATGAGCGGAGAATTCTCCAGCATTGCGGGTGGCCGCTGGGGCTGCTCATGCTGACCGGCAATCGATGCCTCAAGCGCCTGTCATAGCCTATCTGTTCACCACGTTTCCCAAGCCGACGGAGACGTTTCTACAACGCGAGGTGACCGCCATGCTGGCCCATGGGGTCAATTTGCGGCTGTATTCACTCTGGGGCGGAGGAGGTAGCTTTCGCGGCGTCAAAGTGACCCGATTTCCCAAATGGAAATTACTGACGTTGCTATGGATGATTCCTTATGAATCGTGGCGCCGCCCAGAGGTTTTGCGGCAGGTGCTGCATGGCTTGATCACCAGACGGCCACCATCATGGATGAATTTTTGGGAGAACATGCTCGGGGCCGGTTTCGCCTGTCTCTATGCCGGGCAATTTCGCCAATCCCGTCCGACGCACATTCACGCACCCTGGGGTGGGGCACCCGCTACTGCCGCTTGGTTATTGTGGCGGCTGGATGGCCACCAATACAGCGCCGCTGCCCATGCCTATGATATTTATGAACATGGTGGCGATTGGTGGCTGCGGGAGAAATTGGAGCACGCGCGATTTATTCATACCTCCACAGAAATGGGCCGTTTGTCGCTGATTGAACGCGGTCTGGATTCAGATAAGATAGTTTGCATCCGGCGCGGGCTTGATCGGATGCCGCGCTTCAAACCAATCCGGGAATCACGCGAACCTCTGCGACTGGTGTGCGTGGCCCGGTTGGTGGAAAAGAAAGGCCTGCGGCACCAATTGAAAATTTACGCAGCATTGCGGACGGCCGGTTTGGCCTTCGAAGCGCGCATTGTTGGAGAAGGGCCTTTGCGACCCGAATTGGAACGGATCGCCGGCAGCTTGGGGATAGCGGGTCAGGTGGTATTTACCGGACACTTGCCGCATCATGAGGTCTGGCGAAATCTCGAATGGGCGGATGTGCTGTTGCATAGCGGAGTCGTGGCACCCAGTGGGGATCGGGATGGATTGCCGAATGTGATTCCTGAGGCCATGTCGATCGGGGTGTTGGTGGTGTCGTCGCCGGTGGCGGCAACGACTGAGGCGGTGCACGATGGAGAAACCGGCATCATTGCCGCAGTAGATTCCACGGAAGCATGGCTGCAGGCGCTTGGCCGGATTGTGCGGGATGAAGCATGGGCGGAAAAATTGAGAGCCAACGCCCGATTGTGGGTGGAGCAAAATTTCGATGCGCATAAGAATGCGGAACGCTTGCTTAGCAATTTCAGGAGAATCATGCCGTCATGATCTGGTTGGATCACACCAAATCGGGGCGCGCAGGGCATCATTCGGGTCTCATGCGCGTGTCCGGCGAACTGGCTCGGACGCTTGGTGCCACGGCCACGATTGTAACGGGAACCGACTGGACCTCCAGTGCACAGCCGGATGATTGGTTTCTTACGGCAGAAATATTCAGTCCGGATGAACGACCCGGTTGGGATGCACTCATGGTTCGACGTCCCTGCCGCTTGGCGGCGATATTTCACGATGCGATTCCATTGAAATTGCCGCGGATCACCTGGCCTCAGAGTGTGGCCCGCCATCCCGGCTATATGAAAATGTTGGCGGGCTTTGATCACGTGTGGGCGGTCTCACATGCGAGTCGGCAAGAACTGTTGGATTACTGGAATTGGCTGGGACTGACGACGCATGCCGAAGTGGAAGTGCTGGGATTAGGGGCTGATTTCGGCGGCAGGGAACGTCGAACTGGCGGTCCTATTCAAAGTGTTCCCAGTTTGCTCTGTGTTGGCATCCTCGAACCGCGCAAGAACCAACAGTTTTTGCTCCGCGTGTGTGAGCGACTTTGGACCGAAGGATTCGAGTTCGAGCTGAACCTGGTTGGTCGGGTGAATCCGCATTTTGGCAAACCGATCCGAAATCAAATCAAGCAGCTCCAGAAGCGGCAGGGCGGGTTACATTTCCATGAGGGCGCCACTGATGTCGTATTGGAACAGCTCTACGCGCAGGCACGTGCGGTGGTGTATCCTACGATTGCCGAAGGCTGTGGTTTACCCGTGTTGGAATCACTCTGGCGGGGAGTGCCCTGCGTGTGTAGCGATCTGCCGGTTTTGCACGAGAGTGCGATCGGGGGTGGAGTTGAAATGGTCGCCTTGAACGACGAAAACGCCTGGGTCGACGCATTGCGGCGAATCCTCACCGACGATCACCATCACGCGAGCTTGGTGACGGCAGCGATGAACAAGCCCTTGTCGACTTGGAGGGATACGGCGGCCGCTTTGCGAAAAGTCTTGGCTGACGCTTAACCAACTTTTCTGACGGCATAGGCCATCGCGTCGGCGATCTTTTCCAATTGCTCCTCGGTATGCATGGCAGAAACAGCCGTGCGCACCAAGTCCTTTCCGGCCGGCACGGCCGGGGCGATTGACATCACCGTAAAAACGCCTTTTTCCAGCAGTGCTTTCCAGAATGGATAAACCCGTTCCTTGGAGCCCAGCACGATGGGAACAGCCGGCGTTTCACTGCCCCAGGTGTCGAGGCCCAGATTGTGCAACATCGCGCGGTATTTTTTCGTGTTGGCCCACAAACGTTCATGCTGCTCCGTCTCGGTTTGCATGATATCGAGTGCCGCCATCGCGATGGCGGCCTGGCTGGGACTCAGGGCAGCGCTGAAGATGGTCTGCTTTGAATTGGTGCGGAGGTAATCAATCAGCTCACGGGAACCCGCAACAAATCCTCCGGTGCTAGCCAGTGATTTCGAAAGGCTGCCGCAGATTAATTCCACTTCATCATTCAGACCGAAATGATCAAGGGTGCCCCGTCCCTGACGGCCAAGCACTCCGAAACCGTGCGCATCATCCAATACGGTAAAGCAGCTATATTCCTCGGCAATCCTGGCGATCTCCGGGAGACGGCAGATGTGACCCTCCATTGAGTAGACGCCTTCCACCACGAGCAACTTGGGCGCACCCGGATTGACCGCGGCAGCGGCGGCCCGCAGATCTTCTGGATTGTTGTGCGAAAATCGTTCGACGGTGGCCATTGATAGCCGGATGCCATCCCACAAGCACGAATGGATATTCTTATCGGCGAGAATAACATCACCCTTTTGGGCGAAGCTGGCTATACTGGACATGCAGGACAGATAACCCGCGGCATGGACGTGGCAGGCTTCGCGGCCCAAGAAAGCCGCCAGCTTTTCCTCCAACTCTACATGGTATGTGCGGGATCCGTTCGACGGACGAGCGCCAGTCGGACTGGTCCCCCATTTCTTCAATGCCGCCTGACCCGCCTCAATGACCTTGGGGTGAAAAGACAGGCCAAGATAATCATTACTGGAAAGCATGATCATATCCCGTCCATCGAGCCGGATATTGGTGCCCGACTGAGATTCGATTGCGTGGTAGTAGGGCGCGTATTTCAACCGCATCTTGGTCGGATAGTCATCACGACAGCGGTTAAGGATCGGCTTTTTGTATTTACTAAATAGGGACAACGCCATGGGAACCGGTCGAACGTAGAGCAGACGACCTGCTTGGCAAACCGAAAGGCAGACATTGCGGTAATCGTTCAGTCACAGCGATTTCATCCATGCCAGAAGATCCCCGGTGTAGACTGACCATGACCGATAACTGCGTTGGCGCGCTGCTGCGGCAAGTTCGGTAACTTGGACCGGGTTATTGAGCAGCTGGTCAATTGCTTCCGTCAGATCGTGGATGGTCAGATTGGCCAGCATCACGGTTCCTCCAAGGCTGGCCGATTCACCAATCGCTCCCTGGCCAGAACATATGCAAGGTTTCCCGCGGATCAGACTTTCCAAGACCGGTAACCCGAACCCTTCCATCAATGATGGGTAGACCGTGAAATTGCATTGGGCGTATGCCAAATTCAGGGTCATGTCATCCATGGCCCCTTCGTATTGCAGAGGCGCGCCAGCGTTTTTCAGGGTCGCTATTTTCTCCAGAACCTTCCGCCCGGTTTGGGCATGAGCCATACCGATAAGCCGCAGGGTGAATTTCCGGCCATCTTGCCAAAGTTTTTCCGCGGCTTGGAGTAACATCAGGTGATTCTTTCGGCCTTCAATACTTCCAACACACAAAATGATGGGTTGGTGGGAAGGGTGGTCAGATTGAGGATCCCTTTCGGGGATATCCAAGCCCAGTGGGATCGTCACAACCGGAGGGTGCCGGTTCACACCGAGCCATTTCCAATAATCCAGCAGAGACTGTCGTGAATCCTCGGAGACCGCCGCCACACCGTCCAATCCGAGCAGCTCCTGCAGGTAAGCAGGGAATCTCGCGACCGTGCCCTTGGGGGTGAGCTCTGGAAGTTTTAGGGCAATCGCATCATGAAAAATGGCGACGCGCGGTCCGATCGATTTTAATCGCGGCCATGCTTTGGCGACTTTGGGTGAAAATAGCTCAGGTATGATCACACCGGTGTCAGCCGGCAATGAAGAGGCGAGGCCTCGATAGCGGTTTAGGGTGCCGCGAACTTTCGCCGACAACGGCCATTGGGCACCACGGGAACTACTTGGGGCGCTGGCGTTGAGATTCGCGATTTCCCACGCTGCGAGCTCCCGCCAAGTCTGGGCGTAAGGATCCCAGGTAATGGGTGATACCAGTTCCAGTGTGGCCAATTCTCGATGCAGGCTGCGGGCTACGCGCTGAATTCCTGTGCGGGCCCGGGTATGACTGGTGTGACTAAGATCGAGCAGATACATATCAGGGCTGCAGCCGCCAGATTGTGATGTAATCAATCGTGGCCACCTTCTCCCATGTGCCTCCGAGTTTTGCGTCCACGACTTGCTTCAGTTCAAAAGGGAACAAGGGAGCATAGATCGGTTGGTGATTCGCCTGAATGATTTCAGCAACCCGTTTGAATTCCTCTGGTGCCAGCAAATCATACCGCACCAGCGGGAAATCAGTATAGAAATGCAATGCACCGCTGGCCTGCATGGCTGCCATTACCGCATTCTGGGGCACGTTTTCCTGCAACCATCGAGTGGTATCGTAGTATGCCTTGTCCGCGTGTTGGACGGCCGTGACGTCGAGGGTGCGATTCAACCGGACCAACTGATAGAGTCCCATCATGGCAACGAGGGCAATCACACCGGTGCGCCACATTTGCACTCGCACCCGATCGGTAAGTTTTTGCGCCACCATGACCGCAACCAAAATCAGGGCAGGGAAGATTGGCAGAATGAATCGAAGATACCACCACGTTTCACCAGAGTGATAATAGAAGGCATAGAAACGGGTCAAAACTCCGAACCAGATCCCGAAAGCAACGAGGATACGGGTTTGTGAGCGGACCAGCCATGGCCAACCCAGTGCAAGTAGCACCAATGGTGTCAGTAGCAACGGTATCCAATGGGCAAAATGAGCCAGATTGTGCGGGACGAATTTACCCTGAATCAAGTGACTGACATCCCCATAGCCACTGGTGAGGGCGTGTCCGTAAACTTTCAGATTATAGACTGCTTGGATGGCAGCAAATGGGAGTCCTGCCAGGACCACCACCAACCAGTTTCGCCATTTGGCACCCAGTAGAACGGAAACGGGAAACAGCACCAAGGCATTCGTCGGACGAATCAGAACCGCTAGACCCACTGCAAATCCGGTTATCCATCCCCAGCGCAGGTTCGCTCTCGTTTGGGCAGCTGCAAAGAGGGCGAGCAACGTCCAAAACGTGGACGATACATCACTCATTGGCTGCAGGGCGAAAAAGACCAGCAAAGGGCAGCCCAACAACAGGGCAACCCCCGTTAGCAACCACGGCCATTCCAATCCGCAGAATTTACGGCCAAGCAAAATCATCAACCAACCAATGCCAAGGGCACTGAGCACATTTACCAAGATGGCGGCGCGATCCCAACCGACCAATTTGGCTGCGACGAGCAGTTGCAAGGGTAGGCCGACGGGATACGTTGGCAGCAAGGTGCCCGATTCTGAAAGTGCTACAAACCCAAGCGGTTGTTGATAGTAATAACTCCTGTCAGGTGGCTGTAATCCTGGAATTTGCTTCACTGGACTACCGGTCGCACCGGTAGCTAATAGATGAGCGCTGTTGAAATATCCCGAAGCGTCTGAGCCACTCGCGATGGAAATACCCCGGGTGCATAAAAACCAAACATAAAACAACGCCATGAGTGCCAGTCCAAGCGCGAATACCAACCGCCAGCCATGCCCCATGCCCACGGTGATTTTGACTGGGTGGGGCTTAGGCCCCTTGGCAGCATTAGGGTCTATCATTTTCGTTGTCGAGCGGGGCAGGCTGGCATTGTTTGCGAGTATGGCACAAACCAAAAACCATCGGCCAAACCGTTCCAAACGAGGCGCGCGCGGAAATATTCCGACAGGGCATGAATGCCGGTTGGTCTGCGCATGAGGTCCTGGTGGGTAAAACTACAGGCCCGTGGTCTGCGACCTCTGGTCATGCTGGGATACCTGGCGGTGGTGCTGGTATTCCTTGGGGCCTTCTCGCGCTATCACATACCTGAAAAAGGTTTCAGCTATTTGGTATCTTTCGGCGGGCGCCAGCCACATCCACCCATCGACGAACTGAAGTCACTGGACTATTACGTCCAAGCGGACTCCGACGGATACGATGCCCAGTATTATGTGCAAATTGCCATGGATCCGAGCCTCCGGAATCCCCAATTGCACGATGCCGTTGATAGTCTCGCTTACCGGGCCCGGCGTATCCTGAACAGTGCATTGTCCTATTCCATGGGACTCGGAAACCCCGAATATATCCTGAGCGCCTATGTGTTGCAGAATGCGATCAGCTGGCTGTTGTTGGCCGGGGTCCTCTTATGGTGGTTTCCCCCAAAGTCGTGGAACCACTGGCTGCGTTGGACCGGGGTTTTATTTTCTTTTGGCATGTGCGTCAGCGTGCGCAATTCGCTGGTGGATGGTCCCAGTTTACTGCTGATCGCATTGGGTGTGCTATTACTGGAGAAGGGCCGTCCGTGGTGGTCTGCCGTTGTGCTAGGCTTGGGCGGATTGGGGAAGGAAACCAACTTACTGGGGGCAGCAGCATTGTTGCGTAATGAGGATGTATTATCTCCTCGCCGTTGGGCCGGCTTAGTGCTGCGCGGCATCCTAGTCGCAATACCACTGGCCTTGTGGCTGGTGTATATCCAACACGTGGTCGGACCAGCGGCTGACCTGGGATCCCGCAACTTTGATTGGCCCTTCATGGCCTTCGGTCGTAAATGGGTGCTCGTCTGGCAGGAAGTCATCAGTCCGCATAGTTGGACGCCGGGTATCTGGAACAACGGTGCATTCTGGAGCTTTCTGATGATGCTTACGATCAGCATCCATTTTCTATTTCTGGTGTTCTGTCCCTCGGGCAAGAGTGCGTGGTGGCGCGTTGGCTTCAGTTTTGCGGTGTTGATGGTGGTGTTGGGTGATGCCGTATGGGAAGGATACCCCGGGGCCGCTTCGCGGGTGCTCCTCCCGATGCAACTTGCATTCAATGTGCTGTTGCCGGTGGGTAAGCGCTGGTGGCCGCTACTCATTTTGGGCAATCTGACATTGCTTAACGCACCGGTGGCGTTGCAGCCGCCGCCCGGTGATGGCTATGAACTTCATGGGAGCGAGAATTTGATCGTATCACCGGAACACGGTCGGTTGCGGGTGCAGTTTGGTCCCGAATGGCATGAACCCGAACGTTACCGCGACCGCTATTGGCGTTGGAGCCGGGGATCATCATGGATCAAGATTATCAATCCACATGCATTTCCGTTGGAAGCCGACATGGATTTCATTTTATCGGCCTTGAAAGAGAAGCGAGTGGTGATCACCGGCCAGGACGGAAACGAGCTTTGGCAGGGAGAAATTGCTGATTCTGTTACCCGGGTAAGTCTATCCAAGGTTTTGCTGCGTCCCGGGCAGAGTCATTTTTCAATCCTGACCGATGATTCACAGACCAAGGCATCCGATGACGCGCGACCATTATCCTA
>Ga0222714_10000270_pt1 | contig 61896 bp, 63 predicted proteins | sample C33_3DmetaG_FD_165048 | JGI IMG/M metagenome (GOLD analysis project Ga0222714, IMG submission 165048) | Estuarine water microbial communities from San Francisco Bay, California, United States - C33_3D | ecosystem: Environmental > Aquatic > Marine > Unclassified | place: USA: California... | reverse complement strand
AGTCAGCCCAGTGTAGGTTTGGGGATTATTAAAGTCGCTAATGCGAATACTGTCAGCATCATTAATAAAGTCAAAGATAAATTAGAAAATGACATTAAACCCAACCTTCCTCCAGGTATGGAAATAAATATCTCGACGGATGATTCTATATTTATTAAACAAATGGTTAAGACCTTACAAAGTCATATTCTCGAAGGTACTTTATTGGCTGCATTGATTGTTATGCTATTCCTCAAATCTATTCGATCAACCTTTATTATCGCAATTGCCATTCCTATATCATTACTTGGCGCAATCGCGGTTATGTATTTTTTCAACTACACGTTTAACAGCATGACGCTCTTAGCCCTTATCCTACTCATTGGTGTTGTGGTTGATGACGCAATTGTAGTTTTGGAAAATATTTTTAGGCATCAAAAACACATTGATAAAGATGTCTTTAATGCCGCAATTAATGGCAGTAAAGAGGTTGTGTTTGCTGTCCTAGCCTCATCATTAGCTTTAATTTGTATTTTTGCTCCTGTGATATATATGGATGGCATTATTGGACGTTTCTTTGAGTCATTTGCCGTCGTGGTAACAGCAGGTATTACCGTGTCTTTAATTGTGTCGTTAACCCTAACCCCCATGATGTGCTCAAGATACTTATCAAAAGAAGAGCATGGCATTAAATTCTTATCTTCACTTGACCAATTTTTTATCAATCTTGAAAAAGGATATGAATCCATTCTTATTAAGGTTCTCAATAATAGAGTCAAAATATTAATCATTAGCCTATTGGTTGTCTTGATGAGTGGCTTTTTCTTCTCACAGGTCAAGAAAGAGTTTGTTCCTGAGGTTGATGAAAGCCGATTTACGGTTAGATTTAAAACACCACTCGGATCTAATATTGATTACACCTATAAAAAATTACTGGAGGTTGAAAGTATTATCCAAACTGAGAAAGAAAATATTGCCAGTGTTTTTTCATCCATAGGGCTTGGAAGTCAAGGGCAGGTAAATAAGGGGTATATCAGTGTGAGGTTAATTGATAAGGAACAAAGATCAATATCCCAGTCTAAAATTATGGAAAATCTTAAGGAAAAATTTAATCAATTATCCGGGGTTCAGGCTTTTCCAGCCGGCGTTTCAATTGCTCAAGGTCAGCGATCAGAAAAATTAAGATTTTCTGTGATTGGTCCAGGTATTGAGGATGTGGCTAAATACAGTGAAGAATTAAAATTAGCACTATCAAAAAATGAAGATCTAGGAAAAATTGATCTAGACCTCGAGCTTAATCTTCCTCAGCTAATTCTAGATGTAGATCGTGAAAAGGCAGCAAGTCTCGGGATATCATCTCTTGATATTGGCAATGCCATTGCGGTGCTTAGCAACGGGTTAGATATTGCTAAATTTAATGATGAGCCTGGAGATGGGCAGCGCTATGAAATAAGATTGAAAGCAAAAGAAGGTTCATTTGAAAGTGCGCGTGACTTAAATAAGATTTACTTAAAAAGTAAATCTGGTGAACTAGTAAGATTAGATAATATAGCCTCCTTTAAGGAAGCTCTCGGTCCAGCTGTTATTGGAAGGGACAGCCTTCAGTATGCCGCTAACTTTTATTCAGATCCCACCATACCTTTAGGAGATGCCTTAAATTTTGTTAATGATACGGCTCAAAATATTTTACCTGCTGAATATTCAATTCAATTAGATGGCCAAGCAAAAGAATTTGCCAAAACGCTTAACAATGTTGTCTTCGTTTTCACCTTAGCCACCGTACTGCTTTATATGGTTTTATCCAGCCTATTTAATTCTTTTTTTCAACCTCTCATTGTGATGTTGGCTCAACCTTTAGCAATTATTGGTGGCATTATTCTTTTATGGATAACAGGCAATACACTCAACATCTATTCAATGATTGGGATGGTTCTTCTCATTGGGCTAGTTGCTAAAAATTCAATTTTATTGGTTGATTTAACTAATCAACTTAGGGGGAAAGGTAAAAAAATTAATCAAGCTTTAATCGAGGCATGTCCGATAAGATTAAGGCCCGTGCTTATGACATCACTCACTTTAATTTTAGCTCTAATGCCTGCAGCGCTCGGTTTAGGTGCAGGCTCTGAAGAAAATGGCCCGCTTGCGGTAGCGATCATTGGCGGCATGATCTCATCAACCCTGTTAACTTTAATTGTCATTCCTGCCGCTTATTCATTAAGTATGAGCATGATTGATAAAAAATCAAACTAATTTATTTACAATAAGCGAGCCCACAAGGTCACCTTCAACATTAATCGTTGTTCTGAAGGTATCTAACAGCCGATCCATAGGAAGTAAAATAGCTAAAGCCTCTAAGGGAAGGCCCAGCACTTGAAGAACCATGGCCATAGTTACCATACCAGCGCTAGGTATACCGGGGGCGCCGATTGAGGCAACCATCGCAATAAAAAATAAAATAATTTGTTGTCCGAGCATAAGATCGATGCCTACTAAATTAGCAATGAATAATGCTGCTGCTGCCTCATACATTGCAGTACCATCCATATTGATTGTCGCTCCTAAGGGTAATACGAAGTTTGATACAGATTTTTGTACCTTAAAGTCATCATTAGCGACTGTCATCGTAATTGGTAGGGTGGCGGAGCTTGAGCTTGTAGCAAAGGCAGTGATAAAAGCTGGCCTGCCTAACTTCCATAAAGTACTTAAATTAATCTTTGTAAAAAGATAATTAATCAGAGGAAGCACAATAATTCCATGAATTAAAATAATCACTAAAACAGTAAAAATAAAAATACCTAATTTATTGAATAGCTCGAGCGATTGACTTTCAATGAGTTTCACAAGTAAAGCAAAAATACCCAAAGGTGCAACGATCATAATCCAGTGAACTATCCTTAAAATAACTTCATAAAAACTTTCAAAGATTTTTTTTCCGAAGACCATTTTTTCATTTTTCGAATTGAAAGCAATACCAATGAAGATTGAGAAAATAATGATCGATAAAATATTTCCCGAGGCTAAAGATTCAAATGGATTGGCAAAGAGACTTAATAAAAATTCTTTTAAAAACTCAAAAATCGTCAAAGTTTGCGGTGCGGTTGTTAAATTTTCTGTCCAAGCATCAATTTGTAGGCCTTGGCCAGGCTTAACAAGATTCATCATCGATAATGCGATGACGACAGCAATAGCCATCGTGGAAAAATAATAGATAAGGGATGATTTCCAAATTTTGCTTGATTTTTTACCACTCCCTAAATTTGATATACCGACAACAATAGAAAAGAAAACGAGAGGAACTAAAATCATTTTTAGGGCTTTGATAAATAATTGACCCACCATATCAATGAATGCAACCAAATGCTCGTAACCCACAAATTCCTGAAAATTCTTTAATACTATTCCAAGTAAAATGCCAAAAATAGCCGCAAATAAAATATTTCTATTGGAGTTACTCATCACTCACTTTCTCCATTAAGGCTGCAAAAAAACCATCCGTACCATGTTGGTGTGGTAAAAGATTGAGGTATCTAGATGCTTCATCAAAATTAATATCTTTTAATATCTGCTGCAGGGGTATGATTTTAAATCCTTTATGATTCTCTAAAAATTTCTCCACAATTTCTTCGTTTTCATCTTTTAGAATACTACAGGTCGCATAAAGTAAGTAAGCCCCTTTTTTGCAGAGGTCAGCGGCGGCATTAATAATATTTAATTGTTTAACATTGATTTCAATTAAATCTTTTTCACCATACCGCCACTTCAAATCAGGGTTTCTCCTTAAGGTGCCAAATCCTGTGCAAGGCGCATCCACCAAAACTCTATCAAATTTATGCTTCAATCTTTTGATCTTAATATCATTCTCATTTTGAATTCTTTGTGGATAAATGTTGGAGGCTCCTGATCTCTTAAGTCTTGTTTTAAGATTCTCTAAACGCTTATCAGATACATCAAATGCATAAACCCTACCTGAGTTCTTCATTAAATCCGCAATAGCTAAGGTTTTACCTCCCGCTCCAGCACAAAAATCTGCAACCATTTGACCCCTTTTTGGATTGAGCATCAAGCTGATAAGTTGACTTCCTTCATCTTGCACCTCAATAGAGCCATCTTTGAATAAATGATGTCGATTAATGGGAGTACCCCTGGGCAGCGATATTCCAAGCTTAGACAAATGAGTAGGATAAATTTTATCTTTAACTTCTGAAAAATCTTTTTGAAGGATGGCTAAAACTTCATCCACTTTTTTTTGTTTTAATTGATTAACTCGAAGATTCAAATCAGCAGGCTCTAGCAAACTTTGTCCAATATTAGTTGCTTGGTCTACGCCATATAAACTAATTAATTTTTCCCATAGCCAATCTGGTAAGCTCAACTTTATTTCTGGATTAATGTTGTGAGGTTTTTTTGCCTTTTTATCCACCAACCAATTTAATTCATCCTCATCAATTATGCTTGAGAGACTTTTGATGCTTAGCCCTTTTATAAAAACTAAATAAATTAAGAGGCAGGGCCTTATTTCGGATGTAGCCGCCAAAAACTCAATAAGTCTTTTATTACGAATAAACCCATAGAAAATCTCAGCAATATTTGCTCTGTCATGACTGCCTAATTTCCTTTGATGCTTAAAAAAATAGCTTAAAAAGCTGTCTGCAGGGTAAGTTGAAGACTTAAAATCATTAAGAAGCTGAATTAGGGAATTAAATATTAATAGGTTCATAAGCTACATCTCAAGATTTGTATCTATCATTTTGATTTCAACTGGCAATCCAACTTTTGTTTTAACTTTAATTTTGATAGGTAAACGATATTTTGAATTAGCGAGCCAAATATAGTGAGTTGAATTTTTTCGACCCTCAATATTACCCTCAAAAAGATCAGCACTTAATTGAAAGCCCTTATAATGAATTGGTAGGGTTTTTAATTTTTTATAAATATAAGTATTGAGCCGCCTCCCCTCTACAACGTTAAATTTGTAATTATCTTTTTTTTCTTCAAAATTAAATTGCAAAAGAAAGGATAATAGATCTTGATAATCCTCGCCTAAATCATAATCTTTAGTGCTCTTTTTGTAACTAACACTTAATTTTTTTTTATCGTGATGAAATTTGACATGAATATTTTTATTTTCATTGAGCTTATTTTTATGCTCAAAGTTATAAGGTTTAAATTGTTTAATATCAATAATACCTTCACTTATAAATTCTCTGTCACCGAAAATCTTTAATATTCCCTTAAATTCTGTTTTAGCAATAATTGAAAAAACATTATTCTTTTGAGTGTAATTTAAATTGATGAAACCACCATCTTGCTCAAGCTGAAAAGCTTGGTAGTTTATAAAAAAATTTTTAGGGAAATCAGATGCTATTGAGGCAGAGGATAAAAATATAAAAACTAAAAAAAATAATCTAGAGGATAACAACTTGTGGATCATTATTTTTTCTTTTAGTAACGCTCCCTAAAATGTGCACGCCCTCACCATAACTCGATAATATTTTTATTGCCTGATTCGAATCTTTGCCATCTATAATTAAAACCATTCCGATGCCACAGTTAAATGTTTTATACATTTCATGGTCAGATAAATTACCTTTACTTTGCAGCCAATCAAAAATTTCTTGTTTTGGCCAAGTATTTTTTTGTAAATCAACAGCTAAATGCTGAGGTAGAACCCTAGGTATATTTTCTGTTAGACCACCTCCCGTAATGTGTGCCATAGCTTTGATATTGATTTCTTGATTCAAAGCTAAAATTGATTTGACATAGATGCGTGTAGGTTCTAACAAAACTTCTGAAAAAATTTTATCGCCACAGAAATTATTTAAATCAAGGTTTTCTTTTGCAATCAGTTTTCTAATAAGTGAATAGCCATTTGAGTGAGGCCCCGAGGATACAAGGCCTATGACCATATCACCCTCGTTAACATTCGATCCATCAATGATCTTATCTTTTTCAACGACACCCACACAAAAACCTGCAAGATCATACTCATCACTTTGATACATCCCAGGCATCTCGGCCGTCTCACCACCCACTAAAGAACATCCAGCTAATTCACATCCAAAAGCAATACCCTCAATCACATCAGATGCTTGTTTAATATTTAATTTCCCACAGGCAAAATAATCAAGGAAAAATAAAGGCTCTGCGCCTTGAACTAAAATATCATTGACACACATCGCAACCAAGTCTTGCCCAATTGTTTTGTGTTGATTGAGCATAAAGGCTAATTTTAGTTTGGTTCCAACCCCATCTGTTCCAGATACTAGAATAGGGTTTTTATATTTTTTAGGTACTTGAAAAAGAGAGCCAAATCCACCTAGCCCTCCTAAGACTTCGGATCTTAATGTTTTTTTTGCGAAGGGCTTGATTCTTTCTACCAGCTCATCACCAGCCTCAATATTAACGCCAGCATCTTTATAGGTTGTGGATTCTTTTGAATGAATATTTTTTGACAACTTTGATCCTCTGAAAAAATACTTGAGATTACGTATAATAGGATTTTAGCTTATTTTGTTGGCTTAAGATATTTCAAACTAATTATGGATCAACTCCTTCTAGATATTCATCCTAAAATTAAAAAGTCATTTGATAACTTTATTACAGGTCAAAATAAAGAGTGTATCAACAGTTTAAATGGCTTTATCTCAAATAGTGATGTTCAATTCATTTATTTATGGGGCGAAAATGGCTGTGGTAAAACCCATCTCAGGCTTGCGGTTGAATCACATCATATAAAAACAATTGATGACATCCACCTTACTAATCAAAACCAGCAAGTTGAAATTTTTAATTTATTTAACCAATTCAAGGAGGCTAACAAAAAGTTATTAATAACTGGGGCTGATTCTCCCAACAATATGAACCTCATTCCAGAATTATCAAGCAGGCTGTCTTGGGGCCTTGTCTATCAAATCAAATCACTGACCGATAATGAAAAAATAATGGCATTAAGAAATTATGTTAATGAAAAAAAAATAGCCATATCAGAAAATGTGATTGATTACTGTTATAGAAATTTAAGACGCGATCTGCATAGCCTAATGGCTACATTTGAATCACTTGATCACTGGTCACTTAAAACAAAACGACCTGTGACTATTCCTTTATTAAAAGACCTAATTAACAAAGGTTAAATACAATCTGTAAAAGCTTCTAGCCACCTTTGATAACATTCATCTTTTTCAAACAGACAATGCTCACAGACGTCGATATTTTCATAATCCATATTTAATGCCTTATAAGATGATCAAATGCCCCTAATGCTGCTTTTGATCCATCTCCCATCGCTATAATAATTTGTTTATAGGGCGTCGTCGTCACATCACCGGCTGCAAACACACCAGGCAGAGAAGTTTCACCTTTATCATTAACTTTGATTTCGCCATACTCATTCAAATCAATCGTATTTTTTAACCATTCGGTGTTAGGTACTAAACCTATTTGAACAAAAATGCCTTCAGCTGAGATTGTATGATCCTCGTTTGTCGATCGATTCATGTAATGCACACCCTTGGCTTTATCATCCCCAAAAATCTCTTTAACTTGAGCATTTAAAATAACTTCAACATTAGATAGCGAGTTTAATTTATTCACCAATACTTGATCAGCCTTCAGCGAATTTTGAAATTCAATGACCTTAACATGCCCTACAATACCTGCCAAATCAATAGCAGCTTCAATACCAGAGTTTCCCCCACCAACCACAACAACATTTTTTCCTTTGAATAATGGTCCATCACAGTGAGGGCAATAAGCAACACCCTTGCCCTTAAATTCTTTTTCACCAGGGATACCAAGCTCTCTCCATCTAGCTCCCGTGGCAAGGATGACCGATTTACTTTCTAATTTTGCACCACTCTCTAACTCAACCTCAAAAAGTGGACCGCCATTTTTATATATTTTATTTGCCTTTTGTAGGTTAAATATATCAACCTCATATTCTTTGACATGCTCCTCAAGAGCAGAGACTAACTTTGGGCCTTCTGTAGCTTTGACTGAAATAAAATTTTCAATACCTAGTGTATCCATCACTTGCCCTCCAAATCTCTCAGCAACAATACCGGTTCGAATACCTTTACGTGCAGAATAGACAGCCGCAGAAGCGCCAGCTGGCCCGCCACCTACAATGAGAACATCAAAAGGTTTTTGTTTATTTAATTTTTGAGCTGACTTTTCTTTAGCAGATGAATCGATTTTATTGATTATTTCTTCTAATTCCATTCTACCTTGGCCGAATTTTTCACCATTAAGTAAAATCGTTGGTACCGACATGATATTTTTTGATGACACCTCAGCTTGAAAGAGTGCTCCATCAATCATGGTATGGGATATATTTGGATTAAGTAAAGCCAATAAATTTAAGGCCTGAACAACATCAGGGCAATTATGGCAGCTCAATGAAATGTAAGTTTCAAAATCGAAATAACCTTCTATCTTTTTAATTTGATCGATTAAATCATTAGATATTTTAAGTGGATATCCTCCAACTTGTAGGATGGCCAAGATTAAAGATGTAAACTCATGACCCATAGGAATACCTGCAAACACAATACCTGTATTTTCACCTGGTCGATTTATACTAAAAGAGGGTAACTTGGATAATTTAGATTTTTTTAGACTAATATATGGAGATAATTCTTTAATTTCATTCAAAAGATTGATCATTTTTAATGATGTTTCATCATCTCCAGCATTTGCATAGATTTCAACGTTTTCTGAAACTTTTGCTAGATGTTGTTTGAGCTGTTCTTTAATTTTGCTATCTAATGCCATTTATTATTCCTATTAAAAATGGGTCAGCTTGAGCTGACCCAAATTATTTAAATTTTTCCTACTAGATCCAGTGAAGGCTCTAATGTTTCCTCACCTGGTTTCCATGATGCTGGGCATACTTCGCCTGGATTTGCAGCGATATGCTGAGCAGCTTGCATTTTTCTTACTAAATCCGAAGCTGAACGTCCAATACCAAGATCGTTTACTTCAACAGTCTTAATTACACCTTCGGGATTAATAATGAATGTGCCTCTTAAAGCTAAACCTTCCTCTTCAATCATGACATTAAAATTTCTTGAAATAACCCCGGTTGGATCACCAATCATTGGAAATTTAATTTTTTTGATTGTTTCAGATGCATCGTGCCATGCTTTATGAGTAAAGTGAGTGTCGGTAGAAACTGAATATACTTCTACACCCATTTTTTGAAGTTCCTCATAGTGATCTGCAATATCACCTAACTCTGTTGGACATACAAAAGTAAAATCTGCTGGATAAAATACAACGGCACTCCACTTACCTTTAAAGTCCGAATCAGTAACCTCAACAAATTTACCATCATGAAAAGCTTGAGCCTTGAAAGGCTTTACTTCAGTATTTATAAGTTTTGACATAATTTCCCTTAATCGTTTAATTTAAAGAGAAGAAATTATAGGAAAATAATTTTGATAAGTATAATTGATTATTTTAATTAATCTGATAAATATAATTTATTAATTATTCATCAAATTTTGTTCTTTTTTCAGCTCTTTCAATCTGTATTCAACTCTAGATTGATCAAAAAAATTAACTGAATTAGTTTTAGTTGCTAAATCCATTTGACTGATTGCATTATGTAAATCAAACTGATGGTAATAAGCATCTGACAAACTTTCATGTTCTAATAAATACTCTCCATTCAAATTGTAGGCTTTTGCAAGCAGTTCATAAATTAGGGGGTCGGTCTCAAAAAGGGGTAAATAACTTTTTAGCAAGTTAATTGCATTGTTTGGTTCATTCGATTGAATAATTAAGTTAGCAGCTCCATATATAAATGACCGGTAGTCAGGGTATTTATTAATTCCCTTCTTATAAACTTCAAAAGCTTCTTGATATTTTTTTTCTTTGATTAAAAGAGTTGCCTGAAGCTGATCAATCATTGGACTTTCATCATTCAATTTTTTTAAAACATCAAATGCTTCCCTTGCTTCAATTAACTTATTGTGTCTAAGGTAAGAATAAGTTAGTCCATAATATGCTGCAGCCTCATTAATAAATCGTCTCATTCTAATTTCATTATTGAATATATCAATGATGTCTAAATAATTGCCTAGTAAAGCCTTCAGCTTCGATTTCGCAAGATAAAATTCTAATTTATTCTTTTTCTGAATATATTTATAATCTTTTAAACGATCTTGAATGTCACTAATTCTGTCATTCGTAATTGGATGGGTTCTTAAAAATGAAGGGGCTGGTCCAGTAGTAAAATTATTATATCTCTGCATTGTGGAAAAAAAATCGATAAACCCTCTAGTATCATATCCAGCCTTATCAAGAATTTGTAAACCTATTCTATCTGCTTCTTTTTCATTTGATCTTGTATAGTCGAGGATATTTTGAGTTTCAGAGGCAGATGCAGCACTTATAGCTCCACTTGCTAATTGAGGATTTGATCTTGCAGTAAGAATTGCAATTGCAACTGCCAAAAAAGATTTATATGAATTTTTGGATTGAGAATCAAAAAGACGAAGAAGATGTTTTTGGGTAATATGAGCTATTTCATGTCCTAAAACACTTGCTAACTCAGACTCTGAGTTTGCAGCAAATAATAATCCTGAGTGCACACCAATAACATTCCCCAGCATGGCAAATGCATTGATTGATTTATCATTAATAAGAAAAAAATTTATTTGGGGTTTTTCAATAGTTCCTGCATTTATTAATTGTTTACCTAGATTTCCAAGATAATCATTTATCTCAGGATCTCTAATAACAGAATTACTAGAATATACTTGCTGCATAATTTGAAATTTAATTTTCTTTTCATCTGCAGCACTTATCAAGCTATCAAATGTTGAGCCAAGCTCAGGTAATTCATTTGCAATACCTAAGGAATAGAAAATTAGGAAAATAATTACAATTTTTTTCATTAATGGCTAATATATTAAAAATTTTATATATTTTACATAAATGCTTACACATATAGATAAAAAGGGAAATGCCAAAATAGTTAATATTTCTGATAAAAAAAGCTCAAAAAGATTAGCAGTTGCCTCCGGGAAGATTTTAGTCAATGATGAGATACTCGATCAGATTAAAAAAAATGAAACTAAAAAAGGAGATATTTTCACAGTAGCAAAAATTGCAGGCATTATGGCTGCAAAAAAAACTTCAGACTTAATTCCCTTGTGTCATCCACTGTTTATTGACGATATACAAATATCCTTTCATGTTGATAACTCAAAAAAAATAATTTGTGCAGAAGCTTTGGTTAAATGCGAAAATAAAACAGGCGTAGAAATGGAAGCTTTGACTGCAATATCAATCACACTGCTTACAATCTATGATATGTGCAAAGCAATAAGTCATGAAATGCGAATTACTGATGTATGCCTAATCAATAAAAGCGGCGGTAAAACTAACTTTTCTCAAAGATCAATATAAGATCCTAATTACTTCCTTATAGATTTTCTCGGGAGTTATTAAACTAATATCTTTTTCATTATTTTGATACCAAGACGATTTATTCCCCCACGGATGATAACGATCTGGGTCACCATCCCCAAAAATAATAAAACTTTGAGTATTAACGGCACTTGCAATATGTCCTAAACCAGAATCATTGCCTATAAAAAAATCAGATTTTTTTATAACTGAGGCGGTCTCCAAAAGAGTTAGCTTACCGCAAAAGTCATAAACTTTTTTTGTATATAGTTTTTTGAATAATTGCGCTTTGTCCATTTCATTTTTACTGCCAATAAGAATAATATTTTTAAAATGTATTTTCAATAATTTAAGCAACCGAACATAATTTTCTGTTGACCAAACTTTGTGATTAGAGTTTGCCCCCAAGGCTAAGGCGATAGTTTTACCTTTATTGGAGGGAAATATATTTTTAATATTATTTTGTAATTTGGTTGGAATATAAATTTTTGGGTCAGGTATTTTTTTTAAATTAGAGCAAATACTAATGAAATGTTTTTCCACGCTATGTAAAGATTTATCATTCACTTTATGAATTTTTCTTTTTACTCTTAAAAACCATAAAAGAAAATCCGTCTTAAGATCCACGGCTAAATCATAATTAGTTTGCCTTATTTTTCTTATAAATCTGAGTTGATAAGAAATGCCGCCTTTTTTATCTCTGATATAAATTTTATTGATTGACGGGAAAAATTGGAAGATCTCTACCGACCTTGCATCACAAATTAAATCAAACTTTGCAGACGGATATATTTTTTTAAGATAAATTAATGTTGGAAGCGTCATTACTGCATCCCCGATATTTGATAATGATACAAATAATATCTTCTTAATCATTATTTGATTTTGCTTAAAAGTTTTAAAGTTTATAATTGATTATGGATTTATATAACAGAATTGAAAAATATCTTCCCTTTTTTCTGCCTTTATTATTGTTCTTTTCAAGATCAATTGCTGATATTACAGTAATTACAATTTCTATCCTATTTTTAAGTAAATCTTTCTATGACAAGGATTTCCAGTGGCTTAGCATATCATGGGTAAAAATCTTTATTTTTTTCTTTTTATATTTACTAATTATTAATACGCCTTTGAGTTCTAATTCCATAGATTCTTTATTCTACACATTAGGATTTATTAGGTGGCCTTTATTTGCATTAGCAATTTCTTTTTGGATTTTTAAAGAGAGAAAATCATTAGATAATTTCTTAATTGGTTCATTGCTCGTAGGTTTAATTTTTTTAATTGATCTTTCATATCAATTTTATTTAGATGATGGAGGATTTTTTGGGGCCTCCAAGAATATGTATCCTGGAAGATTATCAGTCCCTTTTTCTGATAATGTTTATCCTGGAAGGCTACTAATTTATTTATGGTTATTTATATCAAGCATTATTTTGTTTCAATCCGAGAATAAAAAAAATATATATATATTTTTTGTTGTAACTTTTACTTCTTTATTTTTAATACTAATCTCTGGTGAGAGAATGGCATTAATGATTTTTGTAAGTGCAGTTCTTTTAATTGATATAGCGATGTCAAATAAGAAAAATTTATTAAAAATAATTTTATTTAACCTTCCTCTCTTGATTTTAGTTTATTTTCTTTTTGTTAGTGAGTCACAAACAAGGTCAAGTTTTTTATCAATTATTCAAAAAATTTTGAGTTTTTGGGATTCGGATTATGGTGTTGTATTTATATCTAGCTATCAAAAATGGATGCATAATCCTTTATTTGGCTCTGGAATTCATCAATTTCAATCAATTGAACCCATTTATGGGTATGGAATAATGGAAGAGGTTAAAATACTTCATGCACATAATTACCCCCTAAATCTCTTAGTAGAAACTGGATTTATTGGACTTGTTATATTCTATGCGATTATTTTCTTTATTATTAAGGAGGTTGTATCTACAGCTAAAAAGAATCTTTTTTTAATGATTTTTTTAATTACAATTATTTATGTATCTTTCTTTCCTTTTCATTCTCATTTTAAACTTTCTCATAATTTGATTAATGCAATTGCATGGTTCTCAATAGGTTTAATTTTCTCTATTTTAAATTTAAATGAAAAAGATAATAAAAATTAATAAATTCAAAGATTCTTTTTTTGAAATCAAGAATAGTGAGTTTTGCTCTATTAATTTAAACAAGCATCCCGATATAAAAAAAATATTGATAATTAAATGGGGAGGCATGGGCGATCTTATTCAAGCATCAGCTGTTATCAATGATGTATTAAATAATTTTAGTAAGGTTAAAGTAGATCTCAATACACTACCACAATGGTTTCCTTTATTTAAATTTGATAAAAGATTTAATAAAATTTGGGGTTTTAACTCTGGGGCTTGGATAAAAAAAATTTTTACAATTTTTAAATGGTTAAAAATAATTAAAGATGAAAATTATGATCTTATTATTGATCTTCAAACTAATGATCGATCAAGAATCATGCTGTCAATTTTAAAATTAATTAGCACAAAACCAAAATATATAGTTGGAAATCATCCAATTTTTCCTTACAGCCCAAAGCCAAAATCTCTAAGAAAAATTGACCAACCATTTATTAGACTGCAAAGAACAATTTCTACTATTGGTATCCAACCTACTAAAACCAACCCAAGTTTAGTTTTTCCATCTACTATCCCAAAAAAAATTAAAAACTTATTAAAAAAAAATCATATTTTTGACAAACAATTCATTATTTTTATTACCGGAAGCAGTAAATCAAATCAATTAAAACGATGGGGGATAGATAATTTTGTTCATTTATCAAAATTAATTAGTAAACTTTCTTATAAGGTAGTATTGCTTGGTGGCAAAGATGATATAGAAGAAAATAACGCAATCTTCAAACATAATAAAGATGTAATTAATCTGTGTGACAAAATTGCATTAGAGGATCTTATTTATATATTTAAAAAAGCTAAACTTGTTATTGCAAATGACACTGGGCCAACTCATTTAGCGGCTTGCTCAAATACTCCAATTATTCAAATAACTGGACCCACAAATCCATACATGGTTAAACCCTTTGGAGAAAAGATAGAGTCAATTCAATCAGATATAGAATGTAAAAATTGTTATAAAAAAGTCTGCTCTCATCATTCATGCATGTCCGATATTAATCCTTTATATGTATTTGGACTTATCAAAAAATTTATATGAAAAAAATAATATTATGGTGGGGTCGCTTCGATGAAAATTACTCCCGAAATCGTATCTTAAGAAACCAAATGAAAAAGCTGGGGTACAAAATCATCGACTTTAAGCCTCTGATTAGTTGCCTTGGTTATCTGCAAGCTTTTGTTTCAATCAAGTTTATTCCTTCATTAATTTGGGTACCTTGTTTTAGACATCGTGATTTAAAGTGTGCTGCAAAATGGGCAACTAAGAGAAAAATCCCCATAATTTTCGATCCTCTTATAAGTTCATGGGATAAAAAAATTAATGAGCAATCAAAATATAAAAAAACAAGTAGAGAATCGTTATCACTTAAAAAAAAAGAATCTACATTATTTAATAAATCAAATTTATTAGTTGCAGATACTGAGGCCCATAAAAGATTCTTTATGAAGGAATTTAATATTCCAGAAAAAAAAATATTTGTCATAAATGTAGGTGCAGAAGAGAAAATTTTTTTTCCAAATAAAAAAATTATCGCATCAGGCAGGGAGATCTTGTTTTATGGAAGCTTTCTTGAGCTCCATGGGATTAAGGTAATTATTGATGCTGCAAGGATTTTAAAAGATGAATCCATTAAATGGACATTAATTGGAGATTTTCAAAAAATAAAGATAGAAGGCCTGCCATCAAATATTTCATTCGAATCAACAATGAATGCTAAAAAACTAGTCAAAAAAATCCACAAAGCAACCTTATTGCTAGGTATTTTTAGTAGCTCAGAAAAAGCGAATAATGTTATCCCAAACAAGGTATACCAATCTCTTGCATGTGGCAAAACTGTAATTACAAGATATGCTGATGCCTACCCTCAGTCTTTTTTTAAAAAAAATATGGGTATCTTTTTTGTTAAGCCAAATGATCCTATGGTACTTGCTCAACGAATTCTTAAAGTAATCAATGATAAAAAACTTATCGAAAAAACGAATGAATTGGCAAGATCGACATTTGAAAATTTTTATTCTGAGGAAAAAATAAAAAAACAAGTTTATGCTTTATTTAAAAGACTTTTATAAACAGACAACGTCTTATCCTGCATTTCCTCAAGCGTAAACTTATTAAATTTTTTAACCCTTGGTTTTTTTTCTAAGAACAATAAAGTCTTTACAAATAATTCATTCATATTATTTAATTCGACAATACCATCAGGAAAAATAGACTCTAATTGTTCACCGACACCACCGTGTTTAAATCCAATTACTGGAACATTGATCTTTAATGACTCGATAACTGTGCGTCCGAAAGCTTCAGGCGAAGTTGATATTGCATAAACTATATCTGAAACTGAATAGATATTATAAATATCTGCTCTAAACCCTAATAATTTAATCTCATTGTGAAGTTTATTTTTTTTAATTTTATGTTTTATCATTTCTAAATAATTTTTTGATTTTGCCTCACCAACAATTAATCCAATAACATTTATATTATTTTTTTTTAGCCGACTTATTAAATCAATAAAAATCTCAATGCCTTTGTTCCTAGCAATTCTTCCACTAATGGTTAAAACCTTAACTCCTCTTGATAATTGAAAATCCTTTCTCCAATTTAATAGCCATTTTTTATATTTTGAATCTTTAGGTATTGAAAAATTTTTTGGGATTCCTCTATGAATCACCTTTAATTTTTCTTCTTTTATTCCATAATTTTTTAGAATAAATTTTTTCAATGATTCAGAAACTACAATTACGCTATCACCCTTAGTCATAATAGAGCTATAAAAAGAAACTGAGTTATACCCATGAATTGTAGTAACAAATAACGGTCTTTTGTTTTTTGCAATAAACTTTAAGGAAAGATAGATTATCCAGGCTGGTAATCTTGACCTAGCATGAATTAAATCAATATGTTGTCTTTTTATAATTGAAATAATTTTTGGGATACTTAAAAGTATTAATGGAGATTTTGTTCCAATATTTATTTCAATATGCTTACTTCCATTCTTTTCAAGGTTTTTTACCAGCCGTCCTCCATTTGAAATAACTATGGATTTATATTTTGCTTTGACGATAATATCGGCTATTTCTAGAGTACCTCTCTCGACACCACCCGAATTTAAACTTGGAAGTACCTGAGCAATTGTTTTAGTATTTGACATGAATTTTAAGTTAATTTAATAAATTTTTAATTATGAATTCTGCACAATTCTCTGCAGAACTTAGATTATTTTTTGACAATCTAACAAATGGCTGGGCACTATATTGATTATTAATTTTTCCCTGGTGTTCTAATTCAAAAAATAGTTTTTCAAATTTTCTATTCTTTCTTTCTAATCTAATTAAGTTAACTATTGATCCAGAGGCTATCAATTCATAAAGCATTGATATTGAGTCCTGAGTCACCCATGAGTACTGATAATTTCCTATATTCTTTTCTAACCAATCATGCGGTACAGATTCATGACAAACTATTAAAAGATTTTTATGCACGAATTTAGTATCATTTAATAATTCACTTGGGGTTCTTCTTGATGTTGCAATGGTAAATTTTAAATTAGGATTAACATTTAAAATATTATTTATTTGATCAATAACCTCTTTATTAGACCATAAATAATTTTTTGATGGTCCTCCCAGCAAAATTAAACCAGAATTTTTTTCTTGTTTATTTTTATTCATAATATTATTTACTGTGCCATCTATGGTAAATGTATTTTTTTTCCAAAAGATATTGTCATGTGAAGGAATAATTATTAAGTCAAACAAAAAAGAAGGAATTGAGGGTTTCATAATTAAAATAATTTTTCCACCATATCTAATTTTTTTTTGTAAAGCATCAAAGTGAGTTTGATGTCCAGCCGTAATTATAAAATCAGGGCGAGGGAAATATTTGCATGGATCATTTCCAATTCTCATAAAATTTAAAATAGTATTAAGAAAACTTATTTTTTTAATTTTCGTTATATTTGTCTTAATCTTTTTATTTATAGAAAAGGCAAGATCCTCTATTTGTTTTTCATGGCCTCGTTTCCCATCTAAAATTAACCAAATATTTAATTTCATTTTAAAAATAACTCATTAAAATTTTTGTGGTAGCAGGTGCTGTGGTAATTCCGTATCTAAAATGTCCTGAATGAATAAACATATTCCCATAATTTTCATCTTTGGAAACGATTGGATAATTATCATCAACTCCAGGCCGGAATCCATGCCAAGTTCTACCTATAGAGCACTTTTGTAAATCCTCTAATATTTCTTTTGCTTTTCTATCTAGCTCAAGAAATTTTGTTTTCAAATTTTTATCCGAAAAACCAACATCCTCAAGCGTGCTTCCAGCAATAATTGACCGATTTTTTCTTTGTAAAATATATATGCCCTCACTATATAGAATATTTTCAATTATTAAATCTTTTGCGAAGTATTCAATGATTTGACCACGAATTGGCTTTATTTTTTTTGCTAATTTTTTGTATATGATTGATGACCAAGCACCTGCTGAGAGAAGAAACACATCTCCCATGTACTCTTTATCGTCATTGGTATAAACAGCATCAATAGAATTTGTATTTGTTTTGATGCCTGTCACTGCTATATTCTCAAAAATTTTTATGCCCATACTAATAAGGAGCTCTTTTATAGAGGACATTAATTTTTTGGGATTAACCTGTGCTACCTCTGGAAGTAGAATTGAGTTATTTTTTTTCAAGAAACTAGTTTTATTTTTTTTGGACCATTTAATAAATTCATTTTCATTGTATGGTGGTAATAACAACAATCCAGATTTAATATACTCAATGTCTTTATTAAAATCCTTAACCAATTTTTTTGAGAGCTCTGCATAAAATTCAGCAGCCCCTATTGATAATTCATAGAGCGCGTCATCATATTTCCATGGCATTAATGGATAAAGAATTCCTGCAGCTGCCGATGATGACTCATGACCAATATCTGATTTTTCAATAATTGTTACATCAAAACCTTTTTTTTTAAATTCAAGTGCAGATAAACAGCCAACGATACCGCCACCAATGATAATTACCTTTTTATTCATTTCAATATTTCAATTTGATTTTGAAATTTTTTTATTGAACCTGGCACTCCTAAAACGACAATGATATCGCCCTTGCCCAAGACAATATCTGGTCTGTAATCTATATTTTCTAACATATTGGGTCTTCTTAAATATTGAATCTCAAGATTATATTGCTCAATAGGTAAGGTATTAATTTCTACCCCCACTAAAGGTGAATTTTCATTTATCTCTATGGAATGAAGCTCTAACTGTTGATTGGAAGAAAAATCATCATCAACATCACTTGCACCCTTAAAATAACCTTGGAACATTTTATATCTTTCTTGCCTGAAGCTTCTTATTCTCTTAATAATTCTGGTAAGCGGAACACCTAAGACCATTAATGCATGGGATGCTAGCATTAAGCTTCCTTCTAAAACCTCGGGAACCACCTCAGAAGCCCCCTCTGTTTGTAATTCAGAAATTGATGAATCATCAGAGGTTCTAACTATTACAGGTAAATCCACATACTCATCTCTAATAACATTAAGTACTTTTGAGGATGCCCTATCATCAGAATATGTAATTACTACAGCTTTTGCTTTTTCTATGCCAGCAGCTTTTAATACAACTGCCCTGCTGGCATCCCCATACATTACATGTTCCCCGGCATTCGCAGCATCACTTACCCTATTCATATCCATATCTATAGCAATAAAAGAGATATTCTCCTCTTTTAAGAAGCGTGCTAAATACTGGCCGCTTCTCCCAAATCCACAAAGGATTACATGGCCTTTAAGAGAGATCGCATAGTCTTGAAGCGTATCAACTGCTTTTTGACTATTTCTCACATAAGTTTTTGATAAAAATCTTGCTATTCTTCCATTGAATCTTATTAAAAATGGTGAAACCAGCATCGATAGAAGGCAAACGGATAAGATAATTTGGAAAAGGTCTCCACTAATTAAATTTTGCTCCCTACCCAAAGCAAGAATTACGAAACTAAATTCACCTGCCTGTGCCAAGATGACTCCGACTCTAATTCCGACACCCCATTCATACTTAAAAATTCTAGTTAACAAAGTTATAAGAGAAGCCTTAAAAAAAGTATAAATTGCAAATATAGAAAAGATGACCCATATATATTGGATCAGAATATTAAAATTGACGTTCATGCCAATACTAATGAAAAATAGCCCTAGAAGAATATCTCTAAATGAGGAAATATCTGATTCAACTTGATAGCGATACCTAGTTTCTGCAATCAACATACCTGCCAAAAATGCCCCAAGTGCATAGGATAGCCCTGTAAAGTGGGTAAGGTACGCAAAAATAAGAGTGACCAATAAAACATTTAAAACGAATAGCTCTCGAGATTTTTGTTTAGCAACAATTCCAAACCAAAAATCCATAACCGGCCTTCCAAACCAAAAAAGAATGCTAAAGAGAATAAAAACTTTTAGAAAAATTAAGCTATATATTGTATAAATATCATATTGAGTTTGAGAAAAAGAAGGTATTAAAATTAAAATTGGAATTACTGCAATATCTTGAAAAAGTAAAATGCCTGTTGATAATCTTCCATGACGACTATTAAGATCAAGGCGCTCCATTAATATCTTTAATACAATTGCAGTTGAAGATAAAGATAAGGCTGACCCAATTACAAAAGCAGTTGCAAACTCTAAATTGATCAGTTTTGAAAAAATTAATACCACCAAAATTGTGGCTATAACCTGAATTCCACCAAGACCAAAAATAATTTTTCTCATTGAATTTAATCTTGGTAAACTAAATTCAAGTCCAATTGTAAACATCAAGAAAACTATCCCAAATTCTAGAAATGGTCTAATAGACTCAGAGTCAGGCAAAACTCTAAAAGCATGGGGGCCAAGTAAAAGTCCAACAAATAAATAAGCCAAAGTGCTTGAAATATTAAAATACTTTAATACAGCTACAGCTATGACGGAACTTAATAATAAAGTTATAATTAATTCTATTGATTGAAACATAACAAATTTTGTTTATTAACTCAGTTAATTCTACTATTATTCAACAATATATCACTTAAAAAATCTGCATATGATGATGGTTAAAGATAATAATTCTATAATTGAACTAGCTAAAAGTGTTTTAACAGTTGAGGCTGAAGAAATACTTAACGCTAGATCCAACTTAAATTCTGATTTTGATCTAGCTGTCCAGAAAATTTTAAAATGTGATGGCAGGTTAATTCTCAGTGGTATGGGTAAATCTGGGCATATTGCAAGAAAAATTTCATCCACTTTTTCCAGTACTGGCACGCCTTCCTTCTTCATGCACCCGGGCGAAGCAAGCCATGGTGATCTTGGTATGATTTTAGAAAATGATGTTGTTATATTTCTAAGTAATTCGGGTGAGAGTGAAGAACTTTTATCTATCCTTCCAAATATTAAAAGACTTGGTGCATACATAATCTCCATTACTAATAATGAAAAATCAACACTAAGCCTAGAGAGTGATGTACATATTAGCCTAAATGTTAAAAAAGAAGCTTGTCCACTTGGGCTTGCCCCTACTGCAAGCTCTACCGTTGCACTTGCTTTAGGAGATGCTTTAGCGATCTGTGTGCTTGAATTAAGAGAATTTACCGCTGATGATTTTAGAAAATCTCATCCAGGTGGAAATTTAGGAAAAAATAACTTCATCAAAGTTGGTGAAATCATGAGGCGTGGTAACGATATTCCATCTGTTGATGAGAGTGCAAAAATAATAGATGCAATCAAAGAAATCTCAAATAAGATGCTTGGCTTTACAGGAATAGTAGATGCTAATAAAAAACTTATAGGTATTTTTACTGATGGGGATTTACGAAGAGCATTACTTAAAAATCACTCTTTAGATACATCTTTATCAAAAATTATGACTAAAAATCCAAAATTTCTTAGAGAATCTCAACTTGCAGTAGAAGCCTTAAATAAAATGGAAGGATCAAAAATTAACTGTTTTTTAGTTACAGATGAGCAAAATAATTTAGTTGGTGCGCTTAATATTCAAGACCTCTTAAAAGCTAAAGTTATATAAATGGAGAGCAAATTTTCAGCCTTCTTTGTACTTTTTTTTATTTTTATTATTGCTTTATCAAGTTTTTATCTTAAAAATGAAGTTAACAAGGAATTATCATTAAGCCAGACAAAGCTCTCAGGTTTACCAGACTTTTTTTTAAAAAATTTCACCTCTAACCAAACACGCCAAGATGGTCTAACCAAATTCATTTTATCTGGACAAAAGATGGAAAATTATAAGCACTTAAATTTGACCACCATGCAACTACCCAAATATATAAGATATAAAAATGGATTACCAGAATCGAAAATATCAGGGCTAAAAGGTGAATTAAACAGTGACTCCGAGAAAATAATCATCCAAGAGAATGTTGTACTTTCAAGACTAGAAACACCAACAAAAAAAGCTCTTAATTTATATACTAATCAACTGAATATTTTTACAAAAGAAGAAATTGTGACATCAGATTTACCAGTAAAGATTATTCAAGAACCCAACATTGAAATCAGTGGTACTGGAATGAGATATGATAAAAAAGAAAGTACAATTAAATTGATGAAAAATGTAAAAGTACATTATGAAAAACCAAAAAAATAAAATATTAGTATTAATAGCTCTTTTAGCTTTATACCCTTATTCATATGCAGAAAAAGCAGATCGAGATAAACCTATTGAAATTGAGGCTGACACCATGACTGTCGATGATGCAAAAAGTACAAGTATATATACTGGCGATGTTATTTTAACCCAAGGCACACTGCTTATAAGAGCGGATGAATTAATTGTTAGGCAAGATAAGCAGGGATTTCAACACAGCACGTCTCTAGGAAATCCAACAACATTTAAGCAAAAGATGGAGGGCTCTAGTGAATATATTCAAGGAAAAGCATTAAGAATTGAATACGATGGGCATATGGATAAAATCCATCTTTATAAAAATGCAGAAGTAAAGAGAGGAAAAGATATTGTGGTCGGAGACTATATTACCTATGATGCTAATGCCGAGGTTGCGCAGGCCATGTCATCAAAAACTGAAAATGGAAAAAAAGGTAGGACAAAAGCAATTATTAAACCCAAAGACTAATTCATGGCTGTATTATCTGTTCAAAATTTACAAAAAACTTACAACAAAAATAATGTTGTAAAAGATATATCTTTAAACGTTGAGAGTGGAGAAATTGTTGGCCTTTTAGGTCCTAATGGAGCAGGTAAAACAACTAGCTTTTATATGATTGTTGGTTTGGTAGCCGCAGACCATGGTCAGATAAAAATTGATCAAAAAGATTTAACAAGAATGCCTATTCATCTCAGGTCAAGGTTGGGCATTTCATATTTACCTCAAGAACCATCAATTTTTAGAAAACTCAATGTTTCACAGAATATTTTATCTATTATCGAATTAAATGAAAAATCAAAAATCAAACAGCAAGAAAAACTTAATTTACTATTAAAAGAATTAAATATTGACCATATTCGTCAAAATACAGCTATTAGTCTTTCCGGAGGTGAGCGGAGACGGGTTGAAATTGCAAGATGCCTTGCAACAAATCCAAAATTTATTTTACTTGATGAGCCTTTCGCTGGTATTGATCCTATTGCAGTTCTTGATATACAAACAATAATAAAACAGTTATCAAAAAAAGGTATAGGGATTTTAATTACAGATCATAATGTAAGAGAAACGTTAGGTATCTGTAATAAAGCATACATAGTAAGCCAAGGTAAAATTTTTGCCTCTGGAGATCCAAATGAGTTAATTGAAAATGAAAATGTCAGAGAAATATATTTAGGTAAAAATTTTAAACTCTAAATGAAGCTTAGTGTTAACCTCAAACTTAATCAATCTTTAAAACTTACTCCCCTTTTACAGCAATCGATTAAACTTCTTCAAGCATCTCAAAATGAAATTAATGATCTAATAGAAGAGTATTTAAAAGAAAATATTTTCCTTCAGGCTGAGGATGATAATAAGGTCTTTGATTTATTAAAAAAAAACTATAAAACATCTGAAAAAGCATTTATCGAAGAAGAAAATTTTTTTGACATTTTTAGCAATCAAACTAAAAATGTTACTTTAAAAGAACACCTAATAGATAATATTGCATTATTTAACTATTCCGAGCGCGATCAGGTTATCCTCTATTATCTAATTGATGCAATTAATGATGATGGATATTTATTAGATACCGACTCAGAGCTAATTAAAGATATTCCACTTAAACCAGAAGTTTCAGAAATAGAAATCAAATCATTAATTAATGATATCCAATCTTGTTCCCTCCCTGGGATTGGTGCGAGATCACTATCAGAATGCTTAATTTTACAGTTAGAAAATATAAAAGATAATAAAAATTTGGTTGCCAATGCAAAAAAGATAGCTACAGAGTATTTAAATGAATTAGCTACAAATAAAATTGAAAAAATAAAAAAGAAAATTGGTGACAGCGAAAAAAATATTTTGATGGCTATTAATTTAATAAAAAATCTCAATCCTAAACCTGGCCTTGCTTTTAAAAAAATATTGCAAACAGAATATTTAAATCATGACCTCACTGTTTCAAAAGATGAAAGTAATTGGAAAGTTTATCTTAATGATGAAGAATTTTTTAAAATTAAATTAAATGAGGATCATCAAGATTTAATTAAGGATAATGAGTTTCTTAAAGAACAATTTCAAGAGGCAAAATGGTTGGTAAAAAATCTTGAGCAGCGCTCAATTACAATTTTAAGAGTAGCTAGGACAATAATGGAAAAACAAAAAACATTTTTGGATCATGGCCCTCATCATATTAAACCAATGATTCTAAAAAATATAGCTGAAGAGCTTGAGCTACATGAATCGACTATATCAAGAGTAACAACTAATAAATTCATCAAGACTCCGCATGGGCTATATGAATTAAAATTTTTCTTTGGGAGAGAATATTCTGAAAATAATAATACTATCTCATCAAAATCAATCCTTGCTAAAATAAAAGATGTAATCTTACAAGAAGATAAAAATAAACCTTATTCAGATGAAAGAATTGTTCAATTATTAAAGGAAAGTGGTATAACAATAGCAAGAAGGACTGTTACTAAGTATAGAGAAATTTTAAATATTCTCCCGTCAAATCAAAGGAAAGGTAAAAAATAATGAATTTACAAATCAATTGCCATAATATCGATATTACAGATTCCCTAGAGGAGCATATAAAAAAGAAATTTGAGAAACTTACTAAGCATTTTGATCATGTTATTGATGCAAGATTTACTCTTACCGTTGAAAAAATAAATCATTTAGCTGAAGTTACTATCCATCTTCCAAAAGCGGATTTACATGCAGATGCTACAGATGAAAACATGTATCATGCTATAGAGCTTGTTATCAACAAACTTGATCGTCAAATAATCAAATTTAAAGAAAAGAATTATAGCCATCATCAAGATGATGGATCCATAAAACATCTAAATAATTAAAATGGTTGCTTTCTTACTTGTTACTCATGGGGAAATTGGAAAATCGCTCTCTGAAAGTGCATATCAAGTTTTTAATAAAAAACAAAAAAAAATTGAATATGTCTCAGTAAATCCGTCTGATGAAATTCAAGAAATAAAAAAAATAATTAATCAAAAAATCAAATTAATAGATAAAAAAAATGGCTTAATTATTTTTACCGATATTATTGGAGCTACACCTAGCAATATTCTTAAAGATTTTTCAAATAAAATAAACTTAAAAATAATTTCTGGGGTGAATCTTGCCATGCTTATAAAAGCAATATCTTCAAAGGGAAATGATCTTAATAAAATAGCAAGTGAGTGCCAAGAAAGTGCAATTGAAAATATTATTGAGGTTGATTTTAGTGATTAAAACAAAAATTAAAATTATTAATAAACTTGGTCTTCATGCTAGAGCATCAAGTAAATTAACTGAGCTGGCAAATAAATTCAAATGTGATATTAGAATAAAAAAAGATAATGAAGAAATTGATCCAAAGAATATGATGGATATTTTAATGTTAGCTGCAAGCTATCAAGATGAAGTTCAGCTTATAACAAACGGTATTGATGAGGTTATAGCTTCAAAAGAAATAGAAAATTTATTTTTAGATTACTTTGGTGAAGGTCAGTAATGATTAACTTTAATCTTAATGGAATTCCAGTTTCAAGCGGTATTTCCATAGGAAAAGCTAAACTATTAACGCACGCTTTAATGGAGGTTGAACATTACACTCTTGATAAAAAAGAAATTAAGAATGAGATTAAAAGACTTAATAAAGCTATCACTGCAGTTAAAAATGATCTAAATAAAATTAAAAATAACCTTCTAAAAAATAATCAAATAGAATTTGAAACATTTATCAACACGCATTTACTTCTTCTTAAAGATAAAAATTTCTCTAAAAAGCCAATCGATATTATTCAAAATAGCTTTTGCAACGCTGAATGGGCAATCAAAATTTCACTTGACGAAGTTGTTTCTAGATTTGATCAAATAAGTGACCCTTATTTGAGGGAGAGAAAATTAGATGTAATTCAAGTAGCGGAGCGCATCACCAAATATTTATTAGGTCACCCAGGAGGTCAGATTGGTTCTCATGTAGAACCAAATTCAATATTAGTAGCTCATGACATATCTCCTGCAGACGCTATTCAATTTAAACAGATTAAATATGCTGGCTTTATAACTGAAGTCGGAGGCACCAACTCTCATACAGCAATCCTAGCTAGAAGCTTAAATATACCGTCAATAGTTGGCAGTAAATTAGCAAAAAACATAATTAATAATGACGACCTAGTAATTTTAGATGGAGATGAAGGTGTTGCCATCATTAATCCAAATCAAAAAATCCTTGATCAATATAAAAATAAAAAAATGGCGTGGGCTATAGAACAAAAAAAATTACAAAAAATAAAAAAAATTGTATGTACTTCATCTGACGGTGAAATAATCAAGTTAATGGCTAATATTGAGGATAGTGGAGATATTAAAAGTGTAAAAGACTCTAATGCTGATGGCATAGGTCTATTTCGAACTGAGTTTTTATTTATGAATAGAGAAGATCTTCCTAATGAGGAAGAGCAATTTCAAAGCTACAAATCGATTGTTAAATCTATGAGAGGTCGGGAGGTAATCATAAGGACTCTTGACTCGGGTGCGGACAAAATGACAGCCGCAGATAAGAAAGAAACAAGCAACCCTGCTCTAGGTTTAAGGGCTATAAGATTATGTTTATCGGAACCAAGATTGTTTATGACTCAATTAAGAGCAATTTTAAGAGCATCCTATTTTGGAAAAATTAAAATACTTATACCCATGATTTCATCAATTCAAGAATTAAAACAAGTCAAGCTTCTAATTGAACGTGCAAAGCTTGCTCTAACAAAAGAAAAAATTAAGTATGATGAAAATATTGAAATAGGTGGGATGATTGAGGTTCCTGCAGTAGCGATTAATGCAGATTTTTTTGCTAAGGAACTTGATTTCCTTTCAATTGGAACAAATGATCTAATTCAATATACCCTCGCAATTGATAGAACAGATGATTCGGTATCACATTTATACAATTCAATACACCCCTCAGTTTTAAAGCTCATGGCATTAACCATTAATGCAGCTAAAAAACATAATAAAGAAGTCTCTGTGTGTGGAGAAATGGCTGGTGACACAAAATTAACTAGACTGTTATTAGCTATGGGCTTAACTAATTTTTCTATGCATCCCACAAGTATTTTACAAGTAAAACAAAAAATATTAGAAACAAATATAAAAAAAATTAAACCATTATCAACAAAAATCCTCAGATCTACTGACTCTGATTCAATTGAAACCATAATTAATAAAATTAATATATAAATAACAGGAGAATAAAAATTAATAACCCAATCTTATTTAGGGAAAGTTTTCCAAAATTTTCTGAAATAAAACCAAAGCATATTTCACCTGCAATTGAATTGATCATTAAAGAAAATAAAAAAAATATAAAAATGCTTGAAAAAAATGCAACTCCTAATTGGGATAATTTTGTAACTAAGCTTGAGGAGTGTGATGAAAAATTAAGTCGAGCATGGTCACAAATTAATCATTTAAATGCAGTAATTAACTCACCTGATTTAAGAAGTGAATACAATAATAATGTTACTAAAATCACAAAATATTATTCCGAACTTTCTCAAAATGAAAAACTTTTTCTAAATTTTAAAAAAATAAAACAAAGTAAAGAATTTAAAAAACTATCCTCTACAAGACAAAAAATTATTAATGATGAATTATTAAGTTTTAAGCTTGGTGGTATTGGGTTATCAGAGAATAAAAAAAAGATTTTTAAAAAAATAAAAGTTTCATTATCAAAATTATCATCTAAATTTGAAGAAAATATCTTAGATGCTACAAATAATTATTATCTAAATATTATTGATAAAAATGATCTTTCAGGTTTACCAGATTTTTTAATTAACGATGCAAAAAAAAGAGCTGTTGAAAAAAAGAAATCGGGATGGATCTTTACCCTAGATTACCCATCATACTTTCCATTCATGCAATATGCTGATAACAGAAAATTAAGAGAAAGCTTATACCACGCCTATTCAACAAGAGCTTCTGAATTGGGTGACAAAAAATTTGATAATAAAAAAAATATTAATGAAATCTTAAAATTAAAACATCAATTAGCAAAGTTATTAGATTATAAAAATTATAGTGAAGTATCATTGGCCACAAAGATGGCAAGCTCTTCGAATGAAGTTATTAACTTTCTTGATAAATTAGCTAAAAAAGCTCGCCCCTATGCTGTTAAGGATATGAATGATTTAAAAAAACATGCTCATAAATTTGGCATAAAAAGAATTGAAGCTTGGGATGTCTCTTATTTATCAGAAAAACTAAAAAATGAAATTTTCAATTTTCAAGATTCAGAGATAAAACAATTTTTTCCAAAGAAAAAAGTCATAAGTGGACTTTTTCAATTGGTTCATAAGCTTTACGGTATCTCTATTATCAAAAAAAAGGCAGATACATGGCACAAGGATGTTGAATTTTATGAAATCAAAGATAAAGTAAAAAAAGTTATTGGTCATTTCTATCTTGATTTATTTGCAAGAGAGAATAAAAGAGGTGGGGCATGGATGGATGAATGTATCAGTAAGTATAAGTTTAACGATGAAATATCCAACCCAATTGCCTACTTAACATGCAATTTTTCTTCCCCCTCAGGTAATAAAGATGCTTATTTTACTCATGATGAAGTGATTACTCTTTTCCATGAATTTGGTCACGGACTCCATCATCTACTCACCGATATTACTGACTACAGTGTTTCAGGCATTAGAGGAGTTGAATGGGATGCAGTTGAGCTTCCAAGTCAATTTATGGAAAATTTTTGCTGGGACTGGCAGGTTATCAAAAGCATGACGGAGCACGAGCATACAAATAAACAAATGCCTAAAAATTTATTTGATAAACTAATCTCTGCAAAAAATTTTCAGAGTGGTTTACAAACTTTAAGGCAGGTGGAGTTTGCTCTTTATGATATTAAGCTTCATATGAAATATTCATCAAATCCTAATTATTATATGAATCTTTTGCATAAAGTTCGTCGTGAAATTTCTGTAGTAATACCTCCAAAATCAAATAGATTTCCAAATAATTTTTCTCATATATTTGCCGGAGGATATGCTGCAGGTTATTTTAGCTATAAATGGGCTGAGGTTTTATCCGCAGATGTATTCAGTGAATTTGAGAAACATAATGTTTTATCACCAAAGATGGGTGCTAAATTTAAAAATGAAATTTTATCTAGAGGGGGCTCTAGGCCAATGATGAAATCATTTATTGCTTTTTTAGGGAGAAAACCAAAAATAGACTCATTATTAAAACATTCAGGTCTTTCATAACGATGAGGCTTGCGACCTGGAATGTTAATTCATTAAATGTAAGACTTCCACATGTCATTGATTGGTTGAAACAAAGTGAAGTTGATGTTTTATGTTTACAAGAACTTAAACAAGATAACGATAAGTTTCCCGAAAATGAATTAAATGCTCTCGGTTACCATTCCTATTTTAATGGTCAAAAAACATACAACGGTGTAGCAATAGTAAGTAAATGTAAATTAAACAATGTCAGATTAGATCTTCCTAATTTTCCTGATGATTCCCAAAAGAGATTTATTTCTGCTGATTATAGTTTTGATAATAAAAATTTAACAATCATTTCAGCCTATATTCCAAACGGCCAATCGCTAGCTTCAGAAAAATTTAAATATAAGCTTATTTGGTTAAAAAAGTTTATTGACTACTTAGAAGTTCTTCAAAAAGAAAATAATTTAATAACTATTACTGGTGATTTTAACATTGCACCAGAAAATATTGATTGTCATGATCCCAAGGCCTGGGATGGACAAGTCTTGGTTTCCAACGAGGAGCGACAAATATTCCAAAAAATTCTAAATCTTGGTTTCTTTGACGCCTTTAGGCTTATGAATCCTGAGGCAGCTGAATATTCCTGGTGGGATTATCGGCAAGCAGGATTTAGAAGAAATCTAGGGATGAGAATTGACCACATTCTTTTATGCAATGAATTAAAAGACAAAATTATTTCTTCTTTTATTGATAAAAATCCAAGAAAATTAGAGAGGCCTTCAGATCATACTCCGGTGGTAGTGGAAATTTAATATTATTTGGTTTTTATGCCAAGCTGTTTAAGTTTTCTATAAAGATGAGTTCTTTCGATATCAGCTATTCTAGCAATTTCCGATATGCTGACATTTTTGGCAAGATGATGTTCAAAATATTCTTTTTCAAAAAGATCCCTTGCATCTTTCAAGGGTTTATCATAAAAACTATTTTTTAAACTACTATCATTATTACTGAATGTATCACCAATCAGATCTCGAATATCATCCCCAGAAACTATATCAGACTCAATTCCAGTCATGATTAAATATATTACATCGTCTAAGAAATTAATGTCTAAGAATTTTTCATTAGTTCTAAGGAAATTTAGAGCTGAAACATCAAATTCTTTATACCCTATTGATACATTATTTGCAGTATATTGGTTCAAAATAGCATTTGCCAAATCTGGTATATTATCAACGTCATTGGTAGGAAAAGTTATAAAGTTTTGAATATCTTCTATTTTTTTTCCACAGATAGACTCTATAACTTTTTCATCATCATTAACAATTAGAACTCTTAAACCTATAGTCGATAATTTATTTAAAAATAAATTTAAAAAATCAATGCTAGGAATTTCATTATCAAGAATAACTAAATTATTAATGCCTTTATCTTGCAAGAATTTTAATAAACCATCATCAAGTTTTTTCTTTGTTTCTAAAAGGTGAAAATCATTTCCATATAAAAAATTTAGAATTATATTTAAAAATTTACCACTTTTTAATTTGAGAAAAAAAATATTTTCTTTTTTTAATTTTGTAAGCCTAGATTTAAGTTCTTGGATCAGAGGATGTTGATTATTTTCAATAAAATCTGGAGAAAGTCTTTTGAGCTCAACTACTTTTTTTAAAGCCGAAGTAATCGTTTTAAGAAGTTTTTGAAGGGAGATTGGTTTTTCAAGAAAATCAAAAGCGCCAATTTTAGTGGCTTCAATAGCAGTATCAATTGTACCGTGACCCGACATCATAATGACTGGGCAATTTAGCTTTTTTTCTTTTGACCAGTCTTTTAAAAGGGTAATTCCATCACAGTCAGGCATCCATATATCTAGTAAAATTAATGATATTAATTCCTTATTCTTAAAGTCTTTTGCTTTTTGAGCATTTTCAGCCAAAAAAACATCATATCCCTCATCTTCAAGTATATCCTTAAGAGATATTCTTATATTTTCTTCATCATCAACGACTAAAATTTTAATTTTATTCTTCATTATAAGGAAGGCTAAAGGTTACCTTAACACCTCTTTGTTTATTATTTATTATTGTAATATCTCCGTCATGCTCTTCAATTATTTTATAAACAATTGCAAGTCCTAAACCAGTACCCTTAATTTTAGAGGAAACATAAGGCTCATAAATTCTATGAATGATATCTTCAGGAATCCCATCTCCATTATCAATAAAATCAAATATTAATAAATTATTTTTTTTATAAAATGCAATCTTAATTTCGGGTTCTTTAATTTTTTCTAATGCATCAATTGAATTTTCAATCAAATTAATAAATACTTGCCTAAGCTTATTTTTATCAACAACAATATTTAAACTTTTATTAAATTTACTAAATGTAAATTTAATATTATTTGAACTGTATAGATCAACAATCTTTGCTATAAAATCATAAACTTGAATAGATTCTTTTTTAAGCTGCGGAGATCTTGCATAGTCAGCAAACTCATTAACCATCACTTTTAATGACTCGACTTGATCGACGATCGTATCTGTTGATTTATTTAAAATTATATTATCCTCTGCTGATAAGTTTCCTTTTAATTTCATTTGAAGCCTTTCAGCAGATAATTGAATTGGGGTTAGAGGATTTTTAATTTCATGAGCAAGTCTCCTTGCCACCTCAGACCAGGCTTGATGTCTTTGAGCTTTTGTTACCTCCGTAATATCATCCATGAGGATTACAAAGAGTACTTTTCCCAAATTCTTAATCTTATTAACCTGAATTCTAATAATTTTTTCTTTTTTATTAAAGAGAATTTTATGTTCCTTCTCAATAAATTGATTTTTATTACTATTGGCAAAATTTTTGATAAACAAAACTATTTCATTAAATTCCTTGTTTGCTTTTATCAACTTATTTAAATTACCATTAAAAAAATCACTATCGCATTCTAAAATCTTATAGGCCTCAATATTACTGAGTATTATTTCTAGATTTTTTTCTACCACTATTACGCCCGAAGACAAATTTGTTAATATTGAATCTAGAAATGCTTTTGATTGTTCCAAACTTTTTCTACTTTTATTTGCCATAAGAGTAGCTTGGTTAAGTTGAACAGTCATACTATTAAAGGATTGCACTAATAATCCCAATTCATCTTTCTTTCCTTGATCGGGAATGATTTTTTTAAAATTACCTTTAGCAACAGACCTAGTTGCATCTGCAAGTTGTGATATTGGCGATGAAAATCTTCGGCTAATAACAAATGATGTAGCAACAGCGGATAATATTGCAAGCAGTAAAACTAATGTTAGAGTAAGTATATAAATAATTTTAAGAGAGGTTCTACTGTAAGTAAGCTGTTGATACTCATCAAATACACTTTCAACTGACAATGCAACATTTAAAATTGCTGAAGGAATCGGTTGGGTTACCTCTAAAAAATATTTCTTCGTAATATTTTCATGATATTTAATTGGAACATATGCTCTTAAAAAGATGGTATCGTCACTTTCAACTAATTTAACAAAAAAGCCATTTTCCGCTTTCAATAAATCATCAGATGATGGTAATTGTGGAATTTCTTTATATTGATCACTAGCTATTTCTAAAATCTCATTTTTTTGTTGGTCATAAACTAATGCTTCAGATATTCCAAATTTTTGCCTTAAATCAAATAGTAATGCACGACGATCATCTTTTCTGGCATTACCATAACTATATGAAATACTTTTTGATTTTAATTCAATATCTTTCATTAAAATTTCTAGTGTTTTTTGGCCAAGACTTAAACCTCCTTGAAGTGCAGATTCAACTTTTACATTAAACCAAGAATCTATTGATTTAGTTAAAAAATTAAATGAAACGAGATAAACAACAAATACAGGAATAATTACCATCAAGGTAAAAGAAAGAACAAGCCTCAAAGTTAAACGACTTCCTACAATTTCTTTCTTAATATTTTGAAAAAGTTTGTAGATCTGAAGTGCAATTAATATTATTAAACCAAAAATAAAAAAAGCATTAAAAAAAATTAACGCTCGAAAGCTTTCACTAGATATTAAATCGGAATTTGATAAGGACTTTGCAAGAAAGATTAAGAGTGATAAACCTATTAGAGCAAAAGAAGTTATTATGTATTTCAAAATAATTCCTTATAAGATTTATTTAATACAACCTTCATGTCCCAAGATTCGTCATTTAAATTAATTAATAGCGATTTTGGTAATTTTGATTGATCAAGTCCAATAATTAAATTAACTTCTGAAGTATCACTCAAATTAATCTCTCCAAGGTTCCACTCCAAATTATAAAGCTTTGACTTTATATCATCTATATTGTCGAGATAAATAGTTTTTTCTCCATTGAAATTTAATTGATATTTATTAAATAGATTTCGGTATCTTAGTTGATAAAACTTATCCTCAGAAAATATCTCCTTATCAAGCCAAAATTTATTTTTTTCTTTAATTTTAAGGCTCATTCTAATTCTTATAGGAATACCTTTATTAAGTGCTAAAAGAGCATCTCCTGAAAAATTAACATCATGATTTAAAATTAAATAAGAAATTTTTTTATTCTTTTTGAAAGAAATATCTTTTATAAAAATTTCACCTGCAAATATTTGTTCTGAAAAAAAACAAAAAAGAAGAAAAACTTTTAAAAAATTAGTTTTTTTTAAGTAAGCAATAATAGAAACCATCATTGTATTGATCAGGTAATATTTGATTATCTAAACATATTATATTGTTTGGAAAATTAATGTTTATCTTTTCTGAGTCTGAATGTGATTTAATGAAATAACTAATGACGTCTTCATTCTCTTCAGAAAAAATAGAACATGTCACATAAAGAAGTTTACCTCCTCTCTTTAATAGGCCCCATGATGTATCCAAGAGTTTTTTTTGATTTTTTTGTAACTTATCAATATCTTCTTTTCTTCTAAGCCATTTAATATCAATATTTCTTCTTATTACGCCGGATCCTGAGCATGGAACATCCAATAAGATTCTATCAAAATGATCTTTATCTTGATTTTGACTAAATTTTTCAATGCCTCCCACATAAGTATTTGCCCTTAAATTTAATCTACATAAGTTCTCTTTAACTAAATCTATTCTTCTTGTATTTAAATCAACAGCGGTTAGATCAACATCATATTTTTCTAATATATGGCAAGCCTTTCCACCTGGCGCTGAACATGCATCTAAAATCTTTTGGGAATTATTAATTTCTAATAATTTAATGCCCAACTGGGCTCCATAATCTTGAATTGAAACAAGCCCATCAGTAAATCCAGGGATATCATAAGCGCTCATAGATTCTTTTAAAACAAGTGCTTCATCAGATAATATTTGATAATCAATTTCATTTGCATCTAATAAAGTTAAGTACCCTTCCATTAAAATTTTCTTAGAATTTAACCTCAATGTAAGTGGGGGCTTTTGATTCGATATTGTAATAATTTTTTCCCAGTGGCTTGGGTACTGTTTTTGAAATTTTTCTATCCACCATATTGGAAAATTATATTTTGACTCTATATCTGCTTTTACTTTTTCCTCTAAATCTTGCCTATTTCGAAGAAAGGCTCTCAAGACAGCATTTACAAAATTAAATAATTTTTTATCAATTTGTTTTGCAGCTTTAACTGCCTCATTTATTATGACGAAGTCTTTATGGTTACTATTAATTAACTGATTTATCGACACAGCAAGTAAGGAATTAATAATTTGATTAGAATTTTTTACTTTTATCAGGTTGTCTAAGAAAAAATTAATGCTATTTAAAAATCTTAACGTATCAAAAACAATTGCTTTGATCTTAGAAAAATCTTTTTGATTAATTTCTTTTTGATTTTTGCTTAAAAATTCTTCAAAGGAGTGGTCTAAATTTTTTCCATTTAAAACACTATTTAAAATTTTTGCAGAATAGATAAATAAGAATTTCATTCATCTAATCTTTCTGGTTGTTCCAACTTATATCCAGAAATAAATTCCTTTGAGAACATCTTTTTTTTACCCTCAACCTGAAGCTCTTCAATTTCAACAAGTTCATTATGAAGTCTGAGGTATAAGTTATGATTATTTTTAAAAAGGACTCCAGGTTCGATATTATTATCACTAGTAAAAGATGTTTTATTCGACCTCCAAAACTTAATAAGTTTTCCTCTAAATTTTGATTGAATCCCAGGAAAAGGATTAAAAGCTAACGACTTTCTGACAAATGTATCGGCTGAATCATTTAAATTGATTTGCGCTTCCTCTTTTAAAATTTTTTTAGCATAGGTTGCTTTTGATTCATTCTGAATTTCAAAAGTTAATGATTCTGATTTTTCAAAATCATTTATTAAATCTCTCATGGCTTCAGCACCCTTGTATGCCAATATTTCCGTTAATTCACCAGTTGTAAGCTGTTGATTATTTTTAATAGCAACCTTTCTATACATAGGGCCTGAATCAAGTCTTTCCTCGACCCCCATAATGGTAATTCCAATTTCTTTATCCCCATTTTCTATGGCCCGATGAATAGGTGCAGCTCCTCTCCATTTGGGTAGCAACGATGCATGCACATTAAAAACATTGCTATTAAATAATTCTAAAATATCTTTTGGAATAATTAAGCCATAAGCAGCAACAACCATAATATCTGCCCCAATCGACTTTATCTTCTCTATAACATCAATATTTTTTAAAGTTTCAGGTTGATAAATAGGAATATTTAATTTTTCAGACAATTGCTTTACTGGGCTAGCGTTAAATTTCAATCCACGTCCTGATTTTTGATCTGGTTGCGTTAAAACACATTTAATGTCAAAGCCTGAGTCATTTAAAATTTGCAATGAAGGTATAGCAAAGTATGGGGTTCCAGCAAAAATAATTTTAAGCCTATCGCTCATCATGCTGTCCTATAGGATTAGTTTCTGTTTTTTTTGTTTAATAAGCTTTGATTTAATTCTATTTTTTTTCAGTGGGGATAAGTATTCAACAAAAACCTTGCCGACCAAATGATCCATTTCGTGCTGGACACATACTGCTAATAAACCATCAGCCTCTCTCTCGAAGATATTTCCATTAATATCTAATGCTTTAAATCTAATTTTTTCAGCACGCGTAACTTTTTCATAAATTCCCGGTACTGATAAACAACCTTCCTCACAAATTTGCTCACCACTTTTTTTAGTAATTTCTGGGTTAATTAATACTAATAAATTATTTTTTTCTTCAGATATATCAATCACAATAATTCTTTCATGAAAATCTACCTGTGTTGCCGCTAAGCCAATACCTGGGGCGGCATACATCGTTTCCGCCATATCCTTAATGAGCTTTTTATGCTTATCAGTAATTTCCACAACCGAAGCTGCAATTTTATGTAGTCTTGGATCTGGATAATTTAATATATTTAACGTAGCCATTCTATTGATTAATTATAATTAAAATGTAAAATTAATATTAAGTGTTAGTTATAAATACAGTCTATTCAAAAGAACATTATACTTTGTGTAGGCTTTCTTTCCCCTTTCAATTCTCAATTTTTGAATCTTTTTCTTTTTTCATAAGGATTGATTATGTTTGATCTTCTTGTTTATATGTTTGAAAATTATCTCAGCTCTCAAAATAAACTTGATTTTAATAACATGAGTTTAGAGCTTGAAGCTGCAGGTTTTGATAATGCAGATATTAAAACTGCATTTGATTGGTTTGCGGAGCTTAAGATCATGTCTGATAAAGTACCTTTGGATAGCCAAAGGCTTGCAAAGACAAATTTCAGAATTTTTGCTCAAAATGAAATCGAAAAGATATCTTCTGATGCGATAGGGTTCCTTATCTTTCTTGAACAAGCCCAAGTTTTAAATGAGCAAGAAAGAGAAATCATTTTAGATCGTGCAATGGCACTGCAACAAAATATTGTTTCTATCGATGAGATCAGATGGATAGTCATGATGACCCTATGGAACAACGGTAAGGAAAACGATTACTTATTTGTTGAAGATGCTCTCTATAAAAAAGAGCAATTTAGCTTACACTAAGCTCAGATTTTTAATTATTCTTGAGACAGTTTTTGATTTATTAAGTGTGTAAAAATGTAAGCTAGGCACTCTGTATTGAATTAAGGTTTCACAAAGTTCTGAGATAACCTCAATCCCAAAATCTCTTAGCGAATCTAAATCATCCCCAAAAGATTCTAATTTCATTCTTAACCAACGTGGTATCTCAGCACCACAATTAGAGGCAAAACGTGACAATTGCTTATAATTATAAATAGGCATAATGCCTGGAGTAATTGGTAAATCAATATTTTTTCTCTGGCACTCTTCAATAAATTTAAAGTAGGCATCCACATTAAAGAAAAATTGGGTAATGGCGCCATTTGCACCAGCGTCCAGTTTTCTCTTAAAGTTATTAATATCATCTTGAGCCGTAAGTGCTTCAGGATGAAATTCAGGATAGGCTGCAACCTCAATATTAAAAAAATCACCTGTTTCTTCACGAATAAAAGACACTAACTCATTGGCATATGAAAAATCAACAATATCAACAACACCTGATGGATGATCTCCTCTTAAAGCGACCAGTCTATTAATGCCCTTATCTTGGTATTTTTTTAATAATTCCCTAATTTCCTCTTTGGATGAGGAGATACAAGAAATATGAGGTACTGCTTGATGTCCATGACCTTTAATTTTTAAGACCGTATCATAGGTTTTTTCTTTTGTTGAACCACCAGCGCCAAAAGTAACTGAATAAAATTCAGGATTAAACTGACTAAGATTTGAAATAGTTTCATTAAGCTTAATAACCCCCTCATCAGTTTGAGGAGGAAAAAATTCAAAGCTTACTGACGGTTTTTTAAGCATTTTAAAATTAATAACGATAAGAATCAGGCTTATAGGGGCCTTCTTGATTAACACCAATATACTTAGCCTGTTTTTCAGTAAGCTGTGTTAATTCAACATTCAAATTTTTTAGTTGAAGGCGTGCAACTTTTTCATCTAAATATTTTGGCAAGGTATAAACGCCTAATGGATATTTATCAGTATGAGCGTATAGATCAATTTGAGCGATCACCTGATTAGCAAAAGACGAGCTCATCACATAACTAGGGTGGCCTGTGGCACAACCAAGATTAACTAATCTGCCTTTGGCTAAAAGTATAATACGTTTGTTATCAGGGAAAATAATATGGTCCACTTGGGGCTTAATTTCTTCCCATTCATATTTACTCAAAGAAGCTACATCAATCTCATTATCAAAATGACCTATGTTGCAAACAATAGCCTCATTTTTCATCTTCACCATGTGATCATGATTAATCACATTTAAATTGCCAGTTGCCGTGACAAAAATATCAGCATGTTCAGCTGCATAATCCATAGTCACTACACGATAACCTTCCATTGCAGCCTGTAATGCACATATTGGATCAACCTCGGTCACCCAAACTTGTGCAGATAAAGCCCTTAATGCTTGCGCAGATCCTTTACCAACATCACCATAGCCTGCTACAACGGCAACTTTGCCAGCCACCATCACATCAGTTGCCCTTTTAATCGCATCAACTAAAGATTCACGACAACCATAGAGATTATCAAACTTGGATTTTGTCACGGAATCATTCACATTAATCGCTGGGAAAGCTAACTCGCCATCACGATGCATTTGGTACAAACGATGAACACCTGTAGTGGTTTCTTCAGTAACGCCTTTAATATGCTTGATTCTTGCTGAATACCAAGCTGGGTCAACAGCTAATTTATTTCTTATCGCGGCAAATAATGCAATCTCTTCTTCTGAGCCAGGGTTATCCAGAACTGATAAATCTTTTTCAGCCTTAACACCAAGATGTAATAAAAGTGTTGCATCACCACCATCATCAAGAATCATGTTGGTATAACAGCCATCATCCCAATCAAAGATTTGATGAGTAAAATCCCAGTATTCATCCAATGATTCACCTTTAAAGGCAAAAACTGGTATATTTCTTGCAGCAATTGCGGCAGCTGCATGGTCTTGGGTTGAATAAATATTACAAGAAGCCCATCTGACATCAGCTCCTAAGTCAACAAGGGTTTCAATAAGCACCGCTGTTTGAATTGTCATGTGCAAAGAGCCAGCTATTTTTGCGCCCTTGAGTGGTTTTGATTTTGCATATTCCTCACGAATTGCCATCAAGCCAGGCATCTCATGTTCAGCAATCGAAATTTCTTTTCTACCAAAATCAGCTAAATTGATATCAGCAATAATATAATTTTGTGTATTTAATTTGTTATCAGTCACACTATTCATTAATTTTTCCTTATAAATAAGCGACTAGTTGATCGTTCAACTTATTTCAACTAGGTCAGTTAATCTAAGTGAACGCAGTTTGAAACCGAGCCTGGGATAACCTTGCAGCGTTCCTCGGTTAAAAAATTATATTTTAAATTAAATTAAAAATCAATGAGATAGAATTTATTTAGAAATTAAACTAAGTTTCTTATCTAAATTTTCCCAAGTAAATTCGGGCTCATCACGACCAAAATGTCCATAAGCAGCTGTTTTCTCATAGATAGGTCTCAATAGGTCAAGCATATCCACAATTCCGCGAGGTCTTAAATCAAAATGTTTATTAATTAAACTTACGATTTCTTCTTCAGGACAGAAATTGGTACCAAAGGTATCAATCATAATTGAGGTTGGCTCTGCGACACCAATGGCATAGGATATCTGCACAAGGCAACGCTCAGCTAAACCTGCCGCAACGACATTTTTAGCAACATATCTAGAAGCATAAGCGGCCGAACGATCAACTTTGGATGGATCTTTACCAGAAAAAGCCCCTCCACCATGAGGTGCAGCTCCACCATAGGTATCAACAATTATTTTTCGACCTGTCAGTCCACAATCTCCTTGTGGGCCGCCAATCACAAATCGACCTGTTGGATTAATAAGGAATTTAATATCGCCCTTAATCAATTCTTTTGGAATAATAGGCTTAATAATTTCTTCAATAATTGCTTCTCTAAGGTTATCTAAACTTATTTCTGGATCATGCTGGGTAGATAAAACGACTGTATCAATTCTTTTAGGTTGATTATTCTCATACTCCAAAGTTACTTGAGATTTTGCATCCGGTCTTAACCAAGGAAGCCGTCCATCTTTTCTGAGCATGGCTTGCCTCTCAACCAAACGATAGATAACCATATAGGCAAAGGCATAAGCTCTTTTGTTTCATTACATGCATAGCCAAACATGAGGCCTTGATCACCGGCACCTTGGTTTTTAGGGTCATCCATGGCAGCATCAACACCCTGGGCGATATCAAGTGATTGAACACCAAATTTAACTTCTACGTCACATGTATTAGCATCAATCCCAACATCTGGACTGTTATAACCAATTCTCTTTAATGTTGATCGAGCAATACTTTCATAATCAACCTTGGCTGTTGTAGTAATCTCACCAGCTAATACAACCAAGTTTGTTGCAGCCATAGTCTCGGCTGCTACACGAGCTTTAGGGTCTTGATCTAATATAGCATCCAATATGGCGTCTGAAATTTGATCGGCAACTTTATCAGGATGTCCTTCAGACACAGATTCTGAAGTGAATAAATAATTTGACATATAAATGTATTTAATTAAATGAGACGCTACAATAACAAAAAAAAGAGAATAAATAAATGCTTTTAACATTCACAAAAATGCAAGGTACTGGAAATGATTTTATTATCTTAAACCAGTTAGATGTTGATTATGGCTTATCAAAGAGAGTCATAGAAAAGTTAGCTAACCGACAATACGGAATAGGTTTTGATCAACTATTAATTATTGAGAATTCAAGTAATCCTAAAGCTGAATTTAGGTATCGAATATTCAATGCGGATGGCAATGAGGTAGAACAGTGTGGGAACGGTGCCCGTTGTTTTTTTCAGTACATTGTTGATAAAAAACTATCCACTAATTCATCCATTGTTGTTGAAACAAAGTCAGGTTTAATTACACTTAAGTACAATCCAAACAAATTAGTTGAAGTCAACATGGGTGAGCCCATTTTTAATGATGAGTATATTCCATTTATTCCCAATAATGAAAAATTAAAAATTAAGATTGATGACACTTTAGTAGATATCAATGTCATCTCAATGGGAAATCCCCATGCGGTAATCAAAATAGATGATTTTAATAAATGTGATTTTAAAAAAATCAGTGAATCTTTACAAAACTCCCCTCAATTTCCTAAAAGTGTGAATGTAGGCTTTTTAAAAACTATTGATAAAAATACTATCAGACTCAAGGTATATGAACGAGGTAGTGGGCTGACATTAGCCTGCGGATCAGGGGCTTGCGCCGCAGCCGTGATTGCAATAAGTCAAAAATGGGTGGCCAATCCTGTTCGTGTTGAAATGGATGGGGGGCAGCTCACCATTAACTGGCATGATCAAAAGGATGTTATTTTAATAGGGCCGGCTCAAATAGTTTTTGAGGGTGAAATTAATTTAGATAAATTTATTGATGACTAACGAAGACGCTATTCAAAAATACATTGATCATATTCAATTTGAGAAAGGTTTAAGTAGCCTCACCATCAAAAATTACAAAAAAGATATTGATCAATTAATGCTTTTTTTAAATAAAAATCTTAGAGATATTAAATCGGATGATATTAGAAAGGCAGTTGCTTTTTCACATTCCAAGGGGCTTGGAAGTAAATCACTCGCAAGGATGATTTCATCATGGAGGGGGTTCTTTAATTTTTTATCCAATCAACTTAATTTTACTCATAACCCTGCTCTGAATATCAAAGGGCCCAAAGATAAAAAAAAATTACCTCAAACGTTAACGATTGAACAAACCATTAAGCTGGTTGATATCAAAGATAAAACTTATTTAGGCATCCGTGACCATGCCATTCTTGAACTTTTTTATTCCTCAGGACTGAGACTATCTGAACTGGTGAACCTCAAGATCAATGATATTAGCTTTTCAGACGAAACATTGTCTGTCACTGGAAAGGGCAATAAAACCAGAATCGTCCCTATTGGCAAGAATGCGATCAACGCCATTAAAGAATGGTTAGGGGAAAGACGCAAAACAAAAAATACTGATAGTGAAAATTCTTTTGTTTTTCTCAACCAACATGGTAAACCTTTGACAGCAAGGTCTATTCAGTATCGTCTAAAATACTGGGCTATTAAACAAGGTATTCCAGAAAATATACACCCTCATCTCCTTAGACACAGTTTTGCAAGCCATGTCCTACAATCAAGTCAAGATTTACGTGCAGTCCAAGAGCTTTTGGGACACGCAAACATTAGTACAACTCAAATTTATACTCACTTAGATTTTCAGCATCTAGCAAAAATTTATGATCAGTCTCACCCAAGGGCAAAGAAAAAATAAGATGGCTATTGTGACTCAATAAAATTTAAATTATAGTGATCTCATGCAAGAAGAAATCAATTCGTTAGAATCAAAACTTGACCAACTCATTAATAAAATTGATCTGTTGAAAGATGAAAATAGCTCAATCAAGCCTCGCTTGCATCAAGCCGAAGAGGAGGTGCGCAATCTCAAAGCAAAAATTAATGAAGCAACCATCAAAATTGAAAACTTGTTAGGGCAAATTCCAGACTAATTATGGCTAAACAAATTGACGTCAAGATTTTAGGAAGAGACTTTCAAATTGGATGTCCTGAAAATGAAGAAGAGTCCCTGCACAAGTCCATTGATTACCTCAATCACAAAATAGAAGAAATTCAAAAAAGTGGCAATATTATCGGAGTTGATAAAACTATTATTATGGCCGCTTTGAATATCACTCATGAATTTCTTAGTCGAAATTCAGACTCTGATGTTCACTTACACAGTTACAAAAATAAAATTTCTGACTTCAACAGAAAACTTGATCAAATTTTAGAATCAGTCTAAATTAGTGCATAGCTTGCTTTAGTGTTGCTTAGGCTAATAATTCCTTGAACTAGTCTATAGCATCGGTTTGGAGTCATCGGATGTGGTGAGATCAGTCCAATTGGGTAACCTTTTAAGGGCTCTTGCTTCTGAACCTAAAGCGTCCTAGCTCTTTACCACCTGAACCTTTGGTTCTGGATGCTGGTCTAGGCAACATTAAAGCAAGCTATTTTTTTAATTGATGATATTTAAGATCGCCTAGCGAAATAATGTCTAACGCCCTCTCGTGCGTTGATTCAAGAATTACTGGTGGTGCGAAGCCCGCCTCCGCTGCTTCTAACCATCGACTGGCACATAAACACCAATGATCACCTGCTTTTAGTCCAGGAAAATTAAACTCTGGACGAGGGGTAGATAGATCATTTCCTTGATTTTTAGAAAATTCTAAAAAAGCCTCATTGACCTCAGTACAAACAGTATGTTGTCCTGTATCAGACTCACAATGATCACAATGACCATCTCGCATATAGCCTGTCAGGGGGCTAAAACTGCATGGTTGTAACTGTGTTCCTAAAACATTTTTCTTATCCATGATAGGATTTTAACTTCAATTAATATAAAAAATTATTTTTTATGAAATATTGGCTGATGAAATCTGAACCAACTGATTTTTCAATTGATGATCTTGAAAAATCTAAGACCATCGACTGGTATGGTATCAGAAACTACCAAGCAAGAAATTTTATGCGGGATGATATGTCATTAGGTGATCAAGCCTTTTTTTATCATTCAAATTGTAAAACACCTGGCATTGTTGGCATTATGGAAGTTTGTAAACTAGCGTATCCAGATAAATTTCAGTTTGTTAAAAATCATAAATACTTTGATCCAAAATCAAATCCTAAAAACCCTCGATGGCTGAATGTAAATGTTAAGTTTGTAAAAAAAACAAAGCTACTTGGATTAAAAGATATAAGGACCTATAACGAGCTCAAAAATATGAAGATTCTTCAAAGAGGCAACAGGCTATCTATCACACCTGTCACCGCCGAAGAATGGAATTTTATCAACCAATTATTAAATGATTAATTTTTTTGATCTAAACTACCCGTAGATTTAGGATAAGTCACAATACCCCAAGGAATGCCTGAAATAGGTATACGTTTCTTAATTTCATAGCTATTGCTATCAATGACTAACACTTCATCAGATCGGCCACATGCCAGTAAAAGATCTTGATCATCAGGCGTGAAAGAAAAATGCCAGCATCTTCTTCCATCAGTCTCAATACGATTAACTTTTTCAAAAGTCTCGGTATCGTATATTTCCAAAGCACTTCTATTACCTCGTCCACCTGTGGTAGCAACAAATAATTTATCACCAGGCGTATTAAAACTTACACCGTAAGGAGATTTGCCTTTGTGCGGATTATCTTCAGATACATCATGGGTGGTGTTAACTGTTTTCACATGATTAAAGTCTTGATCAAGGACAATAAAGTTATCACTAAACTCCAGCGTTGAAATATAGTAATTTCCATCAGGTGAAACTTTAATGCCTCTGGGTCTTTCACCATACGCTTCAGCTTTAACAGTCTTTAATAGTTCTCCACTTTCATAATCATGAACAGTAACAGTATTATCAGCCTCATTCGTGATAATGATTTTGGTACCATCAGCTGAAAACTCAATACCCTCTGTCTCAGGGCCTGCCGTAATATCTCTTACTTTTTTTCCAGTATTCAGATCAACCACAGCCACTTTAGCAGGTGTCTTATCATCATTGTCATCATGCTCTTCTTCATGTTTCATCTCACCTTTAGCGGGCGGTTTACCTTCAGATGATGGCTCAGTTGATACGAAAGCCAAATCCCCTCTGATTCTTACAAATTCAGGGTTGATACCCACACCAATATTTTGTGCGACCTCTTTCGTTTCCAAATTTACTTCCGTTAGACTTGCATGGTCCTTATTAGCTGCAACAAGAAATTTTCCATCGTCTGTTAATCCAAGTCCTCTTGGAAGGCCACCAATATCAAGCTGATCAATCACTTCATAGGTGTTTAAATCAATAACTGAAACACCTCCATCTTGAGAGGTGACATAAGCTTTTCCCCGATCTGCTTGGCCACAACCTACGAGAAAAATGGCAATAAAAAAAGTTTTAATCCAATTCATAAATTCTCCAATATTATTCATTTGAGCCTAAAAACATCTTGTAACCAGGATTACTCGACTCATCAAAGTAGGGATACTCTAACTGATTAAGAAATACTTTGAAAGTTTCATTATCTTTTTTTGGAACTTGCATACCAACCAAAACTCGGCCTATATCTGCACCATGATTTCTATAATGAAATAAGCTTATATTCCAATTTTGGCCCATGTGATTCAAAAAATTTAAAAGCGCACCCGGTTTTTCTGGGAATTCAAAACGATAAACAACCTCGTCCTTAGCTTGGGGTGCATGACCTCCCACAAGATGTCTTAAATGTAATTTGGCCATTTCATCATTGGTTAAATCAATAGCATCAAGATCATGATCTTTAAAATTTTTAATTAATTTTTTAGTTTCACTAACTTCATTAATCGTTAATCCAACAAATATTTGAGCCTTTTTTGGATTGGAAAAGCGATAATTAAACTCAGTAATATTTCTAGAGCCAATCAAGTTACAAAAAGCCTTAAAGGCCCCTGGTTTCTCGGGAATGGTAACTGATAAGATGGCTTCTCTTTGCTCACCAATCTCTGCCCTCTCAGCTACAAACCTTAATCGATCAAAATTCATATTAGCGCCCGAGGCAATACCGATGAGATTCTCACCGGTCAGATTATTTTTTTTAACATAAGATTTAATACCGGCAGTTGCCAGCGCTCCTGCAGGCTCTAGGATAGTGCGGGTATCCTCAAAAACATCTTTGATGGCAGCACAAATTTCATCGTTATCGACCACAATCATTTCATCTACGTACGCCTGGGCTAATTCAAAATTATGTGCTCCCACTTGCTTTACAGCTGCGCCTTCCGCAAATAAACCCACCCTATTTAGCATGATTCGTTTCTTTGCTTTTAAAGACTTCGTCATAGCCTCAGCATCCTCGGCCTCAACACCAATCACTTTTATTTTTGGGTTAACTGCTTTCACATAAGCTGCGATACCCGAAACTAGACCACCTCCGCCAACACAACAAAAAATAGCATGAATAGGTTGTTTAAAAGATTCTAAAATTTCTTTTCCGATCGTACCTTGCCCCGCAATCACGTCTGGATCGTCATATGGATGAATAAAGGTGAGGTCATCCCTTGTTTCTAATTCATGAGCATAGTCGTGGGCCTCAGAAAAAGACTCACCGTAAAGGATAACTTCAGCACCATAACGACGTACGGCATCAACTTTGATTTCTGGCGTTGTTAGGGGCATGACAATCACAACACGACATCCTAATTTTTTACCACTTAATGCAACTCCTTGTGCATGGTTTCCCGCTGATGCACAAATAACACCTTTATTTAAAGTTTTTTTATCTAAGCTGGCCATTTTGTTATAGGCGCCTCTTAACTTAAATGAAAAAACAGGCTGTAAGTCCTCTCTTTTAAGGTACACCTTGTTGTCTAATCGAGCAGAAAGTAACGATTGAAACTCAAGAGGTGTTTTCTTGGCAACATCATAGACCACTGCCTTATCAATGCGGTTTTTATAATCTTTTTTCATTGGTTAATAATTCTCAAGCATTCTTGTGCCGTGTATGATGTCATATCTAACATTATAATTTATTTAAAGGTTTACAAGAATGGCATTTACGCAAGATGAATTAAAACTTCAAGTAGCACAAGCTGCGGTTAAATATGTTGAATCAGGCATCATTGGTGTGGGCACAGGTTCGACAGCTAATTTTTTCATCGATGAGCTTGCAAAAGTTAAAAGTAAAATCGAAGGTGCTGTAGCCAGTAGTGAGGCTACCGCTGAGAGACTTCGCAGCCATGGCATTGAAGTTTTTGATTTAAATAATATTGATGGCATGGATATTTATGTGGATGGTGCAGATGAAATAACCGAGCATATGCACATGCTTAAAGGTGGTGGCGGTGCATTAACACGTGAAAAAATAGTCGCTGCAAATGCTAAAACTTTTGTTTGTATCTGTGATGAAAGTAAATATGTTCCTGTATTAGGCAAATTTCCATTACCTGTTGAGGTGCTTCCTATGGCAAGAAGCTATGTCGCACGTGAACTTGTCAAATTAGGTGGACAACCCAAATTAAGAGATTTTACGACTGATAATGGCAATATCATTTTAGATGTTCATGGACTTAATATTTTAGACCCGATTGAGATGGAAGCAAAAATTAACCAAATTGTTGGCGTTGTAACAAATGGACTCTTTGCTGCGCGTCCTGCGAATATTCTTTTATTAGCGACTAATGATGGCGTTAAAACGATTAAGAAATGATAAAATAAAGTTTATAAATATTAAATATTTTAAAAATGGCCACTGAACATATATACAAACAATACGATGAGGATCTTGAGGAGATTCGAGCCAATATCATTAAGATGGGGGCCATCATTGAAGAACAAATTCGTGATGCTGTTAATGCATTGGAAGATATTGACACCAAACTGGCTCAAAGAGTGATTGATCGTGACGATGATATCAATGACCTTGAAACTCAAATTGATAATGACTGTTCACTTATTATTGCTAAAAGGGCACCACAAGCAAGAGACCTTAGAACTGTCCTTATGATGCTTAGAGTAAGTAATGATCTTGAAAGAATGGGTGATGAATCTTCGAAAGTAGCTGAGGCTGTATTAAGAATTAATGAATCAAGCCGCACCGCTAAGCCTAAAATTAAAACGGTAAAAAAAATAGCAACCTTAGTTTTAGAAATGCTAAAAAAATCCCTTGATGCATTCAGTACATTGGATACGGATGAAATCGTCCAAATCTTAGAGGGTGATAAAGAGGTGGATGAGGAATATCATTCTTATACCCGTGAGTTACTCACTTTTATGATGGAAGATCCAAGAACTATTTCGTCATCGCTTGAACTTATTTTCGTGACCAAAGCGTTAGAGCGGATTGGCGATCATATCAAAAACATTTCACAAGCCATTGTCTATATTGTCAAAGGTCGAAATGTATCTCACGCATCCATTAAAGAAATCAAAAAGACCATTAATTAATCTTTAGGCGGTACAAAACCCGAAGCCTGTTCTGCTCCATCACCGAAGAAATAAGCTTCGGTTTGTTCTGATAGATACTTTCTAGCCTGAGGATCAATCAAGCTTAATCGATGCTCGTTAACCAACATGGTCTGATGTTTTAACCAATCGGCCCAAGCTTGTTTAGAGACATTCTCAAAAATTTTCTTACCCATCTCGCCTGGATAAGGGGGGAAATCTAAGCCCTCAGCCTCTTTTTTAAGTTTTACACAAAACACTGTTCGTGACATATTAATCTCATCAATAATTGCTATAATGCGCAATTCTATCAAATTTTGATTATGGAAAGTCCATTTAAAGGTAAAACAGGTCTAAAAAGACTCATCAATGCGTTTGGCTACTCGATTGAAGGATTTAAATCAGCTTTCAAAAATGAGGATGCCTTTAGGCAAGAGCTTATACTGGCCATCATACTTATTCCTACAGGTATTTTAATTGGTGAAAATGGTTTTCAAAAAGCATTATTGGTATCAAGTATATTAGCTGTACTCATTGTAGAACTTTTAAATTCTGGCATTGAAGCCACAGTTGATAGAATTTCTCTAGAAAAAAATAGTCTTGCAAAACGCGCAAAAGATATTGGAAGTGCTGCTGTTTTTTTAACAATTGTTAACGCAATTCTAACCTGGCTCATTATTCTTTTCTTTTAAAAAAATGTGTTACGATCTAAGGTGATTGTTGGTGATTTTATTTTTCTCAAAAAATAAAATTTAAACGGGAAGCGAAGTGAAATTCTCGCACTGCCCCCGCAACGGTAATTAAGTGTGGGCAAATGATTAAGCCACTGGATCGATTCTGGGAAGGCCATTTGTCAAATCTTACAAGTCCGGAGACCGGCCAAAAATCAAAAAAAATATTGCGGGGAGGCAATATGTGATTCCTCCTCATTTAAAAAGTCTATTCGGGGAGGAATAGTGCAATTACCATTTCGTTATTTTGTCTTTTTAATATTTATTTATTCTAATTTTACAAAAGCAAATGAAGATCTTGAAACTAAACAAATTCAAGTTGAAACTGATCCATCGCAAGTTCAAGAGGTTAGTTCGACATTTGCCAAAGAAATTTATACTGAAAAAGATATTTTACGTTCAGGTAGCCTAAACCTTTTTGATTTTCTTTCTCAATATACGTCAATTAATATTCTTCCAAATTATGGTGATAAAACTAAACCCCTAATAGATATGCGTGGATATGGTATTGAAGCAGGTTATCAAAATGTGGTAATAAATATTGATAATCAGCGAATTAATAATATTGATATGAACTCTCAAATGATTGGTTCTATTCCAATCAATAATATTAAAAGCATTGAAATCATTCGTGGCTCAGGTTCAGTTACCAGTGGTGATGGAGCTATGGCTGGGGTCATTAATATTTATACTAAAGATGTTACTGATACCTCATTAAAATCTACTTTCGGTAGTGATGGCCAAGAGATATACAGCCTTAATTCAGGCTTTGGTAATGATTTTTTTAATACATCAATTAATCTTTATGATGAAAATCTGGATGGTTACAGCAGCCCTGATACACAAAATAAAAGAGATGAGGTCAAAAATTCTGCCCAAACAATTAAAGCTAACTTTACCCCATTCAATAATTTAAAAATGACTTTAGGTTATGATGTTATTCGCAATAATGCCTACCTGGTCGGCGCTTTAACTAAAGAAGAATTTTTATCTAACCCTAAACAAAATAGTGGAAATCAATACAATAATTATGATTATGATATTGATAGGGTAACCTTTAAAACAAACTATCAATTTAACCAAAATTTTTCTTTTAATATTGATTTTTTTAACGAGGATAAATCGCAGCATGCAATTACCTCATATAGCAATGATACCTATGATTATGACTACGAGGGCTATTCATTTTTAATACCTTATCAAAATGAATCCTTATTAATTAAACCTGGAATACAGATATTTAATGGGGAGCGAAAAGATTCCATAGGTAATGTGACAAAAGATAGTCAGGCAATTTTTTTAAATGCCGAAATTTTTGAGATGGGTTGGTTAAATAAAAATATAGCCCTCTCAGCTGGCATTAGATATGAAGAAATTGATTATGATTGGAATGATGGCTCTACTATTCAAAAAACGAATGAAAATTTAGGGGCCTGGGATATAGGAATTAATTATAAGTTAAATGAAAATCTTAACTTCTTCTCTAATTACAACCATGCCTATCAAGCTCCTGATGTAGATAGATTTTTTGTTGCCCAATATCCAGCACCTTCATATATCTACAGTGGTCGAGAATTTAATGGGTTTATTGATAGCGCTAAAGTAGACACAATTAATTTTGGTTTTAACTTAATATCCAGTATGAATCAATTGCAGGCCACGCTGTTTTATTCAAAAATAAAAGACGAAATTGTCTATAACCCAAATAGCTCGATCAATGAAAATATTGATAACTCAAAAAAATATGGTTTAGAAATTTTTAATCAACTTAAAGTTAATGATGAACTAAATTTGAATTTAGCCTACAGCTTTATCAAAGCTGAGATTGGTTCAAATAGCCAAGGATTTACCAAAGGTAAAGATATGCCTGGAGTCCCACAAAACACAGTGATTGCAAATTTGAATTATAAATTTTTAACTTTTGGTAATCTTAATATTAATCATGTTTGGAAAGAAACAGCTTACAATATGTCTGATTTTGACAACAATGGTCCTAAACAACCTGCTTTCCTCTCCACCAATCTTACGGTTAATTATAAAATTGAATCTATTGTAGGATTAGAATCAATAAAAATTTCTGCTGGTATGAATAATATTTTTGAGCATAAAAATGGAATACAAACGGGCGATAATGCTATTTACCCATTTAATTTTGATCGAACATGGTTTGGAAGTCTCTCAATGAATTTTTAAGAATAAAAAAGATTTTAAATGATAGAATTTAACTTATGAAAAATTTACTGAATGCATCTAATTATCTTTTTATTTTAATTTTTTCACTAATTCTTTTTAGCAGAATGGGACATGATTTAACTCCTTTCTCTATTCCCGATGCTAGCTTTGTACTGTTTTTGGTTGGGGGATTTCTTTTAAGGAAAAGTCTTTTTTTAGCCTTAATGCTTCTTGGATTATTGATCATTGATATTTATGCATTAAGCAGGCTTAATGGAAATCAAATTAATTTAGAGGTAACGTATTTTATTCATTTATTTTGTTATCTAATCCCATGGTTTTTTGCAAGTAAATACCTTCATCAACCTATTACTTTCTCAAAATTTTTTAAAGTTTTTTTTGCAGCTTTATTTTTAACTTATTTATTCTCTAATACCTCATATTATTTTTATTATGGATTACCACCCACTATAAATAGCTTTTCTAATTTTATTATTGGTGATGCTTTAAATTTTGTATTGATAAATACTGTTTATGGTCTTATTTTTACCTTTGTATACAAATTAACCCCTAATTTAAAATTTAAAAGTCTAAAAAAAACTTCCGTTTAATTGGTTTATTAAACAATATATTGATATAATTTCGCACTTGTCTTATATGGCCAGATAGCTCAGTCGGTAGAGCAGTGGACTGAAAATCCTCGTGTCGGCAGTTCGATTCTGCCTCTGGCCACCATTCCGTTGTTGCCTCGTTATCTGTGTTTTTCTCCAATTCTTTGCAAGAAACCAATCATGGAACCAACCATTGAAATTGATTCTCTTTAGAATTTAAATCAATTTTTGCTCTGCGATGACCTTTGACAGAAAGATAAAGCCATTCGATGGTGCTAATTTTACAGGTAACTACACAGAAATTATCTTCGCCCATCTCACTTTCCTCATAGGAATATTCAAAGGCCTCGAATTTTTTATCTAGGGACGAACCTGGTTCTTCTAATTTAGTCCCTGGTGCTAATGATGCTAAGTAACATTTTCTGCTAATTTGCTTAGTTTTCCTCCAAGCATTTTTAGAAATATTATTTTTAAAATTAATTGTGCACTCGACTTTAATCCTTAACTGAATTTTTTCTTTTTTATCATAAAAAACTAGCGCTCCTTTTGAATTTTTCTTTATTAAATTTACTTTATTGGAACGATAATCTGAATGAAAACTTAAAGAGCATTGATTTTTATCAGCACCTCTTAAAACAACCACCCTGCCATCTGGTTCATCATTATTTGATGAAATAAAAATGGGGGTTCTAAAATCAGATTTTCTATTTAAAACACCCTCTTCGAGCATACTCCAAATTTTGACCTGAATTTCATTCTCAGTCTCGTAATGATTATCTATGATGTGATCATTCCCTTTTTTATTCATTAGATTCTAATAAAATTTATCTTTAACATTATAATTATTATATAGACAGATAATTTTACCTTGGCTGATAATTTGGAAAAATATAGTATAGGCATTGATCTTGGTGGCACTAAAATTGAGTGCATTGCCCTAGATCCAGAACTTAATGAATTATATAGAGAAAGAATTCCTACTGAAGCTCATAAAGGTGCAGATCATATCATTAGTCAGATTGGATTGGTTTACAGTGCAGTTAAAAATAAACTCAAACAAGATGATCATGGCATAGGTATAGGTACGCCAGGTTCACTATCTGCAAAAACTAATCTTCTAAGAAATTCAAATACAACCTGTTTAAACGGTTTACCATTAAAAGATCTCATTGAGTCAAAAATTAATAGAAAAGTTTTGGTTGAAAATGATGCCAATTGTTTTGCTTTAGCAGAAGCGCTCTTAGGAGCGGGCAAGGGTTATAAGTATGTTTTTGGAGTCATTATGGGTACAGGCTGTGGTGGTGGTTTTATTATTGATGAAAAAATAAGATCTGGAATTAATTCTATTTCAGGTGAATGGGGTCATTCAATAATCAATCCAGAAGGTCCCCTTTGTTATTGCCAAAAAAAAGGTTGTGTTGAAACTTACATCTCTGGGAGTGGATTAGAAAAATTCATAGAATCTGATCTTAATCAAAAAATGACAGCTGAAGAATTTCTTAACAAAATCAGCTTCAATGATAATGAATTGAAAGTTCTAAATCGTTTTTATCACTATTTTGGATTATCCTTATCAAATATAATTAATATCACTGACCCAGATATCATTGTCTTAGGTGGCGGGCTCTCTAATCACAATGATCTTTATAACAAAGGATTCGAAGAAGTTAAAAGAAATATTTTCAGTGATTATTTAAAGACACCTATTGTTAAAAATAAACTAGGTGATTCAGCTGGTGTTTTTGGAGCGGCTATTTTAGGAGTAAATTGTTAATGTTAATGATTACAGGATTTTTTGCCTCGATACTTGTTTTTATCTATATCAAACTGGCTAGGAATGTTATCAAATTACGTCGTGAGCATAATGTAGTCATTGGTGACGGTAAAATTAAAGAACTTGAGCAGGCTATCAGGGCGCATGCTAATTTTAATGAGTATGTACCGATTGGTCTTATCATGCTTGCTTGTTTAGAAATAAATAAAATACATGATCTGATTGTTTTCTTATTAGGTGCGTTATTTATTGCTGGAAGATATATTCATGTTAAATCATTTTTAAAAAAAACCATGGATATCTCAATGCGAGTTCAAGGAATGAAGTTAACATTTTGGTCGCTTCTTATCATGGCTGGAATGAACTTATTTGCTTTGGTGGTATCACTCTTCTAAATTAGTATTTATTAAAAAGGATAAAAAAATGGCTGATGATAAAAAAATCATAACTGCTCTCAATAAAATTCTAGAGCTGGAGCTCGCTGGAGTTGTTAGATACACACATTATGCTTTAATGGTTTATGGTTATAGTCGTATTCCAATTATTAGCTGGCTTAGAGGACAGGCTACTGAATCACTCACTCATGCAAATCAAGCAGGAGAATTAATAACCAATCTAGGTGGTCATCCTTCTCTTGCCATTGGACCCCTGTTAGAGACTCACAACCATGATATAGGAAATATTTTAAGAGAATCTTTAGAGCATGAAAAAAAATCTTTAGAATGTTACCGTGATCTTTTAAAGCTTGTAGAAGGTCATTCGGTCATGCTTGAGGAATATGCACGTGAGATGATTTATACCGAAGAATTGCATCTTGGTGAAGTTGATAAGATGTTAAGAAACCCTGGTGATGTTGAGCCATTCAGTAAATAAATGCATTTTGATTTAGAAATAGATGCAATTGGCTTAAAGTGTCCAATGCCCATTTTAAAATGTAAAAAAGGACTCAATTCAATTCAAGTCACACAAATTTTAAAAATATCAACAACAGATATTAATGCAAAAAAAGATTTTGAATTTTTTTGTCGTCAAACAGGGCATAAGCTAATCAGTTCTGATACTAATGATTCTATAACAACATTTTTTATAGAGAAGGTCTAAGAAATTTTTTCTAATTGAGCTTGAAATTTTTGTTTAGATAAATTAAAACCATTCAATCTATCTTTTTCTTGATCCACAACCTGCTTAGGGGCTTTATCAATAAAACTGTTATTGCCTAACTTGGCTTCACATTTTTTAATCTCGTTATCTAATTTCTCAATTTCTTTTTGAAGTCGACCCTGTTCAGCCCCAACATCAATTTCAATCTTTAACATTAATTTATAATCACCAATAATAGACACAGGGGCTTCTTTTTCTGCAAGCTCATGCAAAATTTCAATATCAGAAAGTTTTGCTAACGCTTTAAGGTATGGAATATAAAACTTAATAACCTCAAGGTTGCCTGTAATGGCTAAAGGAATTTTATCAGCTGGTGAAATATTCATTTCACTTCGCAAGCGTCGACATTCATTCACCATAGTTTTTAACAAATCAATTGTTGAGATGGCTTCTGGATCAATCTTTTTCTCTCTATACGCAGGATAGGTATCAAGCATGATCGAAGGCTTATCATTTCGAGCTAAAGGGCCTATAATTTGCCAAATTTCTTCAGTGATAAAGGGGATAATCGGGTGAGCTATTTTTAAGATCATCTCAAGAATAGATATAAGCGTTCTTCGAGTAGCTCTTTTCTGAGAATCAGTTCCATTTTGTATTTGGACTTTTGCAAATTCAAGATACCAATCGCAATATTCATCCCAAACAAATTGATAAATTTCTTGTGCAACAAGATCAAATCGATAATCCTCAAAAGCTTTGTGGATATTTTTGAGTGATTTCTGAAAGATACTTACAATCCAACGATCGGCTTGAGAAAAATCTAAATAACCATCAACGCATTTATCAAAACCATTATCTTTTTCATCAAGATTCATAAGAACAAACCGGCTAGCATTCCATAATTTATTGCAGAAATTTCGATAACCCTCGCACCTTTGAAGATCAAATTTTATATCTCTCCCTGGACTCGCTAAACTAGCAAAAGTAAATCGAAGGGCATCAGTGCCGTAAGCTGAAATACCATCTGGAAACTCTTTTTTAGTACGCTTAATAATTGCCTCTTCTTGCTTAGGATTCATCAATCCGTAAGTACGTTTTTTTATGAGTTCATCTAATTGAATACCATCAATTAAATCAATCGGGTCTAAAACATTGCCTTTTGACTTACTCATTTTTTGACCTTCAGCGTCACGAATAAGGCCATGAACGTAGACATGCTTAAATGGAATCTTGCCGGTGATGTGTTTAGTCATCATCACCATACGTGCAACCCAAAAAAAGATAATATCAAAACCAGTTACAAGTACTGATGATGGAAGGTACATATCTAAAAATGGATTTGTTTTACTTGGGTACTCAGATGTCCAATCCAACGTTGAAAAAGGCCATAATGCTGACGAAAACCAAGTATCTAAAACATCTTCATCTCTTTTTAATGAACCATCATAACCAACTTCTTTTGCTTTAACTTGTGCTTCTTCATAAGAATGAGCTACAAAAATTTGATCACCCTCACCATACCATGCAGGAATCTGATGACCCCACCAAAGCTGTCTTGAGACACACCAATCTTGAATATTATTAAGCCATTGATTATAGGTATTCACCCAATTCTCTGGATAAAACTTCACCTCGCCACTTTCAACTACATCAAGGGCTCTTTGAGCAATACTTTTTTGATCATCTCCAGATGGCTTGGTCATAGCTACATACCATTGATCCGTCAACATAGGCTCAATAACAGTTCCTGTTCGATCACCCCGAGGAATCTTTAATGCATGCTTTATTACTTTTCCAAGATAATTTTTTTCTTCAAGATCTTTTACAATTTTCTTTCTCGCATCAAATCGATCCAGTCCTTGGTAAAGTTTGGTTCCATTATCATTTATAAATCCATCAAGGGTGAGAATATTAATAAGTGGCAAATCATGACGTTGGCCTACCGCATAGTCATTAAAGTCATGTGCTGGGGTAACTTTCACAACCCCAGTTCCAAACTCCATATCCACATAATCATCAGCAATAATAGGAATCTCACGGTCTATAAGCGGAATAATGGCTGTTTTACCAATCAATTTTTTATATCGTTTATCATCAGGATGGACCATGAGAGCAGAGTCACCAAGCATCGTCTCAGGTCGAGTAGTCGCCACAGTTAAAGATTCATCACCATCTTTTATAGGGTAATGAATCTCCCATAGAGAACCTTGCTCGTCTTCCTGGATAACTTCTAAATCAGATACGGCTGTTTGTAACTTAACATCCCAATTGACAAGTCTTTTGCCACGATAGATAAGCCCTTCATCATACATCCTAACAAAAACTTCAGTCACTGTTTTGGATAACCCTTCATCCATCGTAAAACGCTCTCTAGACCAATCAGGTGAGGTGCCAAGCCTTCTCATTTGTTGAGTAATTTTTCCACCCGAGAATGCTTTCCATTCCCAAACTTTTTCAATAAATTTTTCACGGCCTAAATCATGTCTTGAAATACCTTGCTGGTCTAACTGTCTCTCAACAACAATTTGAGTAGCAATACCTGCATGATCAGTTCCTGGTTGCCATAAGGTATTTTCACCCATCATTCGATGATATCGGGTAAGTGCATCCATTAAGGTTTGATTGAACCCATGTCCCATATGTAACGTTCCAGTTACATTTGGTGGTGGTAACAGAATGGAAAAATGATCGTTTTTATTAGAATCTTCTCCAGCTTTATAGTAGCCCTTAGATTCCCAAAAATCATACCATTTTGATTCTATATCTTTAGGTGAAAATGATTTAGATAACTCTTTACTCATGAAATTTACTTAGTTAATTGTTTATTTTAGCACGCACAATCATTGAATTTTATTTTGCCTGTGAGCAAACGGAGCATGATGGGTCTTTCTTAAATTTTATTGAATTCCACTCTAATTTTTTTGCATCAAATAACAAAAGTTTTCCAATGTCTGATTCCATATCAATAAGAATTTTTAATGCCTCCAATGCTTGCATTGATCCAATAATACCTACTAAAGGTGATATGACGCCATGATCAGAACATCTGAGCTCTTCATTAGAGGATGAATCCGGAAAAAGACAATGGTAACAGGGGCTTTCATTATGTTTAAAATTAAACACGCATAACTGACCATCGAACTTGATAGCTGCACCAGAAACTAAAGGTATTTTTTCATCGAAAGCAATTTTATTTAACGCGTAACGTGTTTCAAAATTGTCCGAACAATCTAAAATGACATCTACATCAACTACTGCTTTTTTAGTCTCATCAATGCTTAGTTCTTTTTCTATTTTATTCACTTGAATCTGAGGATTCATTTTTTTTAGTGTCTTTTCAGCAGAAGATGCTTTATTTAAACCTATGGCTTCATCTGAATGTAGAATTTGTCTCTGTAGATTTGATAATTCAACTTGGTCGAAATCACATATCGTTAATTTACCAATGCCAGAAGCAGCTAAATAAAGGGATGCTGAAGAGCCAAGACCTCCGGCTCCCATCACCAAAGCATGGCTATTACATATTTTTTCTTGTCCCTCATATTCAATTTCAGGCAAAAGTATATGTCGGCTGTATCTTATTAAATCATCATCATTCATAGTACATAAAAAATATGATTGGAAAAAACTACGATCAAATATATTTTATTATTCATTTATTTCTGGAAAAAATTTAATATATTCATTCCATGAGGAAGAACTATTTTTATAGATTTTTTTCCTAACCTGAAACTTACTTGGAGTATTTACAAGCCTATTATTTTTGTGTGGTAACAAACAATTTTCATCCCAATCAAGTTCTACAAAATCAATTAATTGCTTTATTTCTTCTGCTGAATTTATTGTTAAACTCTCATAGCTAAGATTATAAATTTTTCCTGGGTATGTCTTGTTCCAAAATTTCATTATTTTTTCATAATCATCATAAAATAATTTCAAATCCTTCAAATCACTCCCAAAACCAAATTTATTTCCCATCCATTTATCATAAATAGATAAAATAGTTGCAACTCTTGATCTTTGAACATTAATTATTTTTGCATTTGGAAATATTTTAAAAATAAGATTTAAATATAAAAAATTTAACGGATATTTATCTGTATGAAATTTCTTTTTTTGTTTTTTTAATAAAACAAAATTCTCATATTTTTCTTTTATTGATTTTAAATCGATCTTCAAAGATAAATCATTTAATTCATCAGATAGGAGATGAATTTCGCCGCATCCAAAAACATCATTATGAGATGAAATAATTTGTTCAATTAAAGTTGTTCCAGATCTTGGCATTCCAACAATAAATATTGGATTTACTTTTGATTCAGACTCAATATCAAATTGATCAAGTTTAGAGTTAAATTCAAAAATTTTTTTTATTCTTTTTTTGTCTATTTCATAAGAGTACTTTCTGTGTTTTTTTAATAAACTATTAGCTTTATTTAAATGATCAACATATAAATCTTTTTCACCGAGATTTTTGTGAATTTTTGCAACAACAAATTCAAAGAAAGATCTCTGATCATCATCTAATTTTTCTCTCTGTTGAATTTGCTCAGCTTTTTTAAAAATTTCACTATCGAATGAGAGAGTTTTTAATTGTGAATAATTCCACAAAATAGTCATAAAAATACTATTTACATGATGACTATTTAAAAATTCCTCGTGATATTTAATAGACTCATCAATTAAATTATTTTCTGAACTTATTAATGCTAATAATTCCAAGAAATTTAATTGCTCTTGATTTGTAAAATTTCTATAATTATTTTTTAATACTTCATAAGCTTCTAAAGCTTTCCCTGATTCATACAATGTTTTTGAAAGTTCTATAAAAAATATTGAATTTTTTGGATTAATTAAAATTGTTTTTTTAAAACAATCTATAGATTTTTCAATTTGCAATTTTTCCCTATAAGCATTAGCAAGGTTAAAGTAAGCATTGGAATCATTAGTATGTTCTGAAACAATATATTCAAAATTCTGAATTGCATCATCAAAATTTTTTTCTTTAAGGGAGAGGATACCTTTGAGCTCATAAAGCTTAATATTATTTGGTTCTAGATCCTCAGCTTTATTCAAATAATAATTTGCAGATGCGTAATCTTTAATCTCAATAAATAAATTAGTTATATTCAAATAAGGTTCAATCTTGAATGGATTAAATTGAATTGCCTTTTGAAAATTTTTTAATCCATTTTTAAAATCTTTAAGCCCCGCATATGAAATACCTAATAATAAAAAAACTAGTTCATAATTCTTTTTTTGTTTTGTTACCTTATTAAGGACTTCGATTGAGTTTTTAAATTTGCCGCCATGCACAAAAACTAATCCTAAAAAATAATTAAACTCAATTACATTTGGATATTTTGATAATAAATCAAGCATTATTTTCTCTGCTTGAATAACGTCACCTTTATTGAGCAAACTTTGAGCCTTATCAAAAAATAAATGAGCATCTTTATTCATATAAATATTTTAGACATTATTTTAACTTATTGAAAATTGGGGTGGCTGATGGGGCTCGAACCCACGACAACAGGAATCACAATCCTGGACTCTACCAACTGAGCTACAGCCACCATTATCAAAATGGCCTGCCCGACAGGAATCGAACCTGTAACCCCCAGCTTAGAAGGCTGGTGCTCTATCCAGTTGAGCTACGGGCAGCTAACTTTTAAACAAAGCAACCGTTACAAGCACAAACTTATCATTTGTTTAATGGTCGGGGTGGAGAGATTCGAACTCCCGACATCCTGCTCCCAAAGCAGGCGCGCTACCAGGCTACGCTACACCCCGAACGCGAAATTATGTCTTAAATCGCCTCTTTGGTCAAATATGAATAATAGTTATTTATCTAGTAAAATAGACCATTTCTTAAAGGTATACTTATGACAGCAAAAATAATTGATGGTAAGCAAATAGCGAAAGATTTACTTGAAAATATTCGCTTAGAAATCCTTGAAAGAGCAAATCAAGGGCATCGAAACCCTTGCCTTGCAGTTATTTTAGTGGGCGATGACCCAGCATCTGAGGTCTATGTAAGAAATAAGAAAATTGCATGTGAAAAAGTTGGGATCAAATCATTATCTTACGATGTTGAAAGTAATATTTCTCAAGCCGAGGTATTAGCAATTGTTAATAAGCTAAATGCTGATAAAAATGTCGATGGGATTTTAGTCCAATCTCCTCTACCTAATCATATTAATGAGGAGGAAATTATTCATTCTATTCACCCTAATAAAGATGTCGATGGCTTCCACCCAATGAATATTGGCTTATTAGCTTTGAGGCAACCAAGACTAAGATCATGCACACCTTACGGCGTTATTAAAATGTTAAAAGCAACAGGTATTGATTTAAAAGGCTTAGACGCAACCATTGTTGGTGTTTCGAATAATGTTGGCAGGCCTATGGCTCTGGAGCTTCTTCTTGAGGCTTGCACTATTACATCATGTCACAGCAAAACCAAAGACCTCGAACAAAAAGTAAGGCAGGCAGATTTAGTTGTCGTTGCCGCTGGTAGGCAAAATTTAGTCAAAGGAGAGTGGATCAAAAAAGATGCCATTGTAATTGATATAGGTATTAATCGGATTGATGGCAAGCTTGTAGGTGACGTGGAATTTGATTCGGCTAGTAAAAATGCAGGCTACATTACACCTGTTCCCGGAGGTGTTGGTCCAATGACTGTTGCAACACTTATGGAAAACACTTTATTGGCTCAAAAGTTAAGCTAGATACTTTTCATAATCATCTAAAAAGTGTAAACTCTCCGCCTTAAAACAATCCTTTTGGAAAAAAAATGGCTGAAAAAAAATCACTTATGAAAAAAGCAATGGAGGCTGCCAAAAAAGTTATCAAAACTAATGAAAAGAAAGCAGCTCCAGCTAAAAAACCAGTGGCTAAGAAAGCAGCTCCAGCTAAAAAACCAGTGGCTAAGAAAGCAGCTCCAGCTAAAAAACCAGTGGCTAAGAAAGCAGCTCCAGCTAAAAAACC